>Ga0180009_10006919_pt1 | contig 11746 bp, 11 predicted proteins | sample OS_PC_MetaG_FD_123537 | JGI IMG/M metagenome (GOLD analysis project Ga0180009, IMG submission 123537) | Groundwater microbial communities from the Aspo Hard Rock Laboratory (HRL) deep subsurface site, Sweden - OS_PC_MetaG | ecosystem: Environmental > Aquatic > Deep subsurface > Groundwater...
AACCAACCCAGATCACGACTCCTTAATCCAATAAAATAGTACTGTGCTTCTAATCCATGTTTTCTTAACCGAGCAGCCACCCGTTCGCTCATATGTAATAAATAGGTATAAACAATTGCAGGATCTGTTGTATCGGGTGGCATCACTTTTCCATGTCCAACGGATTTCGGAGGAGCAACACCAATATGGACAGGATCGGGATCAGCACCTTGACACATATACCAAATGCGCCTTCCTAAATTTCCAAACCGTTTTGCCAAAATACTAATCGGTATTTTTTCCATATCGCCACACGTAAAAACACCATATCTTGCAAGGAAATTGCCAATACCTGACGCGATTCCGCAGAGATCTGTTACAGGTGCGTTTTTCAATTGTTCTTTGGCTTCCCAGGGATAAATCAAAGCGAAACCATTAGGCTTTTTCTGTTCAGCGGCAAATTTAGCCGTTGTTTTGTCTCCGCTAACCCCAACAGTACAATTTAATCCTGACGTGTTATAGACACACTCTTTTGCCATTTTCCCAATAATCTCCGGATTACCATGCAGTTTCTGACAATGAGTCACATCTAGGAAAGCCTCATCTACAGAAAAAACTTCAATATCAGGAGTGATGTTATATAAAGCATGCATGATGCGTCTTGAAATTTCGGCATAGCGATTCGGATTAGAAGGGCTGCGAATCAAGTGAGGACAACGTTTTAATGCTTCTTTGATTCTCATTCCTGTTTTGATGCCATAGGCTCTGGCCTCATAAGAGGAAGTGATAATACAGGTTCCCTGTTCTCCATTGGTAACAACCAGCGGTTTTCCACGCCATTCAGGATGATCCATTTGATCCACAGAAGCAAAAAATGCATCCATATCAATAAAGACAATTGCTCTCTTCCATGTTTGTTTTTCTTTTTCGTTCATTTTTTTTGCTCTCGTTTTGTTCTCGCTATGCTATAATGAGTCACGTTCTTGAGCAAGAGAAGAAAGCACTTCACATAGATAAAAAAATGTGCATAATTGCGCTGCTTAAATAAGGGATTTTACTAGCGACTTGCTTAGGATTGGCTCTAAACAAAAATAATAATTGAGGGCGCCCTATATGTTATTAAATAATAAAGTTAATACGACTGTTTTTATCGTTGATGATGATGAGGCCTTAGGAGAATCTGTTCGCTGGTTAATTGAATCCGTCGGATTAAAAGCAGAGATATATGATAATGCAATCTCCTTTTTAAATAGTTACGACAACAAATCACGAGGCTGCTTAATTTTAGATGTGCGTATGCCAGAAATTAGTGGTCTTATTTTGCAAGAAGAACTTCAAAAAAAACAAATTAACATTCCGATTATTTTTATTACCGGGCATGGAGATATTCCGATGGCAGTGCAAGCAATGAAAGCTGGCGCTGTTGATTTTTTAACCAAACCGTTTAATGACCAAGCGTTGCTCGATAGCATTCATAGCGCTATTCAAATCGATGCTAAACAATATAAAGAAACTGAAAAATTAAATCGAATAGTAAAAAGAATTAAAAAACTAACCCCGCGAGAATTTGAAGTCATGGAATTAATTGTGGACGGATGCTCTAATAAATCGGTCGCAAGTCATTTAAAAATTGCAACCAAAACGGTTGAACTCCATCGTGCGAAGATCATGGATAAAATGGAAACAAAATCATTAGCGGAATTGGTAAAGTTTGTGTTGATGTATCGAAATTACATGTAGAGACGCGATTTTATCGTGTCTCTGAATAAGTTGGATTCTCTAATATAACTGGTCGGGGCGACTGGATTTGAACCAGCGACCACTTGCACCCCATGCAAGTGCGCTACCAAGCTGCGCTACGCCCCGTGTTGGTATTAAATTTGTTCCGTTTTATTCCTAACATCGCAGAGACGCCCATATAGGGCGTCTCTACATTTTTAAACTAATTAAGAGTTCTTGCAACTCTGTAATCATCTGATTGATTAGTTTATCGGCATTGCCGTTTTGAACCGCAGTGGGTTGAACGTGAGAAACCGTTGCTTGTTGTATTTGTGCTTTAGGTTGAATGACCTGCTCTACAAATTGCTGTCGCTCAACCACTCTGGGAATTTCTTGCTCAAGGGTGTTTTCCAAAGAAACCATTTCTTCTGATCGATCAAGATGCAGTTGTTGTTTTGCTCCTGTGATTGTAAATCCTTGCTGATACAATAACTCTCTAATTTTTCTAATAACTTCAATATCTTTCCGTTGATAGTTACGTCTACCCCCTCTTCTTTTTGCGGGTCTTAATGAGGAAAACTCTTGTTCCCAATAGCGTAAAACATGCGGTTTTACCCCACACAATTTACTCGCTTCACTAATTGTAAAAAATAATTTTTCCGGAATGGGCGGGAGAGCTTTAATTGTTTTTACCATTTAGAACCTACTCATTACTTCCTTGTTGATTAAATTCTTCTACTAATTCCCGCAAATATTGACTTGCTTTAAAAGTAACAACTCGTCGAGCTGAGACTGGAATTAGTTCCCCAGTTTTTGGATTACGGCCAGGTCTTTGTTTCTTATCACGTAAACAAAAATTACCAAAGCCAGGAATTTTTACTTGATTTCCATCTTCCAACGCAACACGAATTTCTTCAAAAAAGAAATCAACAAAATCTTTTGCTTCGCGTTTATTTAGTCCAACTTCAGAAAAAAGACAATCGGCTAGATCTGCCTTTGTTAGTGCTGTTGCCATGTATTAGGCCCTCAAGATTGCTCCGAACAGATGTTCGAGTGATACAATAACTCGTTTGACTATCTCATTCACTTCACTGTCATTAAGAGTGCGCGAAGGATCTTGAAACGTCAACCCCAAAGCGATACTTTTTTTATTATTTTCGATATTTTTACCCTGATAAACATCAAAAATAACAATATTCGCAAGTAATTTTCCAATTTCCTTTTGAATTGCATTTTTTATATCAGCAAATTGAACTTGTTGATCAATAAGCAATGCAATGTCTCGTCTGACAGTTGGAAATTTAGAGATTACTGAATAGGTTGGCAACTCTTTTTCAGTAATTTCACCAACTAATAATTCAAACAGAAAGACATTTCCTGGTATTTCTTTTTGTTGTGCGATAAGCGGATGTAAAGTGCCAACGTAGCCAACAAGAATATTTTCTTTATAAATAGCAGCGCACTGTTTTGGATGACAGGCAGGATGATTTGAAGAAACAAAATGAAAATGCTCTTTTTCTCCGGTGAGTGATAAAAGATTTTCAACATCTGATTTCAAATCAAAAAAATCAACCGGTCGATTTTTTTCTCCCCACTGCTCGTTAAAAATATTTCCGTAAATTAAACCACTTATAACCGGTTCTTGTTTAATCTGATTATCTTCTTTATAAAACCGTAATCCATTTTCAAATAATCGAACACGCGAATGTTGACGATTTAAATTGTAAATTAGGGTATTCACTAAGCTTGGCCATAAGCATGAACGCATTACTCCCATTTCACTTGAGAGCGGATTTAATAATGACACCGCTTCTTTATTAGGATCAAAAAGCTGCTGATCTTTTGCATCAATAAAACTGTAAGAAATCACTTCATGATAATCTTTATCTTGTAAAGTCGTTTTTAATCGATTGATTGATATACGTTTTCCTGTGGTAACAAATGCCTTTAAAGGATTTTGATAATGCTGAACAGGAATATTGTTATACCCAAAGACTCTTGCTATCTCTTCAATCAAATCGACATCAAGATGAATATCAAATCGATAACTGGGTGGAATTACTTTTAATACTCTGCTTTTTTTGGTTACTTTCATTCCTAGGTAATTCAAAATACTAAGAATTTCTTTCTCAGGAATGGCATAACCAATAATTTTATGTATTTTATTAAAATTAAGCTCTATCGTATTGATCTTAGGAAGGTTTTTTTTGTTTGTTTTCTCAATAATAGGTCCGGACTCGCCTCCAACGATATCAATTAATAATTGAGTAGCGCGCTCTATCGCTTTGACTTGTAAAGAAATATCAACACCCCTTTCGAAACGATAAGCAGATTCAGAAGTTAAATTATACTGTCTTGCTTTGTTGGCAATATTGAGGGGATTAAAAAAAGCGCTTTCTAAGAAAATATCCGTCGTTTGATCGGTCACCCCGGAGTCTAAACCACCCATCACTCCTGCAATCGCCAAAGGCTTTTTACTATCTGCAATAATTAAAGTATCTTCTGATAAATTTATCTCATCTCCTGATAAAACAACAATTTTTTCGCCCGAATGAGCGAACCGTACATCAATTACTTTTGAAAGTTTCGATAGATCAAAGGCATGCATCGGTTGGCCAAATTCAATCAAAAGATAATTAGTAACATCAACCACTGGAGCAATACTTCTTATACCACTACGACGAAGCTTCTCTTTCATCCATAAAGGGGTTTTAGCATTTAAATTTACGCCTTTAATCACTCTGCCGACATAATGAGGACAAGCCTCTGGCGCAGTTAATCTAACTTTAAAATTGTCTTTAATAGATGGCTTTACTGCATTGATTTTAAATGATTTTATTTCGCAACGATTGAGTGCAGCAGCTTCTCTTGCAACGCCTTCAATACTCGCACAATCCCCGCGGTTTGGCGTAAGAGCAACATCTATAGATTGATCATCAAGATTTAAATATTTGCGTATATCCTCTCCAATAGGCGCATCATTAGGCAATTCAAGCAATCCTGAAGAGGTTTCAGCAAGACCCAATTCTTTCGCTGAACACATCATGCCAAAAGAATCAATTCCACGTAGTTTCGCTGGTTTAATGATAATACCAGGCAATACAGCGCCAATTAATGCAGTCGGCGCTTTCATTCCCACGTTGACATTAGGGGCTCCACAAACAATGGTTAATGGTTCTTCTTGACCAACATTGACCTTACAGATATGCAATTTGTCAGCATTGGGGTGATCTTCAACGGTTAAAATGTCGCCAACAACTATTCCATTAAAATCAGCAGCGATTGTCTCAACAGATTCAACTTCTAAGCCTGACATATTAAACTGTTCAACCAGCCGCTCAGTTGGTACAAACGCTTCCAGCCATTCATCCAACCATTTTTTACTAAATTTCATTATTTATTAACCTGTTATAAAACACTTTTAATGTAAAAAATTAAAATTGCTCTAAAAATTGAAGATCGTTCTCAAATAACATTCTTAAATCACTGATTCTATACAATAATAATGCCAATCGATCTATTCCGACACCGAAGGCAAATCCTGAATATTTTTCGCTATCAATATTGCCATATTTTAAGACATTCGGATGCACCATGCCACATCCTAAAACTTCTAACCAACCACACCCGTGACAAATACGACAATATGGATCTTTGCCGTGACAAATTAAACATTCCATATCCACTTCCCCGGAAGGTTCTGTAAAGGGGAAATAGGAAGGACGAAATCTTACTGCGAAATCTTCTTCAAAATATTGATGTAGGAACTCGATAAGTAGACCTTTCAAATTGGCAAGGCTTACCTCTTTATCAATGAGTAATCCTTCCACTTGATGAAACATGGGCGTGTGTGTTGCATCAAAATCACAACGATAGACTCTTCCAATTGCCACCATTTTAATAGGTGGTTTATTTGTCTCCATATAACGAATTTGACTGGGTGAAGTATGCGTTCTTAAAAGTAATTCTTGATTAAAGTAAAAGGTATCATGCATTGCTCGTGCAGGATGATGAGCAGGAATATTCAATGCTTCAAAATTATAATATTCGGTTTCAATTTCAGGACCTTCTGAAATATCAAATCCCATTGAAGAAAAAATCTGTTCAATACGATTTCTTGCTAATGTCACAGGATGAAGTGAACCTAATTGTTCCCCTCTTCCAGGCAATGTCACATCAACTGATTCTTCAGAAAGTTGATTCTCAAGCGCCGCTTTCTTCAAAACGATTTCTCGTTCATTAATCGCAGAAAAAATCTTTTCTTTTGCTTGATTAACCACTTGACCAAACTTAGGACGCTCTTCAGCAGAAAGTTGACCAAGTTGTTTTAATAACTCAGTCAATTTTCCTTTCTTACCTAAATAATGAACCCTAAGATTCTCAAGTGATTGCAAATCATTAATAGCGACAATGCTTGATTCAACATCACTGACTAAACTTGTGATATCATCTTGCAACATCACCAATATTATCCCTGTCCAACGGACGTTTTTACCTGATTGATAATTGCAGCAAAGGCAGGTTTATCATGAATTGCAATATCAGCTAATACACGTCGATCAATTTCGATATTCGCTTTTTTTAATCCATTAATAAATTGACTATAAGTTAATCCCAGTTCTCGTGCTGCAGCATTAATACGAATAATCCAGAGTGCTCTGAATTCACGTTTTTTCCGCTTGCGATCTCGATAAGCATACTGTTTTGCTTTAATAACCGCTTGTTTTGCAACTCGGTAAACACGACTACGTGCTCCATAGTATCCTTTGGCTTGTTTTAAAACTTTTTTATGGCGTGCTCTAGCATTAACGCCTCTTTTTACTCTTGGCATATTATGTCTCCTATTCGTTAATCATTTGTCGGATAGCAGCTCTGTCACATTTTTGAAAAACAGAATTGCCACGTAAATGTCTTTTACGTTTTTGAGACTTTTTCGTTAAGATATGACGTCGATGAGACGCTTTATGAACGCATTTTCCTGAACCAGTTACTTTAAACCGTTTCTTTGCGCCACGATTTGTTTTTAATTTTGGCATAATATATAAACTCCGCATTTTATTTATAATAATTATACCCTTCGTCTTTTGCTTTTCGGCTTTGTTGGCATCGTCGCTCACAACAGTCAAGTATTTGTATACACTCCTGTTGCTCGCTCCTTGCCGCCTCGCCGAGAAACCAAAATACTCGGGTCTACTAGTGCCAATCATTTAAAATTCATTCGTGATTGGCATAAGAAAGTAAAATTAATTAAGCTTTCTCTTTCGTAACTTTCTTCGGTACGACAATCATAATCATTTGTCTTCCTTCAAATCCCGGTTCTCGTTCAATGTCCGCATACTCTTCAAGATCAGCTTTGATACGGTTCAAAAGAGCCATACCAATTTCTTTATGGGACAGTTCGCGACCTTTGAATCGAAGACTAATTTCGACTTTCGCACCATCTTTTAGGAAACGGATCAGGTTGCGTAGTTTTACCTGATAATCTCCTATTTCAATTCCAGGACGTAGTCGAAGTTTTTTGATTTCAACACGTTTCTGTTTCTTTTTTGCAGCAGCATCTTTTTTACTAAGCTGATAAAGGAATTTGCCATAGTCCATAATTTTACAGACAGGAGGCTCGGCATTAGGAGCAATTTCAACTAAATCTAATTCAGCCTCACTTGCTTTTTCTAATGCTTCTTTTCTTGAAACAACACCAAGTTGTTCTCCTTCGGCACTAATCAGCCGAATTTCTGGTGCCCGAATATCATCATTCAAGCGAACCGTTTTTTCAGTGCTAATAACCTTGATCCTCATTTAGTAATTAATTTGATTGTGCAATTTCATCTTCCAAAAGGGTAATGAATTTCTCAATAGGCATAGAACCAAGATCTTTACCGGCTTGAGTGCGCACCGCTACTGCACCACTTTCAAGTTCACGATCACCTAAAACTACAAGGTATGGAACCCGCTCCAAAGTGTGCTCGCGGATTTTATAGCCGATCTTTTCATTTCTCAAGTCAGATTTTGCTCTAAAGCCATGTTTCGTCAGGGTTTTAACCAGATTCTTCGCATATTCTGCTTGTCGATCCGTAATATTCATGACATACACCTGTTGAGGTGCCAACCATAAAGGTAAAAGACCCGCATAATGTTCTAATAAAACTGCAATAAAACGTTCAATGGATCCTAAGATTGCACGATGAATCATAATGGGTGTTTTACGTGTACCATCTTCTGCAACATATTCAGCACCAAGTCTTACAGGCATCGAGAAATCAATTTGAATGGTGCCGCATTGCCAACTTCTGCCAATGGAGTCTTTTAAATGAAACTCAAGTTTAGGACCATAAAATGCACCCTCACCTGGCGCAAACTCAAAGGGTAATTTCTTAAGATGTAATGAGTTTTCCAAAGCTTCTTCAGCACGATTCCAGACTTCATCTTCACCAATACGTTTTTCAGGACGAGTTGCTAATCGAATCGCAAGATTATCAAAACCAAAATGATGATAAACGTCATACACAAATTCAATTAATTTAGCAACTTCATCCTGAAGCTGATCTTCCGTACAAAATACATGGGCATCATCTTGTGTAAATTCACGAATACGCATCAAACCATGGAGGGTTCCCGAATGTTCATTACGATGACACAAACCAAATTCAGCCATTCGCAATGGCAAATCGCGATAACTTTTTAAACCATGATTATAAATTTGAATATGGCCAGGACAATTCATTGGCTTGATCGCGTATTGGCGATTTTCAGATTCTGTTGTAAACATTAAATCAGCAAATTTATCCCAGTGGCCCGACTTCTCCCAAAGAGAACGATCTAACATTAATGGCGCATAAATTTCTTGATAATCTCGTTTACGTAATTCGCTGCGCATATATTCAATAACAGACTTATAGATAATAAAACCATTATGATGCCAAAAGACCATCCCTGGGGCCTCTTCTTGCAAATGGAAAAGATCCATCGCTTTCCCTAATTTACGGTGATCTCTTTTTTCAGCTTCTTCCAATCGTGTTAAATATACTTCCAAATCTTTTTTATTTAACCAAGCAGTTCCATAAATACGTTGCAACATTTCATTATTGGAATCACCTCGCCAATAAGCTCCCGCAAGCTTCATTAAGTTAAATGCTTTTAATTTGCCAGTGCTAGGCACATGAGGACCACGGCAAAGATCAATAAAATCGCCTTGTTGATAGAGAGTAATGACTTGATCTTCTGGAATTGCTTCTATCAATTCTGCTTTATAATTTTGTCCTAATTCTTTAAAGAATTTAATCGCATCATTGCGAGAAATTTTACGATGTGTCATTGGAAAATCTTCTTTTGCCAACTCTTCCATTTTGGCTTGAATCTTTTCAAGATCTTCAGGCGTGAAAGGTTTTTCATAGGAAAAATCATAATAAAAACCATTTTCAATCGCAGGTCCAATCGTAATTTGAACGTCAGGATAAAGCGCTAATACCGCTTGTGCTAATAAGTGTGCGGTTGAATGGCGAATGATATCTAAAGCTTCTTTATCTTTTTCAGTAATGATAGCAACGTCACTATCTTTTTCGATGACATAATCGAGGTCCACTAATTTATCATCCACTTTTCCAGCCAGTGCTGCTTTGGCAAGACCACTGCCAATTTTCTCAGCAACTTCTTTCACAGAAATAGGATGATCAAATTCTAGAACACTATTATCGGGTAGGCTTATTTTAGGCATGTGTAATACTCCTCAGTGGTGATCCACACAACAGATCACATGTTTATATAGAATTTATACGACATTAACATTGTTAAAAATTTCCTCAGAAAGCTCATTTATTTAGTATAAACTCACCTCCTTCGTCAATTTTTGCCTCGTTACTGTCTGTCTAAATTCTATCTAAAAATTTTGTAATTATACGGCACTAACTTTGTTAAAAGTCGTTTCAATCTGTAGGGGCATAGCGTGCTATACCCAGGGAGCAGCACGCTGCGCCCCTACAATTAAATCCGAAAAAATAGAAAAAAGAAAAATACCGAAAAGTTGATAACCGTTCTTATTTTATTTTTATCTATTCAATTCCTTTTAATCGTTATCATGGTAGGCACGAGTGGGATCGAACCACCGACCACCACCATGTCAAGGTGATGCTCTACCGCTGAGCTACGTGCCTACAACAAGGTGTGAAAAGATAGCACTTGAGCAAAGAATTATCTAGCATATTTTACAATCAATCTACCCTATGCCATACTCGCCCAAATTTTATCAATCAAGGATATGTTGAATCAATGACACGGAAATTTTGCGTACTCATTCCTGCCTATAACCCTGATAAAAAATTGATAACCTTGATTGAATCACTCACCTCATCACTGATCGAAAAAATTATTGTGGTTAATGATGGCAGTTTAAAATGTTGCGACATACTCTTTGATAATATTAAACAACATGATCATGTTACTTTACTCACGCATAAAAAGAATTTAGGAAAAGGCGCAGCACTTCGAACAGGGCTTAAGTATATTCATAAACATTATCCTGAGCTTGTTGGTGTCGTTACCGCTGATGCCGACGGACAACATATTCCTAAAGATATAATAAAAATTGGTAACTCACTGATTACACATCCTGAAAATCTTATTTTAGGCGCCAGAGACTTTTCACATAAAATTCCATTACGGAGCAAAATCGGAAATCTTATCACTGAGAAATTATTTAAAATTGTTGTGGGTCAAAAAATTTCGGATACACAATCAGGGCTTCGAGGAATTCCTTTCGATCTCATCCCAGAATTATTAAAAATTAAATCCAATGGTTACGAATTTGAATTGGATATGTTACTGAAATGCAAATACACACAACGCTTTATCACAGAAGAAAAAATAGAAACAAAATATATCGACGCTAATAAAAGTTCACACTTCAATCCCGTATTCGATTCACTCAAGATCTATTTTGAACTCTTTCGTTTTATGTTGCTTTCAATTGCAACCGCAATTGTTGATTACTCCGTTTTCTTTATTCTGAATGCATTTGGATTTCATATTTATGTCTGCCAGATTTTCGCAAGAGTCGTTTCTGTTATCTTCAGCTACCCACTCGTTCGTAAAGTTGTTTTTATGTCTAAAAAACAACATCGAATTGCTTTCCCAAAATATGTTGGGCTTGTGATTACGAGCGGTGTTATTTCTTATATATTAATCAAAGTTTGTATCGCAAACTTTGGCTTAAATGTTATAGAAGCCAAAATGCTTGCTGAACTGATGACCTACATTTTCAACTTTCTCGTACAACGCGATATTATTTTTGTCCATAAAGTTATTCGAAAGAAACAATTCATGCCCGTGATATCAAGTCTTGACAAGTAATATCAAATTGCCCAGTCAATAGTGTCTAAACTCTTCAAAATGGCATCTAATGACACTTGCTTATTTTTTATGCTAAGAGATAATTACCCATAATTTTTAATGATATTTTGTGGCGAAATGGTCAAAACAATAATCTTAATTAGCTAGTTTTTTTACGTTCGATTTTACCATAAGGAGATAAAAATATGCTTAGTCTTTTTTGGAGAGCTATTTCAGCATCAAGAACTCGCATTAGACCCTCATTAAGTAATGTTTTACCCAATCTCCTTTTTTTTCTAGGTTTGTTAGCAAAAGTTGCATCAGATAATCCCCAGTTTACAGCAGCCATGTGTCAGGCATTGTGTAGTAAGTATGTTCCTGGCAGCATAAGTTTACTACCTGGCTCCAATGCAACTGATACTTTTCAAGGAGTGTTTGCATTAAAATACCCAAATGGAGAAATGTGCGAGTGTGGCGTTAATAATTTAGAAGAATTCAGTTTTCGTACTGATGGAAAAGGTGACATTGTTGAAACGAATTCAACGTATAGAATACCTATTAATAAATGACTTGTTGTAATTGTGCGATCTTATCTCTTAATTTTGCAGCTGGGGGTATAAATAATTCTGTGTAAATGAACATAGTTGGGTAAACTTAGAAAATTGAGGAGAACTGACTATGTTAAAAAAAGCTAATCAAATTGATTCAAAAATCATTGATGAATTAA
>Ga0180009_10006920_pt1 | contig 11746 bp, 11 predicted proteins | sample OS_PC_MetaG_FD_123537 | JGI IMG/M metagenome (GOLD analysis project Ga0180009, IMG submission 123537) | Groundwater microbial communities from the Aspo Hard Rock Laboratory (HRL) deep subsurface site, Sweden - OS_PC_MetaG | ecosystem: Environmental > Aquatic > Deep subsurface > Groundwater...
GAAGTAATGAAAAACCTTATTAAACTTCATAATTCGACATTCGACATTCGACATTCAATATTCAATAACAGCATTTGCACCTAATCCCGATCCCTGATCCCTGGCCACTAATCCCTAAAGCGCATTTCGTTTTGAACCGCAGAATTTCGAACAAGGAATGATGAATGTCGAAGTAATGAAAAACCTTATTAAACTTCATAATTCGACATTCGACATTCGACATTCAATATTCAATAACAGCATTTGCACCTAATCCCGATCCCTGATCCCTGACACCCGTGAACGATTACAGTTCTGCCAGTATCTTCCTCGCCTCCTCAGAACCATCAAAACTTTCATCAAGGCTAAGGGCTTTTTCAAGCTCAACCCTGGCAAGTTCTTTATCCCCTTTTTTATAGTAAGCCAAGCCAAGATGATAGTGTACTGTAGCATTGTCAGGTATCTTTTCAAGGCTGTCTGTAAATTCCTGTATGGCAATATCGTATAGACCTTTTTTATAATAAATTAATCCAAGAGTATCCATTACTCCAGGGGCGTCCGGAAGTTTTTCTTTTGCTTTTTGCGCAAGGCCAAGTGCTTCATCAAGGTTGCCATGTTTTTCAGCAATCAGATAAGCCAGGTTATTTGCAGCAGGAGCAAAGTCAGGATTAATTTCTAATGCTGCCCTGTAATGTTTTTCAGAGATATCAAATTTTTTCTGCATATCGTATACTGTTCCAAGAATCATGTGGGATTGCGCATGTTTGGGATTTTTTTCAAGTACCGCCTTGAATTGAGCAATGGCCATATCTTCCTTTTTATCCATAAGATATATTCTGGCCAGTGAATAGTATGGTTGTAAAAAATTTGGATTTTCTTCCAGGGCCTTTTTGTAAGCTTCTTCTGCTTCCTGTTTTTTATTCTGTGCAAGATAGAGCCCGCCTTTTAGATTATGGACAACAGCTATAAGGGGAGGATGATCTTTCACTATTTCTATTTGTTTTTCACATTTATTAATTGCGGTATCAAATTCTTTCTTGGCAACATGAACAAGGATGATGTTAGTAAACACATCCACGAGTTTATTATTTATTTTCATGGCCTTATCAAAGTTCGCAAGAGCAAGATCATATTTCCCTAACAAACGCTGTAATAAACCGAGCCTGAAATAGCCTGCAGGATTTTCAGGCGCTATTTTTATCAATGATTCAAATGCCTCTTGCGCTTCCTTTATCTTGCCCTGGGACATAAAGGTATTTCCCAGAATCATTTTGGCCTCATAATAATTGGGAAGAATCTGAAGAATATCTTGGCATTCTTTTTGAGCCATCTCAAAGTCGCGTTCTCCAAAGTAAATCTCAGAAAGCAGCAGTTTTGCCTTAATATAATTCGGGTTTAATTCCACAGCCTTGGCAAGAGATGTCTTTGCAATTCGCCTTTCACCCTTACCTAAGTGTGCAAGGCCCTTGAAATAATGGGCGCGTGCAGATCTTGCTTCTTCTTTTATTAACTGGTCAAACAGTTCTATAGCCTTTGTAAATTCACGCTTTAGAACAAGAACCTCTCCTTTGAGCATCTGGGTCGGAAAATAGTTTGGTCTTTTTTCAAAAATTTTTTCTATGAATTTTTCCGTTTCATCAATTTTTCTATTCTTGAAGTGAAATTTGGCAATTGTGTCCATTATCCTGATGTCATCCGGCTGAAGATCCAAAGCCTTTTCATACATATTCAGGGCATTATCATTGCTATCGATAGCATCATAAAATCCTGCTGTTACCAAATACGGTTTAACGCTTTTAGGGTCAATTTCAATTGCCTTCAGATATGCAGCCTCTGCCTTGTCTCTGTTTTTTAGTCTGAAGTAAAAATTGCCAAGAACTATATAAAGGTCTGCATTTTCCGGATTTAATTCTATGGTTTTCTTTAGTTCCGCTTCAGCCTGGTTAAAGTCTTTTTTGGCTATATAGAAACTGGTTAGAGAAAGTCTGGGCAGTGTTGCCTTTGGATCAATATCAATGGCCTGTTTCAGTTTAGCTTCAGCTTCTGAAAGTTTCCCCTGTCGTGCAAGAACACGGGCGAGTCCAAGAAAAGCACGGACTTGATTTTCATCCAAATCCACAATTTTTTCATATATGGATGTAGCATCGTACAGATTTTTTTCTTGCTCCTGCAAACCGGCAAGCAGAAAAAGAGCATCAATATTTTCCGGTTCTTTAGCCAGTACTACATCTACTTTTTCCCTTGCCTCATTGAATTTACTGCCTAACATATAGAATGTAGCAAGTTTAAGCTGGGCATCAATATTTTCCGGCTCAAGCTTTGCAACCATTGAATATGCCTTAAAGGCACCTTGAGGGTTTCCCAGTTTAAGAAAGGTCTCGCCAAGGTTGGCATAAGCCTCGACATATTCAGGATCGATTTGTATTGCGCTTTTTAATTCAAGTTCCGCACTTTTAGGCTCACCTTTTTCAAGGTATGCCTTGCCTTTTTCAAGGTGAGCTGCTTTTTTTTCTTCATCTGAAGAGCATCCATAAATACAGATGAAAGCAAGCAAACAAAATAGAGACACTATTTTTAACCGATCCATTGTTTTTACCCTCCGGAAAAATTAAGGAGTTAAGGTATAATATTACGAAGATATTTTAATTATCAGAAATTATAATAGCTTTCAAGAAAATTCGTAAGAGTTCACCACGGAACAACACGGAGTTTTACTGCTTTGTTCAGGCCAGGGAGAAGTCAGCCAGCCAGTTGTGCGCTGACCGTATTTCTGTTCCGTCCGGATACGTTTTCTCCCGGTCAAGTTTTTTGACAATCTGTACTTTTTTTACCCCGGGAAAGTACTTGCCAAAAATCGAAAAGTTCCTGCTTGGAGTGCTGTCTGCCCATTTAACCTCGATCATCAAGAATGGCGCTTCATCCCTGGTGACAAAAAAATCAATTTCTTTGCTGTCTTTTGTCTTGAGATAATAGATCTGTAGCTGTTCCCCATAACAATCCTCGATATAATGGATTTCTTTCAACAAGGCGCAGGCTGTCAAGTTTTCCAATTTTATGCCTGAATCTCCGATAACTTGTCCTGTATCATAAAAATAATACTTGGGTGCTTTAAGAATGGAGCGGGCGATATTTCTGTGAAATGGTCCGATCCTGAAGATGATGTACATATTTTCAAGTATTGTCAGCCATCTCTTAACTGTCTTGTCGGAACACTGGAGATCCCGCGACAGGGAGTTGTATGAGACAGGGCTGCCGACTCTTTTGCGTAATAATTGTATAAGAGTTTCAATAGATGTAATCTCCCGGACATTTTCAAGATCAACAAGATCCTGTTTTAGGATGATGTCCAGATGTGACCGTTTCCACCTGTTATAAAATCTTGTGCTTCCTTCCAGATAAGGTTCGGGGAAACCTCCGGTATCAAGCAACTGGTCCAGGACAGCCTGAATATTATCAGGGCTGTTTATTTTTTTGATTTCTTTCAGATCTAAAGGATGCAGCCGGAACTGAAAAAAGCGTCCGGCAAGAGAATCGCCGACCTTCCTGTATGTATCCAGTTTGGCGCTGCCTGTAACAATTATCCGGGGCGGGACACCTTCAGTATCATAAATACCTTTGAGCCATGATTTCCAGTTTTTAAGTTTGTGAAGTTCGTCGAAGATAATAAGATCCCTGGATCTGTCCCATGATCTTTCGATGAGACCTACCCGGTGTTCTGGATTATCAAAATTCAGGTAATCAAAATTGCTGCTCAGCATTTTTGACAAAGTTGTTTTGCCGGACTGCCGTGGACCGGTTAACAGGACAATCTTTTTCTTTAAATCCTCCAGAATATAATTTGTCAGATATCGTTTCATGTGGACTTTTTTAAACCTTCATTCCGAATTAGTCAAGACTTTTTCGTAATTTATAGTGAAAAAAACATGATAAATAAAGTCCACCCCAAGGGCGCTAAGTTTTTTTAAGCCCCAGCGACTCGGGGTTGTTAATGGTAGTTTCGGTAAGAAATAAGGTATTGACGTACATTATACCACTGGCTATACTGATGTTCAAACAAAAAGGAGGTATAATTTATGGCCAATATCAAAACTGCCATTTCAATAGAAAAGCCACTATTTGAACAGGTGGATGCTTTAGCTCATGAATTAAAAATTTCACGGAGTCGTCTCTTTGTAATAGCTGCTCGGGAATTCGTCAAGCGTTACAAAAATCAGAAATTGCTCGATGACATAAATGAAGCTTACGATGATTTACCTGGCCCAGACGAAGAAACAACCCTCCGACAGATGCGCTTCAGACATTTTGGACTGGTGAAAGATCAATGGTAGCCAATCAAGGGGATGTGTTTTGGATTAATTTTGGGGAACCATCAGGGTCTGAGCCTGGTTATCGTCACCCTCATGTAGTTATTCAGAACAATGTTTTCAATCGTAGCCGCATTAACACTGTGGTCGTGTGCGCACTTACCTCAAACCTTAAACGTGCCAAAGCTCCGGGCAATGTGCTTTTGGACAAAGGCGAAGCAAATCTGCCCAAAAAAAGTGTTGTAAACATATCTCAAATATTCACTGTAAACAAAAGTGATTTGGCAGAGAAAATTGGCTCGTTGTCCCGCAACCGCTTTTATCAAATCCTTAAAGAGATCCAGTTACTTATTGAGCCTCGTGAGGTTGGAGATTAAGCGCCCCCGATCCCTAACCCCATAAGCGCTAAGTTGTTTTTGCCCAGGATGGACTAAAAAAAATGATCATGCCACCATCGTTTGTGATGCATGGCAGGATGATCAGGATATAACTATTGACTTCCTGCAACCAGCTTGCTATTTTGACCAAAATTATAGTCGACCCAAATGGAGGTATATAAAGATGAAAATCATGTCGCTGTCAGAGGCAAAGATGAAGTTAAGCAGGCTTGTCGAGATTGTTCGAGATACGGATGAAGAGGTAATGATTACAAAAAATGGACGACCCGCTGCAATCATTGTCAGCCCTGATGAATTTGATAGCTGGAGGGAAACCATAGCCATTCGTTCCGATGCAGAACTGATGAAAGAAGTCAAAGAAGGGCTTTCTGCACTGAAGAAGAAACGGGCTAAGCTATATACTCTTGAGGAGTTGTTTAGTGTATAAGCTCAGAATACCTGATAGAATTGCGGAATTGGTGCGACACATGCACCCGCACTTGAAAAGAAAACTTAAAATATCTCTTCAAGCGATTTTGTCTGAGCCGAATTTAGGGAAAGTGCTGAAAGAGGAGCTTGTGGGACTTAGAAGCGTTCGAGTAAGTCGATTTAGAATAATATATAGAATTATTGGGAAAAAAGAGATTGAAATCGTTGCGATTGGCCCACGTCAACGTATATATGAAGAGACTTTTTGTATAGTTAAACAAGATAAGCATTAGCTCTTTCCTAAATTTGCCCATTTCACCTCTATCATCAAAAAAGGCGCTTCATTCCGAGTGAGGCACGAAAATTATAGTTTTGTTCTTGTTACCAGGCATGTTATAATATTATTATAATTTCGGGACACTTTTATTGCACAACCTGTCAAAAACTGTCAGATAGGTACTTTACCAGAATAGGTAGAGAAGGAGGTGATTAAATGCCGGAAAAAAATATATTACCCTCCTATAATGATTATGTGAAGGGAATTCGGCAGTTGAAACCAGAAGAACAATTAAGGTTAGTCGAAATAATCTCTGGTAGCCTGAAAAGAAGTCTGGGGAAAAAGAGGGTTGCGCACAGTATCATGGAACTGGAAGGTTTGGGGTTTGAAATATGGAAGGGTATTGAAGGTTGGATATTGGTCAGCCTGAGAAGAGATCTGCCGGTACCAAGTCTCGGAGCGTGTGAAATAAAGGAACTACAGGTGGCGGTGGGTTAAATGCCAAAACTGCCAACAACTTTTCCGATCCCCTTTTCCGATCCCCTTTTCTCTTGCATAATGACACCAATTTTATTACCCTGATTCAGGGGATTTTGTATAGATTATTACTATCACGCCCAAATAGGAGGTTTAAATGAGGACAGTTACCGTAGACCAAGCTGGTGCAGATTTGAAAGCTATTATTCAGCGGGCAATCATAGACAAAGATGAAACAGTCATAGCTTCAATCGATGGAGCTGTTGTTGTGCTGGATGAAAATGAATGGTCGAATATAAAGGAAACCCTTCGACTGCTTAGTGACAAGCAATCTTTAGCAGCATTACTAGAATCTCATGCTATTAGAGAGCGCAGTCAGAAGCCAAAAGGCATAACACCTGAGGAAGCGTTCAAAGATGTATAAAATCAATATTCTTACGCCGTATTAACCACAAAGACAGGCTTATTTATACCATTTATGAAGAGTTTGAAGAAATTGATATTACCTCTTTTCGTGGTCATTATGAATAGGGCGGTGTTATTTGGCATAAGGTCACAAGTCACCAGCGTGCCCCCGTCCAAAACTCAAACTTAGTCTTTCTTTGCGTTTCAAAGCTCTACCCCTGATCCCTGAACCCTGCTCTCCGACCCCCTGACCTCTGACCTCTGATCTCCGACCCCTGACCTCTGATCTCCGACCTCTAATCTCTGATCTCCGACCTCTGATCTCTGATCTCCGACCTCTGACCTCCGACCTCTGATCTCTGAAATCTGCTCTTCAATTGTGAAATTAATTATACAATTCCCTATACAATTGTTACATAATTTACATAATTATAAGGTCTATATCCAAAAAACCCTTTGAATTTATATTAGCCTTTTTTTTATAATCCATATAACTTATTAATATTCAAATAAATATTTAAACCAAAAATAATATAGATATTTTGTATTAACCTTGGCACCTTTATTGCTTCTTATCTAAGAATAATAAAACTTTACCACGGAGCAACACGGAGCTTCACTGAAAATTGTAAACAATCAGAGAGAGATTAATAATTATAATTTTTTAAGACTCAGTGTAATTCTGTGTAAATCTGTGGCAAAATATCACAAAATTTAATGGAGTTTATTTAATATGAGATTTCTAAAAGGAATCATAATCAGCACTGTAATGTTAGGCATATTATTAGGATTTTCCCTTGAATCCTTTGCAGTCCCTAATCTTCAGATTTATATTCCAGGGGCAACATATGAAGATGAAACCTGGGTTATTGATAAATACGATTTTGAGCTCTGGGTTATAGGCGCTAATTATACTTTAGAAGATGTTAAATTTGCCGCTGCAGTTCCAACAAATCAAGATGGCTCCATAGAGGTCACGTGGCTTGATAATGATGGTAACGCTTCATATCCCGATTATGGTTCTTATGGACCTGGTTTTCCTGCTTTGACCTTTACAGAAGCAGAAGGCCATGTTTATTCAACTTATCTGGGAGAAATTTCCGATAATGTGCCTGATCCAGATGCTACTATTTATGGTTTTGGAGACTATAGTGATGATGGGAATAATGAAAATGATGATTATCCTCTTTATGCAAAAGGTGATGATACACATATACCGCAAGGCGGGATTTTCCCAACTGATTTTTATGAGTATTATATTGGCGGGTTTGATACAAGCCAGACTGTATATAATTGTGATCCGGCTGAGGGGTTTGACCCAGTTACAGAGATCGGAAATGATTCAACGAGTGGCATGATCAAGAAATTTTCCATAAAAGTCAATGGATATACGATGGTGGACTTTGTGGCTTATGGCTATTATTTAAATACTTCTAAAAAAGGATGTAGTACTCTTAAAAATACTATTAACCCATATTCGCATAGTGGCCAAATGGTCGTTCCTGAGCCAGCTACTCTGTTTCTTTTGGGTACGGGGCTGATTGGGCTGGGGTGGTTTGGGAAAAGAAAGACGAGGAAGGAAAAAAACAGATGAAAAGATTTTTGCTTTTCGGGGTGCTTTTGGCAACATGGATGTTTATAAGCGCACAAAGCGCAATGGCGCTGGGAATTGATATTTCAGCTACAGTAAACCCAAATTGGAATAATAGTTGGAACGAAACTGAGTTAACGGGAACTGCTCTTTATACCATTGGTGTTTACCCCTCGAGTGAATATGGTGCCAATCGTTTTGACGTGACCTTTGAGGATGATATCTTTGCCTCAATAGGCAAGGCAACAGATGGGACAGCAGGGCTTATATCGCCTCTCGGTTGGACAATGCACTGGTATGAATATGGGTATGAATATGAAATAGCGTGGGGCGGATCAGATGTGCTTGAACCGGAAGAAACGCAGCATGTTTCCTTCTGGGTGAACTATACCCTGTATTCCGCGGACCAGTATAGTCATAGTCAAGCCTCGGAGCCGGGGTGGGCCTGGGACGAAGGCGGAGCTTGGGAACAGGCCGTCAGCGCAATAAATACCTTAGAGACACCCTTTGAGCCCCCATACTTCGGTGGAAATCCAAGCGGCGGCACTTCAACGGTGGCAAATCCCGAACCGGCAACTCTGTTTCTTTTGGGTACAGGGCTGATTGGGCTGGGTGCTTTTGGGAGGAAAAAATTCAAGAAATTTAAAAACTTAGATATTTAAATACATTATTTTTAGTTATGAAAGGAGGTGTTTCGGAAAAATAATTTTTATTTTAATAGTATAATTTTTAATGGTGTAAATAGTAATTAAATTTTAATGGAGGAAAAGTTATGAAAAAATTAGTTCCAATTTTATTTTTATCAATGATGCTGATTTTAGGCACAGCCTTTTCAGCATCGGCAATACCGATGAAGTTACATATTGGTACTGCCATTGGCGATGACGATGGTTGGACTGGGGTGTTTTCCCAATTGCAAATTTTTGCTAATACTACAACCACTCAGTATGGTGATCCAAATTTAGGTTCTCTTCCACAAATCGGTGATACATTTTCCGATGTTGGTAACCTTAGTATAAGTTCATTAATTCCGGATACCGCCGAGGATGAGGGTTTAAATGCTTTTTATGAGATTACTGCGACATGGAGTGCCCTTACTGGCTCTATAGTCTCTCAAACCGTGACGAGTTATATCCCCTCTGGTACGACAACACCTTTGCCTGGCTATTTTCAAATTACCACATATGATCCAGGACCTGGCATAAATTTTTATCTTGATTCAGATGTAGACCATGAGTATGCTCCTACAGTTGCTGCGGCCGATGATTCGGGTTTTGGACTTGATGGAGACGGTAGTGCAACGTTGGTTGGTATAATACAAGTAACGGGAGGAACCGGAATAAATTTATTTGATGCAACTACGGGTCTCTTTGTCTCTGGAACTTCTATTATCGATGGTGTGTTTATATCGATGGCAGATGATTTTTGGTATACAGCCGCTGGTTTAGATATGTATGATAATTATTTTATGAAATTTGGATGGTCTGTTATAGGAGATATTGATCAAAATACCGATAATGTTGTGGTTACTCCTGTTATGATCGGCAGTACTCTTTTCACTGTTGACTCAGATCATGATGGATCAATTGATTTTGCTGTTATTCCAGAACCTGCAACCATGCTGCTTCTTGGCTCCGGCTTGTTAGGTCTTGCTGGTATTGGCAGGAAGAAAAAGTTCTTTAAAAAAGACTAACTTTATAAAAAATTAGTTACATCTTATTCAATAAAAAACGGGACTGGCCTTAAAACCAGTCCCGTTTTTTATTTTTCTTTTAACATCATTATTGCCGGCAGGATTACTATATCGCTGGCTAATGCAAAAAGCATTATTACTGAGCACAGGAATCCAAACTGAGCGGTTGGAACAAAGCTGGAAAGAACAAGAATGCCGAAAGCCCCTATGAGAATTAAAGATGTCGTTATAATCGGCACGCCTTTTTTTTCTATGGAAGCAATACATGCAGCATTAATGGAACTGCCTGTCTTTCTTTCAAGCTGATACTGATTAAGAAAGTGGATTGTATCGTCAACAGCAATGCCTATGGCTACAGCCGAGATTATTGCAGTGGCTGTGTTTAGGGGGATGCCGACTATCCCCATTAATCCGATGTTGAATAAAATCGGCAGGGTGTTGGGTATTATAGAAATAAGACCTATTGAAAAAGACCTGAAAACAATAAGCAACACTCCAAAGATAATTAAAAATGCCAGAGAAAGGCTTTCTATTTGACTGTTAACAATGCTTTTGACGAGCTTGTTTACAAGATAAGTCTTTCCGGTAATTCTTATTTCTAAACCCGAATTATTAAGGTTGTTTCCTTTAATAAATTCATTAAGGTCTTCAATATAGACTTTAAGCTTTGTTGAACTGTGCTCTGTTACCCTGGCTGATAGCCTGGCCCACCTGTATTCGGTATCTATAAAATTGTATAGCTCATCACCACCATACAGCAAAAGATACTGAGCAGTCATATTTTTTGAATCGGGCAGTTTATAATAATCCTGATTTTCATTGTGAAACGACTTGTTCATCTGTTTGAGAAAGTCATTTATTGATGTTACCTGTTCGATTTCAGGCATATTTCTGAGATGTTGCGCTACTGTTTCTATTGTCTCAAGGTTTTCCGGCTTAAGAAAAGTATCAAGATCTTTCCCCTGAAACGAAACTTCCAGGGTATTCACACCGCCGGCATTTTTATCTATAAACATTGCATCCTGATAAACCGGGCTGCTTTTTCTGAAATATTCAATCAGATTGGTTTCAACTTTCAGGTTTAATGCGCCCCAGATTGACAATGCTATCAGCAGAATTGAAACGCCGCAGATGAAGAACTTTGCCTTTGGTATTAATTGGGCAAGCAGGCTTGTAATTCTGTATATCCATGTGGAATGCTGGCTGGAAGCCTTTTTTAACGATTTTGAATTTCTAAGAAAACAGATGCCTATCGGTATGATACTCATAGAAAGGAAAAATTCAATCATCATGCCAATTGCAGCAGCCAAACCAAAATGTCGAATAGGAGGTATATCGCTAACATATAACGATGCAAAACCCACGGCAGTTGTAAAACTTGTCAAAAAACATGGAACAGATAAATGCTGAATTGTTTTTCTCATTAACAGGGGCAGCTCTATTTTAGATCTGTCAGTTTTTAAAAATTCAGTAAATATATGAATGCTGTCAGATACCGTAAGAGCCATTATTAATGGAGGAAGAATAGCCGTCATGGGACTGATTGCACCGCCCATTATATAAAGGACTGCCATTGTCCATAAAAGGCAGATAGATACATTGATAATTGATAAAAAAACAGCCCAAAAATTTCTTAATAAAAAGAACAGCAAACCGGCAATAAACAAGTAGGTTAGGGGCATAAACCTGGCCAGGTCTTTATTCATATACCCACTCATATTAACGTCTGTAACCAGCCAGCCGGCCAGGTGAAATTTTTCAGGCGCAATTTTTTTTTGCTGATTTTCTATTACTTGTTTAATTTTATTAATAAGGCGCGCATCATAAGTTTCATCTTCAGGATGACTTTGAGTCCTTATAACAAAAAGCGCTGTATTGGCATCGCCCGATAAGATATTCCCTTTTATAAGCGGATTATTAAGGGCTCTCTGCTTAATGATTTCAATGGCGGCTGGATTATCCGGCACTTCTTCAACAAGTGGTTCCACAACAAAATCATTTTCAGAACCTATAATGTTCTCCACGTTAGTCAGGCTGGTGACCTCTTTAACTTCTTCTATTGCCTCAAATTCTTCTGTCAGATTTTGAATAAGTTTTAGAAAAGAAGGGGTAAAAAGATCCGGATCTGAAAAAGCTATTACAAGAAATTCATCTTCTCCGAATTGTTCTTTATAAGTGTTATAGAAAACCAGATCCGGATCATCTTCCATAATC
>Ga0180009_10006921_pt1 | contig 11744 bp, 14 predicted proteins | sample OS_PC_MetaG_FD_123537 | JGI IMG/M metagenome (GOLD analysis project Ga0180009, IMG submission 123537) | Groundwater microbial communities from the Aspo Hard Rock Laboratory (HRL) deep subsurface site, Sweden - OS_PC_MetaG | ecosystem: Environmental > Aquatic > Deep subsurface > Groundwater...
CAGTGACGGGTAGTGGCTATCTCGGCTTCATGACCGGGGAGAACGGGGTCGTGTTGCAGGGATGGAACGTGGTCTCGGCAGGTGTCCCGCATTCCCTCGTAGGGGTGGGAGGAGTCAGCGCCAACTCTGTCATCGCCATTGGCAACAAGGAGCCAGGCAAGGGCAAGGGCATTGCATTCCACTACGATGGAAGCTCGTGGACGACGAAGCTCGTGACCGCGAACTTCAATGACATCTGGGTGGCCGATACCAGCCACGCGTACACCGCGTGCTGGGTCAATGGAATCAACCTCTGCTATGACGGAACGAGCTGGGCGTACTGCTACAGTGGACTGAACGCAACGACCTTCCATGACGTACACGGGGTCAGCAACAATGATCTCACCTTCGTGGGAGGGCAGATCATGCACTGCAATGGAAGCACGTGCTCGGCCCAGAACATCCCGGGAGGTGGATCCCTCTATGGGGTCTGGAACACGGGGTGGGGCGACATATTCGCCGTCGGCAAGGACGGAGCCATCGTCTACTACGATGGCACATCGTGGAAGATCCAGCAGACGCAATCCACATCACACCCGGCTCTCAATGCGATCTGGGGTGCGAGCCCAACGGATGTCTACACCGTTGGCGACTCGGGCACCATGCTTCACTACAACGGCAGCGCCTGGTCCACGATACCCCCGGTCACCAGCAAGAACCTCCACGGGATCTGGGGAGCGGGTGGCACCGCGATCTACGCGGTCGGTGACAGTGGTGTCGTCCTCCACTACGATGGCACATCCTGGACCAAGGAGACCTCCGGTGTCCTGTGGAACCTCGAAGATATCTGGGGCAGCGCCACGGACGGCTTCTTCGCCGTGGGCGAACGCGCCGTGATCCTGTACCACAAGTAGCCCGATGGACAGGACGCCCGCGCCACACCACACCTTGCTCGAACCGGCCCCCTGATGAGGGCTGCTCCTTGGCGTGGCAACCATGTAGAATGAGACAAGCCCGGAGTGAGCCATGACCACGATCACCATGCATTTGCCCGACGAGATCTTCTCGGCCCTCAGGAGATCGCCGGAGGAGTTCGGGCGCGAGCTCCGGCTGGCCGCCGCCATTCACTGGTACAGCACCGGCCAGATCTCCCAGGAGCAGGCTGCTCAGGTGGCCGGCCTGGACCGGGGGGAGCTCTTGCTGGCGCTCTCGCGCGAGCAGGTGGATGCCTTCGTCGTGGACTTCGATGATCTGAAGCGAGAGCTGGATCGTGCCTGAGAGGCAAGGCGGTCAACGCCTCGCCGCTCATCTTCCTGGGGAGGGCTCCTCGATCTTCTGCGCCTGGCCGGCGACGAGATCGTGGTTCCGGGTCCCGTGGCGGCGGAGATCCGGCGCCGCGGGGCGTCAGACCCCACCAGGCAGGCGCTGGACCAGACATCCTGGTTGAAGGTGGTGGACCCTCCCGTGGTGCCCCAGATGATACTCGCCTGGGATCTCGGGAAGGGCGAGTCGTCTGTCTTGGCCTGGGCGCATGCGCACCCAGGTACCGAGGTGATCATCGACGACCTCTCGGGCCGTCGATGCGCGGCATCCCTCGGCATCCCCGTTCGTGGAACTCTGGGGCTCGTCCTGGCCGCGAAGAAGCGAGGCATCATCCCCATGGCGCGGCCGGTGCTCGAATCCCTGCGCCAATCGGGAATGTACCTCTCTCAGCGCGTGATGGACCGGGCGTTGTTGTTGGTAGATGAGTGATGAGGGAAGGACCCTCGCGGACGAGCTCGAGGCACGCAGGTTGGCTCTGGCCTCGTCGGGATCAGGCCCGGCAAGAGCTGACATAGAGGTATCAACATGAAAATCGCACGGCTACGACTGGCCCTGGGCCTCACCCTTCTCCTCTGCGCCTGCGGGGACGACGCGACCCACAACAGGCCCGTCAACGATCCCTGCACGGCCAACACGGACTGCGCGGACAACATCTGTCACTCCGGGATCTGCGCATCAGCCAGCCCCAAGAATAACGATGAGCAGTGCTCGGGCGACGGCGAGTGCCGGAGCTACCGCTGCAGCAACGGCACGTGCGTGCCTGGCACCAGCCCGGGCGCCAGCAACTGCCTCAACGACGAGGAGTGCGCCAGCGGTTCCTGTCAGGGCGGAGCATGTACGACCGAGACCATCAACGACGGTCCCCCCGACGGACCGCGTGATGCGGGACCCGAGGCGGACGGCCCGCCGGACATCACACCCCTGCCGGATGCGCCCGCACCGGACTTGCCCTGGCCGGACCTCCCGATCCCCGACGCCCCTGTCCCGGACACCCCTGCTCCTGATGCGCCCGTCCCCGACCTCCTCGAGCCCGATACGCTCCTTCTGGACCAGGCGGCACCTGACCAGCAGGTTCCTGATCAGCAGGTTCCAGACTCGGCGGTTCCCGATCAGTCACTTCCCGATGCCCCGGTACCCGATCAAGCCCTCCCGGATGCCTCCCTACCCGATGCCCCGGCACCGGATCAAACCCTCTCGGACACCGGAGCAGCGAGCGACGCGACCACGCCTCCTCCACCATCTCCCTGCGCCGGCCCGCCGAACGCCGACGGCTGGTGCTGGTCTAACCCGTTCCCCGCCTATCACCTCTACGGCGCGTCCTCGCAAGGCGCGGGAAAGGTGATCCTCGTCGGCGAGGCCGGGGCGATCCTGAACTACGACGGCAGCAAGTGGGAGAGCCAGGCCGCGACCGACAAGAACCTGCGCGCGGTGTGGGCAGCCAGCGCGAGTGACGCCTTCGCCGTGGGCGACGGCGGGACAATTTTGCGCTACAACGGCACCAAGTGGAGCGCGATGACCTCGGGGACCACCAACAACTTGAGGGGTGTCTGGGGCTCGAGCTCGAGCAACGTGTTCGCCGTGGGCGAGACCGGAACGATCCTCTACTACAACGGGACGAGCTGGACGGCGCACACCTCGGGAACGGCCAAGCACCTCTACGCGGTCTGGGGCACCAGCGGCAGCGATGTCTTCGCGATCGGGGAGGCGGGGATCACGCTGCACTACAACGGCACGGCCTGGAGCACGCAGCCGAACTACCTTGTGACGATGTACGGGATCTGGGGCACCGCATCGAACAACGTCTGGGCTGTCGGCAACAACGGCATCATCCTCAAGTACGACGGCGCCTCGTGGTCCAAGCCTGCCAGCCCGACCGGAAACACCCTGTATGCCATCTGGGGATCGGGGGCGAGCGATATCCACGCGGTCGGCGCGAGCGGCACGGGGATCAAGTACGACGGGACGAGCTGGAGCGTGGAGAGCTCGGGGACGACCAGGCACCTGTTCGCGCTGGCGGGCGGTGGGTCGTGCGATTCGTTTGTCGCGGGGGAGACCGGGGTCATCCTGCAGTCGACGTGTACCTGGAGCACGATCTTCGACGGGACCTCCTCCACGCTCTACGATGTGCACGGCTCGTCAACTTCCAACGTATACGCCGTTTCCAACGTATGCGGCGTGGGCTGTAGCGTCAGTAACTATGCATACAAATATGATGGGAGCGCGTGGGCTCGATCAACGCCCTTTTTCAAGCCCTTTTCCGCAGTCTATGGAGTATTCGTTCTAGACTCAACTCACGTCTATGTGGCCGACTCGTGGCCCAAGCATGGTGGCTACTGGTACAACGGTAGCACTTGGCAGTTATGCGACGCGCTCCGTGGCGAGAAAGTCTGGGCCACCAGCAATATGGATATCGACCTGGTCAACGGGGCCAGCGTTGTCCATTGGACGGGGAGTTGCTCTTTTGGTGCTACCGTATCTTATACCGCCGGCCAGTCCCTTCAGGACATCTGGGCGACCGGCTGGGGCGACATGTTCGTCGTCGGCGACACCGGAACGATCGTCTACTACAATGGCTCGAGCTGGGCTACCCAGACCTCCGGGACGACGAACAACCTTTATTCAACCTGGGGCACCGCCAACTCCGACGTCTTCACCGTCGGCGCCACCGGCACCGTCCTGCACTACAACGGCACCGCCTGGTCCCCCCACACCGCCATCACCGCAAACGACCTCCAGGGCGTCTGGGGCACAAGCAGCACCAACGTCCGCGCCGTGGGCAAGGCCGGCACCATCATCCACTACAACGGGACCACCTGGGCGACCGAGGCCTCCACCACCCCCTTCGACCTGTACGGCATCTGGGGCAAGGCCGGCGACGGCTACTTCGCCGTCGGCGACCGCGCCGTGATCCTGTACCACAAGTAGCCCGGACCGCTGGCTCCATCCATCGAGACCGCCCTGCCCGCACTCGCCTTCCCCGCTCCCGCTCCCCGCTGCAGCCCGTGGCGGCCGGACTATCGCTTGGATGGCTTCTTGGTCGAGCCGGCGGGCTTCCGCGTTGCGCGCCTCTTCGGGGGCGCCTTCGGGGGCGCCTTCGGGGGCGCCCGGCGCTCTCGTGGTGTCACGTGGATGCTCTCGTTGAAGCGGTGCTCGTCGAGGTCTCGCCGCACGCCGGCGACCCTGGCCTCGTATCTCTCATCGAGCAGGCTGAAGTAGTTGAGGAACCGCTCCTCCACTACGCCGACGACCCTCGACAGCTCCGAGCCGATCTGCTTGGAGAGCCGTTGCTCGACACCGTCGATCTTCGCATCGAGGCTGTCGACCTTTTTTTCGAGCCCCTCGACCCTTTTTTCGAGCCCATCGACCTTCACTTCAAGGCTGTCGAGCCGGGAGACTACCCCACCAACCTGCTGCTTCAAGCCGGCCAGCTCGGACTGGATGCCGTCAATCTTCGGCTCGAGAGCCGACTTCATCTCCTCCATTTTCTCGTCGATGCGGCGTTCGATGACCGCCATCTCCGTCGGGCCGAGCATGGCATCTCCAAGCAACAGTTCACCCTACCGTGTGGCCAGGATGGGGGTCAAGCGCATTTCACTCGTAGGTGAGAGCATGATGCGTCCACGGATTTCACTGGTCCTTTGCCTCTCTCTACTCCTCTCCGCCTGCGGGGACGACGCGACCCGCAACAGGCCCGTCAACGACCCCTGCACGGCCAACACGGACTGCGCGGACAACATCTGCCACTCCGGCATTTGCGCAGCGGCCAGCCCGAAGAAGAATGGCGAGACATGCAAGGGCGACGGCGAGTGCCGGAGCTTCCGCTGCAGCAACGGCACGTGCGCGGCCGGCACCCGCCCGGGCGGCAGCGCCTGCCTGCACGACGAGGAGTGCGCCAGCGGATCCTGCCAGGGCGGAGCATGCACGACCGAGACCATCAACGACGGTCACCCCGACGGACCGCGGGATGCAGGACCCGAGGCGGACGGCCCGGCGCTGGATGCCCCGCCGGATGCGCCTGTGACGGACATGCCCTGGCCAGACCTCCCGATCCCCGACGCCCCTGTCCCGGACACCCCTGCTCCTGATGCGCCTGCCCCCGACCTCCTCGAGCCCGATTCGCTCCTTCTGGACCAGGCGGCACCTGACCAGCAGGTTGCAGACTCGGCGGCTCCCGATCAGCCACTTCCCGATGCCCCGGTACCCGATCAAGCCCTCCCGGATGCCTCCCTACCCGACGCCCCGGCACCGGATCAAGCCCTGCCGGACACCGGAGCGACCGATGCGACCCCGCCTCCTCCACCCTCTCCCTGCGCCGGCCCGGTGAACGCCGACGGGTGGTGCTGGAGCAACCCCCTGCCCCGGAACCACATCTATGGCGCCGCCTCCTACGGCACCAACAAGGTGTTCATCGTCGGCGAGTACGGCGCGATCCTGAAGCACGACGGCAGCAAGTGGGAGGGGCAGACCGCGACGGACAAGCACCTGCGGGCGGTCTGGGCCAGCAGCGGGACCGACGTGTTCGCCGTGGGCGATGGAGGGACCATCCTGCACCACAACGGAACCCAGTGGACGGCCATGACATCAGGCACCACGAGCAACCTGCGAGGCGTCTGGGGACAGAGCGGAAGCAGCGTCTTCGCGGTGGGCGATGGCGGAACCGTCCTGCACTACAACGGAACCGGATGGTCTCCCCTGACCTCGACCACCACCAAGGACCTGTACGCTGTCTGGGGCACGGCCTCCAGCGACGTGTTCGCCGTGGGCCAGGCAGGCACCATCCTCCACTACAACGGCAGCGCCTGGAGCTCCCAGACCTCGTTCACCCTGTACAACCTCTACGGAGTCTGGGGCTCGAGCGGCAGCAACGTCTACGCGGTCGGATGGAACGGCATGATCCTGCAGTACGACGGCTCCACCTGGACCAAGCCCGCCAGTCCAACCGGCAAGCACCTCTACTCGGTGTGGGGCTCCGGCGCGAGTGATGTGTACGCCGTGGGGGCGGATGGGACGAGGATCTACTACGGCGGAACGAGCTGGAGCACCCAGACCTCGGGCACGGGCGAGCAGCTGTATGCCGTGGTGGGCAGCGGCGCGGCGGACGTGTTCAACGTGGGAAGCTACGGGACGATACTGCAGGTGAGCCCGGTTGGATGGAAAACGATATCGGGTGGAAAGCTGATCCTCAACGGCGTCTGGGGGACAACGGCCAGTGACGTGGTCGCCGGCGGTGATGCCCAAATATTCCATTACGATGGAGCATCCTGGTCCTCGACACAGTTCGTCTGTGCCTACAACGCCATCCTCATCCAGGCCGTCTGGGGGCTCTCCAGCACCAATGTCTTCGCTCCTGCCCTCCAGTGTCCCGGGTACTACTACGACGGCTCGACGTGGGCTGCCTGCAACAACCTGAAAGATGTGTATGGCATCGGTGGGCTCACCGCGTACGACCTGGACGTGCTGGGGTACAAGCAAATTCGTCATTGCACTTCCCCATGTGCTGCGTGCACAACAACGTACTCCTCCAGCACTTTCCTTCGCGACATCTGGCATACGGGATGGGGTGACGCCTTCGCGGTCGGGGACTCCGGCACCATCGTGTACTTCGATGGGTACACGGCATGGCAGCCCCAGTCCTCCGGAACCACGAACAACTTGTACTCCGTCTGGAGCACCTCGCCGACGGACGTCTATGCCGTGGGCGCCGCGGGCACCATCCTCAACTACGACGGGACATCCTGGTCCACAATGACATCGGTGACCACCAAGGACCTCTACGGGGTGTGGGGCGCAGGCGCGACCAATGTCCGCGCCGTGGGCACGGAAGGTGTCATCATGCGCTACGATGGCAGTGCCTGGAAGGCCGAGAGCTCCGGCTCCTACTTTGACCTCAAGAGCATCTGGGGCAAGGCCGGCGACGGCTACTTCGCCGTGGGCGACCGCGCCGTGATCCTCTACCACAAGTAGGCCACCTGCCTTGCCCACCCTACCCGAGCAGATCGAGGAAAGCCCTGGGCGTCACGATGCGGACGCCCTGGTGCTCGACGAGCGTGAGGAGATGGCGGTCACCCGTCACGACAAAGGCAGCCCGCCCGGCGACCGCCGCACAGAGGTACTTGACATCCCCGGGATCATCGAGACCGTCCGGCAGAACCAGCGGCGCGCTGTCCTCCACGAGATCCGCGAGAAGCAGGATGTCCTCGAGCCACAACTCGGGAGCGATAGGGCCGCGGATGCACTTTTTCACCAAGGGGTAGGCGAACACGCGGCCGATCTCCTCGATGATGGAAGGCGATATCAGGAGCACGAAGGCCGCTTCACCGAGAAAACGCGCAAACAGGCGGCCGGGCGGCCCCTCGGGCCGGACCGCGGCGCTGACGTAGACGTTGGCGTCCAGGATCGCGCGGAGCATGCCCTACTTCCGAGAGGAGGCCTTCCTCCGGGCCTTCTTGCGCGCCCAGCGCTGCGCCTCCAGCGCCAGCTCCATCGCCTCCGCGTCCGACAGCGGCCCGCCTGCCTGCTGCTCGAGGAACTCCAGGCCGTGGCGGCGGGCGATGCATCGCATCTGCTCCAGCTTCTCGACGGGGACCAGCGCGGCGAGGGGTCTTCCCCTGCGCTCGATGATGAACTCGTCATGCCGCAGCGCGACCCGGTTCAGCAAGTCGCCCAGCTGTTGCCTGACCTTCAGGGTGGAGACCTTCTCGGTCATGGCTTCTCCATCAACTATTACAACTATTATAGTAGCCCTTGTTGGCCAGGGCAACACGAAGCTCGCCCGGGGCGAGCAGGACCGACGAACGCGACATGGCCCCCGGGATCAGGCTCGGTTGCAGCACAAGTAGAGGTATCAACATGACGAGCGCACGGCAACGACTGGCACTGGGGCTCACCCTTCTCCTGACCGCCTGCGGGGACAAGGACGCGACCCACAACAGGCCGGTCAACGACCTGAGGTAGGTAGAACGGGCCTCCGGCCCTTTGGGCCCGTTCATCGAGATCGGCATGGGAAGCAGCACTGGAAATCCTCGTCCCCCCGAAGCGGCGCCGCCGATGGCGGGCGGGACGCCCGTCCTACACGTCGTCGAACGAGATGCCGATGTCCTCGAGCGTCCGGACAGCCATCCGCTCTCCCGGGGCTCCGAGAGCCCTGAGCCGACGATCGTTCGTCAGGAACAGGTCGCACCCGGCGCAGATGCCAGCGGCGACATGAAGCGCGTCCGGGGTCCGCAACCCGTGTCGTGCGCGAAGCTCCGTCGCACGATCGACGACGTCGGTCGTGAGCGGAATCGTCGTGACGTTGCGACTCGCAAAAAACCGCTCGTAGCTCGCGAGTCGCTCGCCATCGCCGATCCGGAGCGGGCCGACCCGGCACTCGAGCCTCGTGAGGTCAGAAACGACGACGTGAGCCACTCCCTCCGCCGCCGAAAAAAGCCCGGCCCCGATCCGCTCCCGAAGCCTCGCGGCCCCTTCCACCAAGTAGATGACGATGCAGCTATCGAGATAGATCCCCGGCACGTCTCACTCCCAGGCCCGGCGTTCCGCCTCGATCTGCTCGTCGATCTCCTCGCGCGTGCGCCCGCCGCATGCGCCGGCGTCCAAGGAGCGAAGGAGCTCCTCAAGCGTGTGCGCACCGCTCTCGTCGACCCGCTCGGAGACCAGAACCAGCACCTCGGCCGATCCCGGATCGACATCTTCGGGGAGCCGGACCGTCAGAACGCGGTCCTCGGGGATCTCAGCCATCACTCGAATCGCTTTCATCTTTGTTCTCGACATTGTACCCATACGATAGTCGACCGCTCGACTCCGAACAAGCCCGTTGCGCGCCGTCCACGCTGTCCCGCATTCGCTCGCCCCTCAGTTGAGCCGCCAAGATGCCAAGGTGGCCACGGTTCGACGAGGACGTCCCTGGCCTCTTCTTGGCATCCTTGGCGCATCGGCGGTTGGTGTCCGTTGAAGACCCGAAAGGATACGCACATGATCCGCTCGAATCTCGCTCTCACCGTTGTTCTTTCCCTTGTCCTGACCGCCTGCGGGGACAACGACGCGACCCGGAACAGGCCGGTCAACGACCCCTGCACCGCCAACACCGACTGCGCGGACAACATCTGCCACTCCGGCGTTTGCGCCTCGGCGTCGCCCATGAAGAACGACGAGCAGTGCTCGGGCGACGGCGAGTGCCGGAGCTTCCGCTGCAGCAACGGCACGTGCGTGCCCGGCACCAGCCCGGGCGGCAGCGATTGCCTGCACAACGAGGAGTGCGCCAGCGGATCGTGCCAGGGCGGAACGTGTACGACCGAGACCATCAGTGACGGTCGCCCGGACGGTCCGCAGGATGCCGGAGCCGCAACAGCCCCTGCGTGCCATTTCTGGCACGAGCGGAGCGGACGTGTTCGTTGCCGGGGACTACGGCACCATCTTCCACCGCGATTCCATCGCCTGGCAGTACGTGAGCGGCGGGCAGTGGTACCAGCTCGAGGCGGTGTGGGGGCTGGACGCGAACAACGTCTGGACCGGAGGGGGAAGCAGCACCGCCTTCCCCATCAACGGGCAGGGATCGAACTATGCCGTCTTTGGAAAGTACGACGGGACCGGATGGTCCCTCGGAGGGTTCTCCTTTTCTTCCCAGGGCCAGGACATTCCGAGCTCGATATGGGCCTCCAGCTCCAGTGACATCTTCGTTGGCATCGGGACCTACTACTGCCCGGCAATCGTCAGGCATGATGGCACCCAATGGGCAGCCACCGGCCTCTGTAACAACCACGGCACCAAGGTCTACGACCTGAGCGGGATCTCGAGCAAGGATGTCATCGCCGTCGGCAACGGGGCAGGGGGATCTCCGCAGGGGAACGGATGGCACTGGGACGGGAGCCAGTGGTTCGGCATGGGCACCGGGACCTGGGACGATCTCCAGGCGGTGTGGGCCACGGGCTGGGGCGACGCGTTTGCCGTTGGAAAAAATGGGAAAGTCTTCTACTTCAATGGAACGACCTGGCAGGCTCAGGGCTCCGGGACCGCGAGCACCCTCAACGCCGTGTGGGGAACCAGCCCGACCAGCGTGTTCACGGTGGGAGCATCCGGAGCCATGCTGTACTACAACGGCAGCACGTGGTCAGTGATAACTTCCGTCACCACCAAGGACCTCTTTGGCATCCGAGGCACCAGCACCAGCAATGTCTACGCCGTGGGCGATGGGGGGTTGATCCTTCACTTCGACGGCAGCACCTGGAAGGCGGAGGTGTCTGGCACGGGGTTCAGGCTGCGAGCGATCTGGGGCAGCGCCACGGACGGCTTCTTCGCCGTGGGCGAGCGGGGCACGATCCTGTACAAGCAGTGAAGGGCAAGGGTCGACGTCTTGGTGAGCTGGAACTTCCGGCATATCGTCAACCTGGATCGCATCCGCGGATTCAACGCGGTCAATCTTCGTGCGGGCTATCCGATCCTGGAGATCCGGTCGCCCCTGGAGGTCTGGAAAGACTCGTCATGCCGCAGCGCGACACGGTTCAGGATGTCACCCAGCTGTTGCCCCACCGCGAAGCGACGCAACGCAGGTCGGCCAGTGGCCCGTCCACGAAGCTCACCGAAGGCGGGCGGACGTCCATCCTAGCCGGTGGTATCAGGCGCGGAGATCAGGAGGTCGCGGCAGATCTTGCGAGCGAGGAAGTCGTTGATCTCGCGATGGCGCGGCACGGAGGAGCACCTCCGCGCACCACGGTTGATGTAGATCGTGTGATTCCCGCCCTCGCGCAGGAACTCGCAGCCTTGCCGCTCGAGGTGCAGGATCAGATCCCGGCGCTTCATGCGAGAGGAAGTGCTTCCTTGACGAAGTCCTTGCCCTCGAGCGCCTCTCCAGCGAGGGCGCGGTTCGCCTCGAGGACGAGCTCGACGGCCTCTCGCAGGTTGGCCCTGGCCTCGTCGAGCGTGCAGCCCTGCGTGTTGGCTCCGGGAAGCTCCTCGACGAACGCGACATACCCTTCCGCGACCTTGACGTACACTGCCGTCAGCTTTAGGTCCATCTCGAGATCTACCTCCTGGAAGACATTACCACGAGCTGGGCAGGTTGCCACCCTGGCTCGTATGGCTTGTCGAAGCTCGTACGGCGTGGGACGGGCGCGCTGGTCCCCCGGCCCGGTCAGAGCTGAAGTGGAGGTATCAACATGAAGAGCGCACGGCTACGATTGGCACTGGGACTCACCCTTGTCCTGACCGCCTGCGGGGACGACGACGCGACCCACAACCTCCGGCGTCAGCGATGTCTACGCGGTGGGGGGAAGCGGGACAAGGATCCATTTTGACGGAACAACCTGGAGCACGCAGAGCTCGGATACCACCGAGACGCTTCATGCAGTGACGGGTAGTGGCTATCTCGGCTTCATGACCGGGGAGAACGGGGTCGTGTTGCAGGGATGGAACGTGGTCTCGGCAGGTGTCCCGCATTCCCTCGTAGG
>Ga0180009_10006922_pt1 | contig 11743 bp, 5 predicted proteins | sample OS_PC_MetaG_FD_123537 | JGI IMG/M metagenome (GOLD analysis project Ga0180009, IMG submission 123537) | Groundwater microbial communities from the Aspo Hard Rock Laboratory (HRL) deep subsurface site, Sweden - OS_PC_MetaG | ecosystem: Environmental > Aquatic > Deep subsurface > Groundwater...
ACATTCCTTTGGATAAAATCAAGGTTGCAATTGCTTTTGTTGGATTAAGAAAAATAATTAATGACGGAAACATTTACTCTGAAATAGATGAAAAACAACCCAGATCCAATGTATTCAATACAATCCAAAAACACTTAGAAAAATTCCTTGAATGGAAAGACAATCCAGAAAACTTCTTCAAAGACTTACAAGAAGTCAAAACCAAAGATCCTTTAATTAGAAGCATTTTAGAACAATATTCAAAAGAATGAACTTCACGGCACTAGAACAGAAATAAAAGAAAAAATAAAGGAATATTTTATTTAAGCGATTTGCTTTTTCTATTTTTCTAGTCCCTTTTAAATAATTTCATACTTTTTTATATATATGCACATGGGGTAATGTATGAATTATATTGAATGGAATAATGTAATCGCCAAACACTTTTTTAATAATAACATGGCTAGAAAAGAGGTGTTGTTATATGTTAATGAGGCAATAATTGATTCTTTGGGAAAACCATTTGGGGATGATATTAATATTTTTCTTGAAGCTGTTAAATGTGGACCGCCATGGGTTACTCGCACAGGGTTTTGTCAGAAAGCGCATCAATCTTATTCTAATTGGAGGAGCAGATCTTTACAATACCCCCCATATATAGCTTACCTTGCTTGTTTTGTGCTAGCGGCAACTCAGGAAGGTGATTGGGCACCACATGCGTATTATCCTCGTTTCAGAAAGTTGCTTGATGAATCAGAACCACAAGGTATTCTTCCTTCTATTGACTTAATGGATCAACTTTGGGAAGATCTTGAAAAGTGGTGTAATGAGGATAAAAAAGAAGAGCTTGGGCGCTTTGTTAAGAGGATAAGAGGAAACTGGTGTAACGTGGGATTACCATTGTCCCAGACTATCATTTCTAATGAAGAGCGTAAAAACCTTAACATAATATTCGAAGAAGCTAAATTAGATCCAACTGACGCCCCTCCCCCTGAAGTTATTCCTAGAATACTTCAAAAATTTGGTCAAAATGTTCTTGAGAAGCGCACTTTTAAATTATTGAGTGGCACGGAAGAAATTGACAAAGTCTTAAAGACTGCATTATTGTCTGTAATCCTTGAAGAACTTGAGCAGTGGGATGGGTCAATACATCTGCAATCAAATGTGCAAGAAGCCGCTAAACCTAGTATCACAAAAGTTTGGTTAAGGTTGTGCCTTAAAATTGATGATAATAATTTTGTAACCAGTTCATTTCGATTCAAAACCAATGTGCTTTTTCCTGAAGAAGGATTATGTTTTGAGTTGTCTGGAGATAAACATGTTTGGTCTTGCGAAGAAGATCATGAAGGCTGGTCAAAAAAACTTAAGGATGTAAGTGGTGAACAACAAATAATTTTTGACGCTTCAAAAATTGATTGGAAAAATGGTGTTGTATTTTGTGATCAAAATAATCAATGGGAAGCTAGGCTTAAAGGCGAAACTACTAAATTGTTTTTTTCAGGTTCAAATGATAGCCTTTATGATTGGATTGAAACTCACCATCTTGAAAGAGGATTAGAATTTCGTGTTTGTTGTTATGGCGAGGATATACAAAAAGTTAAAATTTGGGGGGAATCTAATTGTAGTAAATTTACCCAAAAAGAAGTTACTGGTTTGCCAAAAGGATGGGTGCTTTTTTATGGCGAAAATGCAAAGTGTTCTTGTCCTGATATTGATGTGTTGTGCTTGTCATCGCTTCTAAGACTAAAACTTAAAGGCATCAAAGTTGATAATCCAAACATCTATTTGAAGATTGCTCCTCCTGAGATTGTTGTTGAAAATGGTTCTGGCGATGAAAAAGTAATTATGAATGAAATAGAACTAAATCAACGTAATCGGGATAGACCTGTGTGGAGGATTCCAAAAGATGCTCCAATTAATCAAAAAATACGTATTGAAGTTGTTGACGGGGATCTACAGGATAGCAAAACATTAGAACTAATAGATCCAGACTTGGCGTCATCATTTGATCTAGTTCCTCATCGCGACAATTTTGGAGAAATTGTAAAAAAGGAAATTGAGTCTCCAAAAGTTAGCGGAGTAATTATATATTCAAAAAAAGATACTGAAGTTTATCCTTTAACTTTGCCAACTCATCTTTCAGAGAGAATTATTTTTATTGGTGCAAAACCTGGAGAAATAATAGATTGGCCAAATGAACTCTTGTCTAATAACTGGTCTCCTATATGGGCTTTAGCGAGGACTATGAAAAAAGTTTGGGTGGTTCACTATTGTGGCAATCCTAAACAGATACAAGATCATTTCAATCCAAGTTTGCCTTGCAAAGATCATTCTGCAAAAAAGAAATGGAAAAAAGCAGTATGGGTTAACAGAAAGATTACAAAAGAACCAAATTTAACTCGATTGCGTTTAATGTGGGCAAAATATAAGGAAGTGGCTCATCATGTCTGAATCTTTGCTAATATATATATTGAGTTCAAAAGGCAAAGTTAACATAGACCAATATAATAAAATTTTCTCGATGACGTGCTTAGCAAGCGAATCTGAAGATGATGATTTAGACTCTTACACTTTGAATCAGATATCTCGTTTGTTGGAGGCTTTAGGTTTCTGCGAATTTGATTTTGACAAACGAATATTATACATGTGCCAGCCATTTTTAGTGTTGCTCCCTACCTTTGGTTTGCCAAATGCAGTATTAGTTGGGGCCAGAACACCAAACTTAATTAAGAATTTAAAAATAGCAGTTTCAAAAAGAAGAGAAACAGCACAGCTTATAGAGATTGAACAAGCACGTCAAAACAAAAATATTCCGGCTTTAGTAAAAATTGAAGCCATCGATACAAAAACAATATCAGAAATTGCAAATGAGTGTAATATAAAACATGATTTGGATCAGCCTGTAGCTTGGAGCTTAGTCAATTTATCTTCATCAATACTCGAATTACAACAATCACTAAAATTTGAAAAAATGCCAGAGCTAAATTGGTCAGGAAAAAGAATATTTTCAATCAAAAAACTAAGCTTTTCCGATCATGATGATAATAATTCAACAAATTTGTTTAAGCTTTTAGAATACAAGAACCCTGTAAATCAACAAAAACATTATTGGCTTTGGAATGGAGACCAAGCTGCGCAAGTAACACTTGATTGGGGCAGATACCTATTATTAAAGTACAATAATGCCAACGTTTTGCTTTATGATGAAAAATTAAGCAAAATGGCTGTTCCATTTTTTGTTCCATTGCCAAACATCCTTGCAAAATCTGCTGCATTGTGTTCAGGGCTAGCGCCAATTCAAGGAAAAGTAGATTCAAATACAATTGAAAAAGTTCAAGTAAACAATCTAATAAACATCTATTCTGATATCCCTAAACCCATTGTTGACAAAATTGCAGAGAAATTAGGGCAAGAACTAATATTAATATCTCTTAAAAATAATATTGCGAAGTGTAAACAATGATTGACCCTGTTGGATCATTTGAAAAAATAAGAGAAAGGTTTATTTTATACATAAAAACTGCTTTTGGAACCCGTTTCCCTTCAATTGAAATGGAAAGGGAAGAATTACTCAGACAAAAAGGAGTTTTTAACCAAGAGATTTGGATTGAACCCTTGCCAGGCTATAAGCTTAGCGGGAAAAAAATAAAAGATCTTTTGGGAAAAGACTTGCCAGGGTTAGACAACAAAACAGTTGAGGCGTTCAAGAACCTAACCTTGTGCGGCTTATTCGACGAACGCCACCAATTATACGCACACCAAACCATAATGTTGAAAAAAGCACTTCAAGGGAAAAATTGTGTTATCACTGCAGGAACTGGTTCTGGAAAAACAGAAGCTTTTCTTTTGCCGCTTTTTGCTCAATTGTCAAAAGAGATATCAACATGGGCTAAACCAAGCAGCAGACCCCCTCATTGGGATGATTGGTGGAAAAACGAAGAATGGGAGGAACAATGCAAAAGTGATAAAAAAGTAGCGAAGTCATGTAGGGTGTCACAAAGAGGGCATGAAAAAAGACCTGCGGCAGTTAGGGCACTAATAGTTTATCCCATGAATGCACTTGTTGAGGATCAGCTTACAAGACTTAGAAAAGCATTGGATTCGGAAGCTGCACGACAATGGTTTCAACGCAATGCAAATGGTAACTCAATCTATTTAGGGAGATACAATGGTGCAACCCCAGTTGCTGGCTATGAAAAAAAGAAACCAAATAAAAAAGGCATTCAAAGCCTTAACACAAAAAAAATAGAAGAGCTTATTAAAAAGATGCAAGAGATTGAACTATCCTATAAAGCGGCTGTAAAATATGACAACAATCGCACTGAACCAGATGAAGAAGAAAGCAAATATTTCTTCCAACGTCTAGATGGTGCAGAGATGAGGAATCGTTGGGATATGCAAGATAGCCCCCCAGATATACTAATTACTAATTTCTCAATGTTAAGCATTATGATTATGCGCGAGTCAGATAAAAGTATTTTTGAGAAAACGAAAGAATGGCTTGTAGCGGAAGATATTGCAGATGTCACCGCACGTGAAGATGCCAAGAAAAACCGAATATTTCACTTGATAATTGATGAGTTGCATCTTTATCGTGGCACAGCAGGGGCGGAAGTGGCTTATTTACTTAGACTGCTTTTGTTAAGGCTGGGGCTTCATCCAAATCACCCTCAGCTTAAAATAATGGCATCGAGTGCTTCTTTGGAGCCGGAAGATCAAGAAAGCAAAAAGTTTCTCAATGATTTTTTTGGTGCTGAAGCTAGTAACTTTGAAATAATTCCTGGGGAATTTCCTATTTTCGAAAAAAGTTTGAATCTCCCCCTACAAACAGAACCATTTGTTTTTCTCGCTGAAAACGTAGATAAAATCAACGAAGAAACTCTGGCAACAGCAGCAAATAAATTATCAAATAAAAGCAATTGCGATTATGAGGAGTTTTTTAAATATATAGAAATCTTGAGACCTTATTTTCTTAACGCTTGTTTTGATGGAGAAACACTTAGGGCAACTCCATTGAGTCAATTCGCAGAAAAAATCTTTGGGGCAGTGCCAGAAGATTTAAGTAGCAAGGCTGTTAGAGGATTGCTTATTGCACGGGGCATTTACGACAACTATGAAAAATTTCGTGATGAAACAGAATTACCTTCATTCAGGATTCATTTATTTTTTAAAAACATTGAAGGCTTGTGGGCGTCAACTAAACCCATTCAGCACACCAAAGATAACCGCCCGGTTGGAAAGTTATACCCCACAACAAAAATTATTTCAGATGATGAAGATTCGAAGAGAGTCTTGGAACTTTTATATTGTGAATGTTGCGGAACTGTGTTTTTAGGTGGAAATCGTTTAGATTTGGGGGGTGGGGCTATTGAATTGTTGTCAACGCCTCCTGATATTGAAGGCATTCCTGAGATGCAAAAATCAGTAATGGCTGAGCGACGGACATACAACGAATTTTCATTATTCTGGCCAATTGGTTCACAAACTATTTGTGAAAAAAATAAATGGAAGCAAGCTAACTTTAAACAAGATCTTAAAGAAAATGCTGAATGGGGTAAAGCAAGTTTAAACACAAAAACTGGGCAGGTCACACCAACACACGATAGTGCTGAAGAAAAACCAGAAGATTGTGTGAAAGGGCATATTTTTACAATAAAACTACAACCAGACGAAGCCGAAAAATATAGTGCGATGCCTAGCATTTGTCCAGCATGTGAAGCTGACTATTCACCAAAAAGACTTAATTTTTCATCAAAGCGAAGACGTATTTCTCCAATTAGAGGGTTCAGAACTGGTTTTGGAAAACTAAGCGAATTATTCGTTAAAGAACTATTTTACGAAATAAGTGAAAAGGGCAAGCCAGCACCAAAACTCGTCGTTTTTTCAGACAGTAGAGAAGATGCTGCACAAATATCAAATAGTGTTGAACGAGAGCATTACAAAGATCTTTTTAGGGAAACAGTTTGTGATGAACTTAACATGTTAGTATCAGGTGAACCATCCCTATTAAGAGACATAGAATCTGGTGCTCAACCAAAAGGAATCTCTAAAGAGTTCCTAGAACGAAATCAAAAAGCTGAAGAAAAACTACGGAGGGATATTGAAACTGCCAAGGTAGAACCGACAAACCTTTCTAGTGCACTTTTAGATGAAATAAATGCTGCAAAACAAAGGATATCCATAATAAAATTAAGAGAGCAATCAAGAACGACATCTGTTTCAGATTTATTGCCGTCAAGTAATAATGTTTTAGACTGTGGTCCGCTGATACAAAGATTCCTTCAAATAGGAGTAAACCCTGCTGGTAATGATCTTATAGTGCAAAAATTTGATTGGCAAAACCAACAGCATTCTTGGATAGAATTGTTTGACATAAATAACTATACTTGGAAACAGGGACTCCCTCAGGAAACCGACCAAGAACGCCGTAAAATCAGGGAAAATGTTATTGAGTCATTATGCAAAACTTTTTTTGGGGGTTTGTATTTTTCATTTGAATCAGCAGGATTAGGTTGGTTAAAACTAAACCTACAGGATGAAAAATTACAGAAGTACAGCAACGACTTAGGAATTAATCTTGATGTTTTTCGTCAAGTTTGTGATTCTTATGTTAGACTTTTAGGCAATGGTTATAGACATGAGGCTTCTAATGTTAGACTTTTAGGCAATGGTTATAGACATGAGGCTTCTATTTACAAACAAAATGACGTTTTAGATTATGCACATGAAAAAGTAAAATTCAAAAAGTATATTAGGAAAGTATCTGAAAATTTAGGGTTAAAAGAGGCACAACTTGGAAACTATGTATTTGATGCGCTAAATGCTGGCGGGCACCACTATGGTAAATTAATTACTCCACGTCTTAACATTTATGTCTCAAAAGCTAATGATTCTGTGTGGAGTTGCCCTTGTTGTAATTATCATCATTTGCACCCATCTGCAGGCGTATGTATAATTTGTCTAAATAATTTAAGGAAGGATCCAAATACAACCTGTAGTGCAATATGGAGTACTAATTATCTTGCAAAAACAGCTGAGGAATTACGCAGACCTATACGGTTGCATTGTGAAGAATTGACTGCTCAAACAGATAATCAATTAGATCGCCAACGAAAGTTTCGTGGAATGATTATTCCTATGCCAAATCAAGATTTAGAAACTTGCAAAAAAGTAGATGAAATTGATATTCTTAGTGTAACTACTACTATGGAAGTTGGAGTTGACATAGGCAATCTTAAATCAGTTGTTTTAGCTAATATGCCGCCAATGCGATTTAATTACCAACAGCGAGTAGGTAGGGCTGGTAGAAGAAAACAAGCCTTCGCATGTGCTTTGACATTATGTAGAGGTCGCAGCCATGATGAGTACCATTTCAATAATCCAAGCGGTATTACAGGAGACCCACCGCCAATGCCTTTTTTGACAATGAAGCAAGAACGTATTGTAAAAAGGATGTTAGTAAAAGAATGTTTGCGGTGCGCACTACTAAGTGCTGGTGTAAAATGGTGGGATAACCCAAAGAACACTGATTGTCATGGCGAATTGGGTTTGGTTAACAAATGGCAAAGCAATCGCCCAAAAGTAATTGAATGGATTTCTTCAAACAAGAAACAAATAAAAGAAATAGTAAAATCTCTTATAGGTTCCTGCGATGAAGAATATGTTAATTGGCTTGAAAAAGAAATGCTGCCTGAAATAGATAAAGCAGTAGATAGTCTTGAATTTTCGGGGGATGGTCTTGCAGAACGCTTAGCCGAAGCAGGTGTTCTTCCAATGTATGGAATGCCTTCAAGGAGTAGGCTGCTTTACCATAAACTAAAAGAAAATAAACAGTATACAATAGACCGTGATTTGGAGATTGCAATATCTGATTTTGCACCAGGTGCGCAAAAGACCAAAGACAAACGAGTACATACTTCTATTGGTTTTACAGCACCATTAGTATATCGTTTTAATCATTGGGAACCTGTTTCACAAGATCCTTTGTCTGGGAATCTTTGGTTAACTAGGTGTAAAAGTTGTGGATATAACAAAACAGAAGCGCAACAACAGCAGTATGATTCATGCCCATATTGTGGGGAACCCCCTAATGAAAATAATGATTTCACGCAATTTCAAATTGTTACACCATTAGCATTTAGAACTTCCCTGACAGATGGTGAAGATGCTAAAGAAGATTATACTATTGCATCAACAACGCCTTCAGCATTAGTTGAGTTCATTGACAGAATAAAAGCAAGCGCAGAACCTGAAACTAACTGTAAATTATATCTTTCTGATTATGGGCGAGTATGGCGCATAAACGACAATAATAGTCAATTGTTTAAGGGAGGTATTACTACAACGCCGCCACCTCCAGAACTGCGTAACCAAAACATTCCTAAGTTGAATTATCAGTGGATTGCATTAAAGTTTTTGGATAGACCTCCAAACACTCCTAAAGAGATTGCTTTGGCTGCAGGAAAAAATACAGAAGTGTTGTTTATAACCCCAACAGTAGTGCCAAGAGGATTAACAGTAGATCCAAATCGCAATCACACAGCAGTAAGAGCATCAATATTTTCAGCAGCTTTTTTGCTTCAAAGAATTATTGCTGATAGTTTAGATATTGATCCAGAAGAAATTGAAATAGCATCATACTTCAGAAGAGCAATAATAGAAAAACCAAAAAATGTTTATGCGGCAGACATTATTTTGACTGATAGGCTGCCTAATGGGGCGGGCTTTGTTAGAGAAGCACATAAAAATTTTCTCAAAATCTTAAAAGAAGCTTGCTTTCCACCAAAAGAAAATTCTTATTCTGGATTGATCCAAAAAAAAGATCACAACAATTGTGAATCCGCATGTGGCAAATGCTTAAAGGGTTATAGAAACATGGCTTATCACGGTCTTTTAGATTGGAGACTTGGCGTATCATACCTGAAAATTTTGCTTGATGAAAATTATAAAGCAGGATTGGATGGAAATTTCAAATCACCTGAACTTACTGGTTGGATTGAAAGTGCAAGAAAACTCAGAAATAATTTTGCCTCTTGTTTTGGGTATCAAACAATTGAATGGAATCAATTGCCAGGCTTTATTGTTGACACAAAGAAATTCCTAGTTGTGCATCCTTTGTGGGATACACATAACCCAACAGGTATTTTAGCTAAGGCAATAGCAGATGCAGGCGGGAAAATTGATGGCTATCAAGATACATTTAATCTTTTACGCAGACCAGGAAAATGCCGTATGTGGGTGTTAGAGGAAACAAAATGACTTTAAATTTCTTGCCAATCATTAAACTTGAGCCAATTAAAACAATTTCTCCAAGCAAATATTTTTCATTAAAATCATGCAAACTAAAAGGCATCCTAAGCGAAAATAAATTCAGGTCGCTTATTCCAAGCTCTCCATCAGCTAAAGTTGGATTGATTGCTCATAAAATACTTGAAATGGCAATTAAAGGGCAAATACAAAATGAGCATGCGATGGAACTTTCTTGGCAAAGTATATGTGAGAATATAGAAGGCAAAATGAAAAATAATCCTTTAGAAAAACACATGGTTCCATTGGAACTGTTTGCATATAATTTTGAAGTAAAAAAAAACATGGTTTTTGCAATTGTTCGCAAATTGATGAAAAAAGAACCAATACCATTTGCTGTTGAAAGAGTGCAAAAACAAGAAGCAGAAAAATGGTATAAAACAAGTGATGGAAAGATTGCAGGAATAGTGGATCTTATTAGGTATACTGATTTAGGATTAGAACTTGTAGATTATAAAACTGGTTCTGTAACTGATCCTGCTGAAAATAATGTTCCTAAGCTTGAATACCAACAACAGTTGAAATTATACGCTGCATTGTATTACTCAGTTGAAAAAGTTTGGCCAACTCGTCTAGTATTGCTAGAGTTGGATCAAAAAGAACATGTTGTTGAATTCAATAAAAATGAATGTTTGGAACTACTTGATTCTGCTAAAAGAGATCTTGAAGAAATAAATAAAAACATAGCAAGCAGGTTCAACCCAGAAGATTTTAGCAGTCCATCCCCTGAGTCATGCAAATATTGTGGATATAGACCAATATGTAATGCATACTGGAAAAAAAAACAAGATAATGATAAATGGCCCATTGATGTCATTGGAGAAATAAAGGAAAAAAGAACTTTGGGAAATAGTTTATTAAAAATTGTTCTTGAAACTGATCAAAAAACAATTGCGATCAGAAGTCTTTCCCCACAAAGAAATAGCTTTTTGCAAGAGAATGTAAAAAGAGTCATGTTCTGTAATCTAAGCAACGATTCCAAAGAAGCATTCTATTTTGAGAATCTGTTGACAGTAGGGTATCCACTAAGTTGATGGATATAATATAATTTTCAATTTGACATGTATTTTCTCACGGACAGATAAATTGTTTCTTGTGAAGCAGTTTGGGTTTGTATAGAAGAGGTCGCAATCTGAAGAAACGCAGCATATTTTTATTTCTATCTTTGTATTCTCAAATTTTATTGTTTTGTTACTATTGAACGTTTTTTCTTGGAAAAGACACCCATATAATAAAATGAAAGTATTAAAATCATTTTAATTGTTATTTTAGTTATGGTAAGCTTAATTAAAGCATTAATTAATATTTCTGGTTGTAAAAACAACAACTTGTTCCAGCATTACAAATCAAAAATAAGAGCAAACCAAATGGGAGAAGGGTTAGAGTATTTTATTGAGGATTCTTTCTGTGCAATTCCAGGAACATTAACTGACAAAGAAAGAGCTTCAAAACATTCTGAAATTTTTTCTTATTTAGGCAACCAAAACAACCCGCCAGATGCAATAATAAAAGGGAGTGATGCGATAGAAATAAAAAAATTAGAAGGACTGACTGCGTCACATATAGCATTAAATAGCTCTTACCCTAAAGCAAAGCTTTACTCTGATAGTCCAATGATTACCAAAGCATGTCAAGACTGTGAAAAAGACTGGAAAGAAAAAGATATTATTTATGCTGTAGGAAATGTTGTGGGAGTAGAACTAAAACTTTTGGTTTTTCTTTATGGAGATTGTTATGCTGCAAGCAAGGAAGTTTATGAGAAAGTTGCAAATGCAATTAAATCAGGGATTATTACAACAAACCTTGAATTTGATAAGAAAACAAAAGAATTAGGTAGAGTAAACAAAGTTGATCCATTAGGAATAACTTATTTGAGAATAAGGGGAATGTGGGGAATAAAAGCGCCTGCAAAGTTGTTTGAAAAAGAAATAGGAAATTTAAGCAACGATTTTACTGTTGCTGTAATAATGCGGGAAACAAAATACAATTCTTTTTCTGAAAAAGAAAGAGATGAAATTGAAAAATCAAAATTTGAAATTGAAAACACAAAAATAAAAGATCCAGACAACCCTGCAAAATTGCTTGATGCAAAAGTTTTGGTTTATAGGAGATAAAAATGAAAATAGCTTCACTTTTTTCTGGATGTGGGGGATTGGATTTAGGCTTCTCTAATGCAAGTTTCAAAATAGTGTTTGCAAATGATAATGATAAAGTGGTGTGGGAAACTTTTGAAAAAAATCATAAAATGAAAATAGATATGCGTTCAATAACAGATATTAAGTCAAATGAAATTCCTGATGTTGAAGGGATTATTGGAGGGCCTCCTTGTCAAAGTTGGAGCCTTGCAGGAGCAATGAGAGGCGCAAAAGATAAAAGGGGTCAACTGTTTTATGAATATGTAAGAATATTGAAAGATAAGCAGCCTTTATTTTTTGTTGCAGAAAATGTGCCGGGAATA
>Ga0180009_10006923_pt1 | contig 11743 bp, 10 predicted proteins | sample OS_PC_MetaG_FD_123537 | JGI IMG/M metagenome (GOLD analysis project Ga0180009, IMG submission 123537) | Groundwater microbial communities from the Aspo Hard Rock Laboratory (HRL) deep subsurface site, Sweden - OS_PC_MetaG | ecosystem: Environmental > Aquatic > Deep subsurface > Groundwater...
AATTGACATATTTAATATAATCTGGCCCTTCACCAATCAACAATAATTTAAGATTCATACCTTTTACCGCATTCAAAAGTTCTTTTATCCCTTTTGTTGTTTTTATCCTACCCAAAAAAAGAGCATATTTTTCATTTTGTTTAAATCCCAATTCTTCCCTAGAAATTTCCTTATTCATCTTTATAAAATATTCATCAGGAATACCCATTGTTTGAAATTTGATTTCAGATTTTGGGGCCATCTTCTTCAAATAATCTCTTTCTTCATTACTCAAATAATAAAATACGTCCACTTTTCTTAAAAGAAACATTTCACAAAGTTGCATTAAAAAAATTACAGGGAAAAACAACATTAATCTTTTATATTTTTTAAGATTATCAATTGGGCATCTCCCACCATGATGTTGGGCAATAATTTTTACATTCTTTCTTTTTTTAAAAATCATCAAAAAAAAATAAACTATCCAAGAATGATATTCATGAAAATGTAAAACTATCTTTTTCTTTTTCTTTATTTCCTTCCTTAAAGCAACTATAATTGGGATTGAAATTTCCATTCCATGCCTAATAGAAAAATTTACAGGGAAAATTCTAAACTTAATCCCTTTATTTTTAGCTTTTTTTTCTTTTTTATATTTTTTTTCAAGGGTCCAACATTCAATTTTTAAATTAGGATAAAATTTGTGTATTTGATAAGCTACTCTTGCATACCAACTAGTAAAAATATCTGATTTATAATTATCTGTTAAAACCGAATGTGAAGCCGAATTTATCTGTAAAATTTTCATTTAATTTTCCTTAGATTAATTATTGTTTATACTTAAACCTATATCCAAAAGTTATAACTGGTTGCATTAAACTCCTTTCTAAATTTGGAGAAATTTTAAATAAAAACATAGATAGATTACTAAAAAACAACAATCCACCATACAACAAATGTCTAACAAACCAATTTTTAAAGCGTCTTTTAACAATAATGTTAAGATTCCATTTACCCATTATTCTATAAAGCTTATCTATCTCATTAAACACTTTTTTATTCAAATTAAAAAAATTATTCTCCAATTGTTCCCAAAAAACATGATAATAAACAGCAAAAAAAGGGCGATAATTCCCTTCAAAAACTGATTCTTTGTCAAGCCACCAATTTTCAAAATTATATTTTTTTGCATATTCTTCATAAATTTCAGTATTTGGCATTGGCTGTAAAATCCCTCCGCAAAAACTCTGTGTAACATATTTACTAATTTCTTTAACATACTTTTGCAATTTCCTAATATCTTCAACACTATCCCAGGGGAAACCAGTAAGAATATTAACTCCTGCGCGAATTTCTGCTTCATAACACCATTTAAGAACATCTTCTGAATGTGGGATATACCATTCTGGATTAGTTGTTTTTTTCATTTTTATCAAAGTTGAAGGAATACAACTTTCCACTCCCAAACTAATCATAACACACCCCGCATCTTTCATTTTAAAAATAACTTCCTTATCTAAAAAATCAATTCTTGTTGCACAAACCCATTCGATTGGAAGTTTTGTTTTAATAAGAAGGTCACAAAGTTTATTCAATCTGTCCCTATTTATTGTAAAAGCGTCATCTATGAAATTTATGTGTGTGATCCCATATTTTTTGAATAAATAAGAAATCTCTTCAAATACATTTTCCGCAGATCTGTATCTAAATCCCCTCCCAAACAATTGATTATAGCAATATGTGCATCTTCCAGGACAACCTCTACTAGATAATATCCCTCCAAAATTATTAATTTCTTCTTTAATCTTTACATAATCACTTTTTCTAAAAATATCCCTATCTGGAATTGGGATTTTATTCAAATCCATCGCTTCCGGGGGCTCCGTTTTCTTGATTTTATTCTTTTCATTATAAAAAATTCCTTTGACTTTACTTAATCCTTTTTTTGAATATATTGCATTTAATAAATCAGAAAATGAATTTTCTGCTTCCCCCACCACAGCGATATCTACCCCTTTTTTCAAAACTTCTTCCGGGCGCACCGTAACGTGAGGCCCACCGGCAATTATTACATTACAATAATTTCTTATTTTTTTTATTAAATCATAAGCTCTTTTTGCATGGGTTGTAGAAATAGTAATACCCACAATCAAAGGTTTTTCTATTTTTATTAAATTAATAATATCTTCTACATTTTTTGTATTATATTGTGCATTAAGATTTTCAACAAAAATTTCAAATCCATTATCCTTTGCAATTCTGCCCAAAAAAGCAAAAGCTAATGGCGGAGAAGGGTCTTTCCATCCAGTATCTACCCTTAAAAATAAAATTTTCTTTTGCATAATGGTTGGAATCGATAGCCCATATATAAATATAACGAATGAATCATCTATTAACAAATTTTTAACTTAGAAAGATTTAAATAAGTATAATTCAAAAATAGTATTAATGACATTTACCCAAATTTATAACGATATAAAGAGTTTAAAAATTCAAGGGGCAGAAGCTATTGCAAAAGCAGGATTAAAAGCTATAAAATTAAAATCAGATAAAGATTCTATTAAAAAAATAATGGAAGTGAGACCAACAGAACCTGCATTAAGAAATGCAATCAAATTTTCCCAAATTTCTTCAATAAACAATGCATTAACACATTTTACATTAAGTGAAAAAATAATTCCAAAAATAGGTGCTAAAAAAATCCACAGTAAAAAAATAATATTCACACATTGTCATTCTTCAACTGTAGTTTCAATATTAAAAGAAGCAAAAAGCCAAAAGAAAAACTTTATTGTACATAACACAGAAACAAGGCCTATGCTACAAGGAAGAAAAACAGCTAAAGAACTTTCAAAGGCAGGAATAGAAGTCCATCATTTCGTAGACTCTGGAGCAAGACTTGCTTTAAAAAAAGCAGATTTAATGTTAATTGGTTGCGATGCAATAACTGCAGAAGGAAAAGTAATAAACAAAATTGGTTCTGAAATGATGGCAGAAATTGCAGAAAGACATGATACCCCAGTTTATGTTTGTACAGATTCTTGGAAATTTGATCCTCTAACTTCATTTGGATTTGATGTAGAAATTGAAAAAAGAAATTCTAAAGAAATTTGGAAAAACCCTCCAAAAAAGGTTAAAATATTCAATTATGCTTTTGAAAAGATTAACCCAGACCTAATAAGTGGTATTATTTCTGAACTTGGTGTTCATTCTCCAAACAATTTTGTAAGAGAAGTTACTAAAGCTTATCCTTGGATGCTAAAATGAAAAAATTGTTATTATGTTTTGACCTAGATCAAACTCTAGTAGATGCAAATAAAGCGCATGTAAAATCTTTCTTAAAAGCTTTCAAAATTAATAACATCAAACCAGTATCTGAAAAAAGATTAAAAGCAAAATTTGGAAGGATAACAAATCAATTTCTCCCAGAACTTTATCCAAACCTGTCGAAACGTATTATTAAAAAAGTAAGTGAAGACAAAAAAAGAATTTTCCAAGAAGAAGCCTACAAATATGTAAAACCATTACCCGGAATAAAACTAACATTAAAAAAACTAAGAAAAAAATATGAAATTGCTGTAACTTCAAATTGTAGCCATAAAACAATCTTAAAATCCTTAAATAAAACAGATCTAAGAAAATATGTTGACATCATTGTAGGAACAGATGATGTAAAACATCCAAAACCTTGTCCAGATGAAATCCTCAAAGCAGAACATCTTTTACATTTAAATGGAGAATACATAATCGGTGATACTATCTACGACATACTAGCTGGAAAAAGATCCAAAACAAAAACAATAGCGGTTCTCACAGGCAATCATAAAAGAGAAAAGCTTAAAAAATACAAACCTGATTTTATTATTAAAAGTGTAGCAGATTTACCCAAAATACTAAATTAAATTTTTATTTTGCATTAAAAATTTCTTTCATAATACTCTTAGCATACAACAAATCATCCGGAGTGTTAATATTTGTATACTTTTCCCCTACTATAAATGCTTGAACATGTTTTCCATCATCTACAGCACATTGTATCCAATCAACCAATTCCTTTTCACCCCTTAATGGATTAACTTGGGTTTTATCCAAATAATCTAAAAAAGAATTTTTAAAAACACAAAAACCAGTTCCTTGTAAATTGCCAATAGGATTTTTAGGTTTTTCAATCAATCGATGAATCTGGCCGGATCTTCCGGCCATTATAGAATAAGTTTTAGATATCTTGCTATGATCTTCTTCTTTTATCATCCCGCAAATTGCAAAATAATTTTTTTCTTTAAATAACTTAACCATTGGAGATATTTTTGCTTTAGATAAAACTTGATCTGCTAAAAATAAAATAAAATCATCCTCCCCTATTAATTTCTTAGCAGTTTCAATCGCATGTACCAGGCCTTTTTGTTCTATTTGAATAGAATACCTAACCCTTTTACCTTTGTAAGATATACCAATTTTGTTTATTATCTCTTCTGCTTTATATCCTACAACAATTATAATCTCTTCAACTTGAGACATTATAGCAAGATTTAAATTATGTTCCAATATTGTCCTTTTATTTATCTCTATCAAACATTTTGGCTTATTACTAGTTAAATTATCTAATCTGTTTCCTCTTCCAGCTGCCAACATTAAAGCTTTCATAAAATTTAGGTATCAAGTAACTATTTAAATAGTTTTTCATAAAATTGACATTTTTTTAAAAAAACAGAAAAACTTAAAAAGCATAAACCAAATTTACCTCTAAAAGAGGAAAAAATGAAATCATACGTAGATACAAAATACAAACCAACATCAAATGATTTGATAGTTGAATTCACAGTTCATCCAAAAGGAATTTCTGTAAAAAAAGCTGCAAATCACATTGCGGGAGAATCTTCAATTGATACTTGGTCAGATATTCAAACTCTTTCAAAATCAATAATCAAAAAATTAAAACCAAGTGTATTTTATATTAAAAAAAACACAATAAAAATTGCTTATCCTTCTGCATTGTTTGAAATGGGTAACATCCCTCAAATAATGTCTTCTGTAGCAGGAAATATTTTTGGTATGAAAATGCTAAAAACTCTGAGAATAGAAGATATTCAATTTCCAAAAAAAATAATAAATTCCTTTAAAGGACCAAGATTTGGAATAGAAGGTATAAGAAAATTATTAAATGTAAAAGAAAGGCCATTGCTTGGAACAATAATAAAACCAAAAATTGGTCTAAATTCTAAACAACATGCAAATCTTGCATTCAAATCCTGGGTCGGTGGAGTCGATATTGTAAAAGACGACGAAAATTTAACAAATCAATCATTCAATAAATTCAAAGACAGAGTAAAACTAACTCTAAAATCAAGAAATAAAGCAGAATTAATAACTGGAGAAAGAAAAGTCTACATGCCAAACATAACAGCAGAAACAAATGAAATGTTGAAAAGAATGGATTACATTAGAAAAATGCATGGAAGATACGCTATGATTGACATCCTAACAACTGGTTGGTCTGGGTTACAAACTGTAAGAAATCATTCTCACGGTCTTGTACTTCACGCCCACAGAGCAGGTCATGCAGCATTCACAAAAGGATTAAATGGAATTTCTATGTTAACAATCGCTAAAATAGCAAGATTAATCGGTGTTGATCAAATTCACGTAGGCGCAATCTTTGGTAAAATGACCGGATCTAAAAAAGAAGTAAAACATATTGGAGAAGAAATTGAAGATCGTTTTGTAAGTGAAAAACCACACGTATTAGCTCAAAAATGGTATAACATAAAACCAACTTTCCCTGTTTGTTCAGGAGGATTACATCCGGGATTAATACATCCTTTAATAGATGCTATGGGAAACAACATAATCATCCAGCTAGGCGGAGGAATCCATGCTCATCCAAATGGAACTTTAGCAGGAGCAATAGCTGCTAGAAAAGCATTAGAAGCTTCATACGAAGGAATTCCATTAAAACAAGCTGAAAAAGATTACAAAGAACTAAGAATAGCCTTAAAGAAATGGAAGCACTAAATTTATAAGTAATTTCTCATTCCACTATATATGCCAAATATAGAAAACTTTCTAGAAAAATTAACTATAAAACAAATCCTTATAATTTGGGTTCTAACCTCAATTATATTTGCATTAATCTATCACTTATTTGTCTTATTCAACATATCAACTTTCAGTTATTCTCAAGCAACAATAACAGGCGACTTTAAAGGCTTCTTAAACTTGATTTATTTCAGTTTTGTAACATTTACATCCACTGGCTTTGGAGATATTGTTCCAATTGGTTTAGCTAAAGGAATAGCTATTATTGAAATTTTCTTAGGTTTACTAATCTTTGGTACAATTGTTTACAAACTAGTTTCTGTAAAGCAAGACATGATTTTAGAAGAAGTATATTCTCTTTCCTTAGAAGAATATATCAACAGGATAAGAAGTAACCTTTACATTTCAAGAGCAAACTTAATTAGATTCACTGAAAAAATAAAAAACCAGAAAAAAGTTAATGAAAAAGACACAATAGATTTTGGATTAATTTCGATGACTTTAAACACAAATATAACAGATGTAAAAAGAGTACTTTCAAGAAGTAGGTCAGAACATAAATACATTAAAGACCCAGCTGAATCAACCACAGCCCTTCTGTTAACATCAACTTCATATGCTCTAACTAAATTAATTGAAACATTAAAAACATTAAAACTATTTAAATTCAAAGACCAAGATTCTAAAAGAAATATTAAAAATATTTACACTTATCTAGAAGAAACTTATAACTATTTATCAAAGAAAAATTATGAAGAATCCACAATAAAGAAATTAAATAAAATCAAATCAGAAATCAAACAACTTAAACCTTTTACTTAGCAAAAAACTTATAAACTGAAAAATTAAAAACTAAATTGTGAAACCAATATGTTCTTAAAAGCTAAAAAAGTTGATATTTCAACAGGTGGACCACTTGTAGCATTATTAAATGAAAAAGATGCAGCACTTCTAGATTTAAACCCCCTGGATAGGATAGAAATAAAAAAAGGAAAACACAAACTAACTGTAGCTATAGATATAACAGATAAAGAAATTAAAAAGGGCCACATTGGTCTATTAAAAGAAGCCTTAAAAAAATTCCCTATAAAAAAAGGAGAAAAACTTAAAGTAAAGGTTTCAGAAACACCACATTCTATTGAATTAATAAAGAAGAAATTAGATGGGCAAGAACTTAAAAAAAGTGAGATTGATGAAATAATAAAAGATATTGTAGAAAACGATTTAACAGAAATAGAATTAACTTATTTTGTATCTGCATCTTATAGAAATGGACTTACAAACAAAGAAACAGAATATTTAACTAAAGCTATAATTAAACATGGTGGAAGATTAAAGTTAAAAAATAAAATAATTGTAGATAAACATTGTACGGGTGGATTACCAAACAACAGAACAACTATGCTTGTAGTTCCAATTGTTGCTGCAGCAGGGCTAACAATTCCTAAAACCTCTTCTAGAGCAATAACTTCAGCAGCAGGTACAGCGGATGTAATGGAAACCCTTTGCAATGTTTGTTTCCCAATTCCAAAAGTAAAAGAAATAGTTAAAAAAACAAATGCTTGTATTGTCTGGGGAGGAGCTATAAATCTAGCCAGCGCAGATGACAAATTAATCAAAGTTAGACATCCATTAAGGTTAGACCCAGAAGGTATGTTACTTTCTTCTATTTTAGCTAAAAAAGCTGCTGTAAACTCAACTCATGTTTTAATTGATATTCCAATTGGTAAAACAATGAAAGTAAAAACAAAAAAAGAGGGCAAAAGATTAAAAAGAAAATTTAAAGTTCTCGGAAAATCATTGGGAATGAAAATGAAAGTAATGATTTCAAATGGTAGTCAACCAATTGGAAAAGGAATTGGCTCTAATTTAGAAGCTAGAGATATACTTTACATACTGACAAAAGATAAAAGAGCTCCAAAAGACCTAGAAAATAAAGCAATTTACATGTCTATCTTAATATTAAAAATGGTAGGAATAAAATCAGCTAAAAAAAGAGTTAAAGAAATACTTAATTTAGGATTAGCAAATGCAAAATTTAGAGAAATAATCAAAGCACAAGGAGGAAATCCAAAAGTTAAGCCTGAAGATTTAAAGTTAGGCAAATACAAATTTGAAGTAAAAGCAACTCGATCTGGAAAAATATCTTCTATTGATAATAAAAGAATAGCAAAAATAGCAAGAGTAGCAGGCTGCCCCGAAAGTAATGAATCTGGCCTATATCTTGAAATAAGGCTAAGACAAAAAATAAAAAGAAATCAACTTTTATTTACAATTTATTCAGAAAGTAAAGAAAAACTAAAATATGCTAAATCTTTTGTAAAAAATACCATCAAAATACAATAGCAAAAACTTTATATATACCTAAAAATATTAATTCTTTAATGCTTATAAGCAAAAAAAGGAGAGGTGAAAAGATATGAACAAAAAGATATTTTTATTAATATTGCCGGCAATTCTATTGACTTTTATGGTTTTGAGTGATATAACAACAGACACAACAACCACAGATTATGGCATAATTAATGGTGCACATGCTAAATGGGTAAATGCATCAACAACTTATCGATTTAATTTTACAATCGGTTTAAATACCACTGAAGCAAATATTACTGCAGTAAACATAACCATGCCAAATAACTTTACTATAACAGAATTCACTACAAACGGAAGTAACAAAATAGATACAACAAATTGGACTTGGACAAATGGTTCAAACTGGATCCAAATCATGAATGCCAGTGGAATTGGAAATCAAACATTCGAAATCTGGATAAATTTCACAGCAGATGCCATTAATGCTGAAGAAGCCAGAACTTGGTATATAAATTTCAGTAATGCTACGGGAACTGGTTCAACAACAACAAGTTTCACTGGAGGCGGAATAGACGATTTAGCACCAAGAATTTTAACTACTGGAAGAAATGTATCTGACGGTACAAACATACGTACAGCATGGAACGATTCAGCATGGGTAAATGGTAACATAAGTAAATTAAATTTCACAGTAACATTTAATGAAACAAACAATAACGCTACAAATGTAGGAAAATTGTGTTGGAATACAAGTTCATTTAATGTTGAACCAACAACCAAAATGAATTGTACAAATGCTACTATGACACGTGCGGCTTCAAATATATACACCTTAGAGTTCCCAAGGGTTTTAACTAAATCTGAGTTAATGCTTTACTATGTATTTTGGATTGAAGATATGTTAGGTAATAAGATATTCATAAATAACTCAGAAGCACCATTTAACATATCAAACGATGGAACTGCACCAAATGACACAGTAATAACTGAACCAACTGATTTGACAATTGAACAAAGTTCATCAACTGGAATAACATACACATGTGCTTCAAATGATGAAAGTACATTGACATACAGTTGGACATTAACAAAACCAGACTCTACAACTGTAACTACAACAGGAGCTAGTGCAACATTCTCTAGTACTAATATCAACCTTGTAGGACAGTATAAAGTAGACTGTGTAGCAACAGATGCTGTAGGTTTAACTGGAATTACAGCACCAAAGTACTTTAACACTTTCTCAACATCTGGTGGTGGAAGCTCTAGTGGCGGAGGATCAAGCAACCAAGCAGCAACAGAAGATCTACTTGAAGAAATTGCAGGTAACACATTTGAGTTAGGAAGCGTGGCAGCATCAAAGTCACAGAAGTTTGTCGTTGGAGATGGGGCAAAATTAACTGTACTTGGCACAGCACATGTAGTTGTTGTAAAAGAAGTAACAGGTAGTTCTGCAACTGTTAAAATTGCGTCAGAACCACAAGAATTTACATTAACTATTGGTGAATCAAAAAATATTGATGTAAATAGTGACGGCACAATGGACTTAAAAGTGACTTTGCTTGACATAGTAAACGGCGAAGCTGACTTGAGTTTTGAAGAACTAGAACAACCACCAGGAGATACAACCCCTACGGGTGACACTGGAACCGATAGTGATGGAACAGGAACACCATTAACATGGTTATGGTGGGTACTTGGAGTTATTGTAGTTGTAGGTTTAGTTTGGTATTTCACAACAAAGAAAAAATAAACTTTTTTCTTTTTTTTCTTTTGATTTTTTAAAACATTAATTAGAATTTTATAATTATAAACGCCGAGAGGGGGACTTTCAACGCACGTTGGAAGCTGTAAGCAACCAGCGCACATGTTTGAACCCCCATATCCATAAGGAAACAGGCTTCCCTGATATTTTCTCAAGGCTTACGCTTCTAACTGCACTTAAAATCTGCGCAATACCAGGTTATGCGATCTCGGCATAAGAAATAAACTTTATTATTGTTTTATAAATGTTGTGATAAATAAACTCTATATCCTCTTTTCTTCACTAAGACTTTCAAATTACCAAAAATTTCTTCCATCTTCTCACTCAAAATCTTACCGCCTTTATTGTGTCTAACAACAATTTGCAAAGTTCCTTTTTTCTTTAAAAAAGTCTTAGATTTTTCTATAATCTCAAAACATATTTTTTTTCCAGCAGTTTGCGGAACATTAGAAACAACAGCATCAAATTTTCCTTTTAATCCATCATAAAGATTTCCTTGATCAATTTCAGCTTTAACTTTATTTAATTTTAGATTCATTTCCATCAATTTACAAGCCCTTTTGTTAATTTCTCTTAAAGTAACCTTAGCTCCTAATTTTGTAGCTGTAATCCCAATTACACCATATCCTGCACCCATATCAAGAACTAAATCCCCTTTAGAAACAATCATATTTTCTGCTAATAACTTAGTTCCAAAATCTATTTTCTTTTTAGAAAAAACACCCGGAGCTGAAAAAAATTCTAAATCAAAACTCCGAATATTATCTTTTATCTTTATTACTCTAAACTCTGATTCTTGCTCTTCAGAGTAATAATGGCTCATCACATAACACCCATGGCAGAATAAACAAACCTCTCTGCAGCCTTGATCATTTCATCACCATTAGCACCCTGTACGTAAATGCAATTTCCTTCAGTTATAATTGCTGTTTCTTTAGCTTCTCTCAAAGTAATAACTTTAACTAAATTGTTTGCATCTTCACAAATAACAACCGGTAATGAACTTTCTGATTTTTCGCTAGTATAAGCATATTCTACATCAATTGGAAACAAAAACGGACTCTTTGTTGCATCTAAAATCCTAGTAATTGTTTCAGTAGCAACTATTGACTTCTTTTTAGTTTTTATTTCTAATTCTGGATCTTGAGTAAAATAAAAAGTTACTAATTTGTTATTTAAAATATCTTGTCTAGTAACATCACAAGGAATTGAATCAATTACTCTTGGATCGCTTCTAAAAGGGATTGGTGTTCCAGGCACCATTTCCATTCCACTTCTAACATAATACTGTAAAATATAAAAAGTCATATCTTTTGAATCATCAATTGTAAAATTAAAACCATTATAAACAAATTCTTCTAATTCTATTTCTTGTACAATTCTTCCTGTAAAATAATAACCGCCTATAAATAAAATACAACATATCAAAACTACAATTATTGTATTTCTTATCACATTTTTTTTCATTTTATTACCCCCAATAAAACATAATTGAATGTATCTGCACATTTGCTAATCTCATCGCTAGTACATTCCAAAATAATACAATTATCTTCTTTATAAATTTTATTATCCTCTGATTCAATAAAGGAAACTACTTGAAATTCATTACTACTATCTACCAAAGGTATGTCTGGACAGTTTTCC
>Ga0180009_10006924_pt1 | contig 11742 bp, 5 predicted proteins | sample OS_PC_MetaG_FD_123537 | JGI IMG/M metagenome (GOLD analysis project Ga0180009, IMG submission 123537) | Groundwater microbial communities from the Aspo Hard Rock Laboratory (HRL) deep subsurface site, Sweden - OS_PC_MetaG | ecosystem: Environmental > Aquatic > Deep subsurface > Groundwater...
ACCTGTATTTTTATAATGTAAAGTATAAGTTAATATATCTCCAACTTTAGCATTTTGTTTATCTACGTATTTTGTTAATTCAAGATTACATTCTTCTACAGGTTCACAATCTTCAGGGCAACAGGTACAAGTACAGGCACAAGTACAAGAACAGGTTTGGGGGTCACAGGCGCAACATTCGCACGTTTGAGTATCGCATATATTTTCTTGCGATGCACTCGTAAATCCTAAAAGAAATAATGTAAATACTAACGACAAAACTAAAACCGTTTTATTTTTTTTACTAATCATATTAACTTTGGAGTGACAACCATTTAAAAAGATAAGTGTTGTAAAGAATATATTTTTTTTCACTACTGGGTACCGAAACTTTAAAGAAATATAATAAAAATAATAATTAGTATAATTAAAACAATACCTATACTCAATATTATTGAAAGAGTTTTAAATAAATTATAGCTTGTTCCCTTTTTTCCAGATTCTATTTTTGTATCTGTCACTTTTGCACTAATAAGTTTTGCACTAGAATCAACTTCTAAAACAAGTGCACCTTTTTGAGAGGCCCCACTAAGATATATTAAATCAGATTTTAAAACTCCTTTATATACAGAACTCTGGACTTCTTTCCCAATTAAAACTCCAAATTCAGCTAATTCATAATTTTCTCCATCTTCAAAAATTACACTTGCTTTTAATTCATAATCTCCCTCTTCTGCTTCTTTAGGAATTGATATTGAGAAAAATTCTGTTTGTTCATCATCGTCATCATATCTTTCTATATCAAACTCCTCACTTTTTTCAGATATATTTAATCTAAGAATATCAATTTGGATATATGCTTTTTCATCTCCTTTTCCCGTATTTTTTACTCTCACTTCAATATCCATTTGGTCTCCTGGTGCAACTATTTTTGGATTAATTTCTAATTTATCTATAACAACTTCATGATTTTTTCTCTCAAGATTTATTTCAACATATTTCTCATTACATAAACGCTCCCCATTTTTACCTTTAGCTAAAACAAAAATAGCATAATCATTATCTTCAATATCATCTGGAACAGTTATTTCAAATTCAAAATCTTCATCTTTTCCTTCATCAACATCAGCACTATCATCTTCATCTTCAATAACTTTTTCTTCATCCATATCATATAAATAAACTTCAACATCAACATCTAAATCTTCATTATAATCATTTTCAATTTCAACTTCAATATTAATTTTTTCTCCAATTTCAAAATCATCTCCCTTATCTGGTTCTTTTATATTGATCTTTAGTTTAGAATTAATTATTTCACATCTGTCTATATCACTAAATTGAACTGGAGCCTTCATATTATTAACTTCAATTTTAATTATATCAAAATCTTTCAAACTAGTTTCATCTTCCACATTAAATTTAACTTCATATTTACCCGATTGGTTAAAATTAGGAGTCCAAATAAAAGTGGCTGTTCCATCATTGTTATCTGCAAAATTCGCCCCCTCTGGCAAATTCTCTGCGAAGAAAAATAACTTCCCTCCATCTGAATCTGTTGCGTAAATTGTGAATTCTAATAATTCATTTTCATTAACTTTTTTGTTTACAATTGCACCTAACACAGGATTGTTGGGGGCATCTATTTTAAATGTCCAGTTTTCTGGAGCAAAGGCATAGTTAGTTTGGTCATAACATTTAATATTCCAATTATAAATTCCATCTTCTAAATTATTTAATGGAATGATTATCTCTGTATCGTTTAATACAGAATTATCTGTGACTCTTAGGTTTCCATCAACATAAACTCCACATTCCAAAGTTTCTGCTAAATTATCAGTAACTTTAAAACTAACTTCAATATTTCTTGTATCTGTGAATAAAGTTACATTCATTGGGCTTATCAATTCAACTACAGGAGAAATCATATCTGTATCACTTGGAAGCCCTTTTGTAGGAATTTCAAATATATTAAAATCTTCTAAATCATTATCTGTATCAGTTCCATCTGGATCTCTGCTTGCAGATTGTCCAACATCTGGAAGTTCTGCATTGTCTTCTAAATTCCCATCATCCCAATTTCCATATGTAACACTATCAAGAAGTTCTCCAACACAATATAGGAAAAGAATATCCCCAGGATTATTTAATTTATTATCTATTTCAAAAACATAAAATTCATTTTGTTTTAGAATTCCATTCAATTCAAAAATGTTATCTGCTCCATCTCTTATTTCACACTGGCTTAAATCAACTGACTGATCATAAAGATTATACAACTCTATCCACTCGCTTCCTTTAGAGGGATTAGGAACAAATTCATTTATTAAAAATTTCTTTAATACTTGTATGTTTACTTCTTGGGAATCTTGACCACCCTTTTCATCTTTAACTGTTATTGTAACAATATAATTACCCCCATCATTTTCTGTTGTTTGCCATTCTCCATTTTCATCAAGAGGAGAACTAAATGTGAAATTTAAACCATCTCCATCTATATCACTAGCAGTTGGAATTATATGAACAGTATTTCCAGCTAAAACAGTTACATCTGGCATTAAATCAAGAACCGGAGCATCGTTGGTAGGAAGAACAGTTAAAGTGAATTCATTACTTAGAGTATTAAAATCTTCATCACTTGCATTAATTATTACACTCTCTTGTCCAAACCAATTTTCAATAGAAGTAAAGGTTGCAAGAGATCCAATAACATTCATACTAATTTGTAAACCCCCTTCAAGAAGATATATCAAATCGCTATCAACATCCAAAAAATAACTACTTAAATCAATTGTAAGTGCTTCATCTTCATTCCAAGTCTGATTTGAAATGTTTTGTACTAACACTGGAGCATCATTTACAGGAAGAACACTTAAAATAACGTTATTTGATTCAACATAATCCTGTCCGTCATATGCAAAAAAGATTATCCAATCTTGTCCATTCCAATTTTCTTCAACTGTAAAATTAGCAGTACTATTTTCTATATCTACATGGATATTATAATCTTCTGAAGTATCAAAAACTCCAAATGTTAAATCCTCTATTCCATCTGGGTCATAGAAATATTGAGAGAGATTAAGGTCATGAATTGTATCTTCATTCCAACTTAAATCAGGTATGGATTCATTTAGTATTGGAGGTTGATTTTTATTACGAATTTTTAAATTAAATTTATCTGTAACATTAAATTCTCCATCGCTTACAATTACTTCAAAAGTATAATTTCCCTCATCATAATAGTCTGTTTGCCAGGTGAAAAGATTATCTTCTTGTGTAAAATCTGTGCTATTAATATAATAATAAATAACATCTTCTTCAGGATCACTAGAAGAAACAGAAACTTGAACTACATAGGATTCCCAAACTGATAAATCTGGTAAAGTTCCAATAGTTGGAGCATCATTTACACAATTCATACTCAAATCAGTTGAATTGGGGTTATATTCAAAATCATCATCATCACAATCATTTCCTCCAACAAGAACAGAATCAAATCCATCTTCATCAACATCTGTTAAATCAATTCCATCACAATTTTGATCAATTCCATCATATGCTATTTCTTCTTCATCTGGATTTATTAAAGGATCTGTATCATCACAATCATAATCTCCAAAGAAACCATCCTCATCTGCATCTTCTCCTATCAAAACCCAGTTTAAAGAATTTCTAAATAATTGTCTTGATGTTGATGTCCAATCATTGGCATAAGTCGCTCCAAAAAATACACTTCTTCCCTGGCCAATATTACCATTAAGATAAACTGTTCCTGGAAAAGCTCTTGCAATTACAGCATCATTTTCAGTATGTGAAGTGCCTCCAGCATGAACCAAGAATTCAGTAACTTTTGCTTTTGTTGAAGTTAAGTAATAAGTTTTAACATCAATATTTTGATTGTTATAAGCTTTGAAGGTTTGAGGAATTCCTTCTGTTATTAAATTATCTACACCTTTATTCAATTCCAAATTTGATGGGCTTGAAAGAGTACCTTTTTGAGCACTCCACCCCCATTGAGAATTTGCAAATGGAAAAATCCCTGTTTTGTAAAAATGATGCGAATTAATAATTAAAGAATTATATTGATTTACAGGAATCGTATTGGGATTATTAAATTTATCATCTCCAACGAGAATCATGCTATATTGAGAGAAATCTGTGGAAGTTATTGAAGGTTCATAAATAATATCATAGGTTAATCCAGATATGCCAAGTTCATTTAATAGAACAGGATTAGCATTTGTTTTAACAACATATGCAACATCTGTAGCTAATACGAAATTAGCCAATAAAACTATACAAAACACAAATAATATTAATTTTTTCATTTCTTTTACTTTTTTTTCTTATCATTTAATTTATTCCCCTTTTTTTTACTCTTTTTTGATAATACTAAAATAAGAACTAACAAAATAACTAGAAGCAAGAAGCTTGAACCAGCAAGCAAAGCAAGTTTGTTTATAGGTTCTTTTTCTTCATTATTAATTATACTTCCTGTAATTGTAGAATCACTATCTTGATCATCATCAGTTTCTTGATCATCTTCATCTTCATCATATCCTTGATCTTTTTTAGCTATAATAATTATTTCAGAAGATAAAGCAACACCTGCTTCTTTTTCATTTACAGAATCTCTAAAAAACACATTAATTCTTCCATTATATGTTCCTTCTTTTCTAACTCTTATGATAAATTGGGCTCTTTCTTCTGTATTCGGTTGAAGGACATAAAAATTATCAATTAATTCTATAAAATCTTTAGAGTCTTTATCAACCTCTAAAGTAACATTTATAGGTACATCATTTACATTTTTTACTAGAATACTTTTTTCAATTACAGTATTTGTCCAGCCATTTACTTCGGGATATAAAACCATTTTTGCATTTCCCATGGCACCTGTAATTGCACCAGTAAAACTAATATTTAACAATAATATTGCCAAAACCCCTATTACAAACAGTTGATTTTTGTTAACCATTATAGTAACTTTATAGTGATACCCTATTTAAGGATTATTGTCGTCGAGAAATGTATTTTTTGTTATTACCCATTTTTAGTGAAAATAAGATTAGGTGCAACCTTGTTATGTAGCTAACATCTATATTAAGAATATTGAAATCAGAGATTGTGATATTAACAAGTTAGTTAAATTTATAAGTAGTTATAACATCGTTATAACATGGAAATAATCAAAAGGCCAATTAAAGTAGGTAATTCCATAGCAGTGCTTATTCCTAAAAAATATAAGGATTCTACAGTTATGATAAAGATTTTTGATCCAAATCCAATATCTGAAAGTTATGAAGTATTGTCTAAAAACAATCTTTTATCAGAGGTTTTAGGGATTTATTTAACAGGGAGTTATGCTAGGGGGGATTATGATTTTGAAAGTGATATAGATATACTTGTAGTAACAGATTCTATTAAAACTGTCATAAAAGAAGGGAAGTATGAATTAATTTGTATACCCAAAAAGGAAATTATTAATTTGAAAGAAGGCAATATTATAGTAAAAATAATGTTGCAAGAAGCTAAAACTATTTTAAATAATTCTTTGCTTAAAGAGTTACAAAAAATTAAGATTACTAAAAAAGAAAAGCAAGAATTTCTGAGTAAAACAAAGCAATTAATAAAAAAAATGAAAAGTTACCTTAAGGATATTAATGTAGATTATAAAGGCACACAAGAATTAATAGTTTATTCTACTGTTTTAAGATTAAGGAGCTTATTATACCTTAAAGATAAATATTCTAAAGAGCTAATCATAAATAAGGTATCAAAAGAATTTTATGAAGATTATTGTTTTATAAGGGAAGATAAAAAAATACCCAAAAAAATACCCCTTTCCAAGTTAAATTTCTTAATAAAATTATTAGAAGAAGAAATTAAAAAGCAATGAAAAGGAAAAAAAGATTAGAAAAACAGGAAAAAGGCCTTTTAAAACAAGCTGAAAAGCATAAAGAGAAACAAAAGATATTAGTTGGCAGAAAAGATACTACAAAAGCTTATTGGGAAAAAGAAGAAGAAATGTTTAGAATACAAGCAGAGAAAAGAAGAAAATTAAGAAAAAGAGAATAATTAATTACAATAAGAAATAATTAATTTCAAAGCTTACAGATTTTGTATCACTATTACCTGCATTATCTATAGCCCTTATTTCAAGATTATGGGTTCCTTGTCTAAATGATTTTGTTCTAACTCTTTCTAAACCATATTCATCACATCTTGAGCATAATCTTCTCCACCTTGGATTTGCATCTGTTAAATCTTGATATTCTAAAGTTACATCTTCTGTAATTTCTATGTTAAATGGAACTCTTCTTCTAAAGGTTTCACCATTTATTGGTTCATTAAGTGTTAAAATAGGTGCAATAGTATCTACGTTAACAGTTGTTTTTCTAGACTGCACAGTGTTTATTGAGTCACTAACTTCGAACCAATATTCCATAGTTTCACCCTCATAAGGAGTAAGATCTGCTTGAGTTAAAGTAATTGAGCATTCTTTATTAGGACCTGATTCACAACCAGTTAATATTTTACTTTCTCCTGTTGTACCCCATAATAGTTTAACTTCCTGAAGATTATCTTCTGTATATCTAACAGTGAATAATGTATTCCCACTAATATAAGAATTTCTTTTAGGTTCTGTTCTTGAAATTCTTGGAGCCCTACTATCAATTGTTATTATGAAACTTTCTTCTTTTGTTTGTAAATATAAATCTGTAGCTCTTATCTTGATATCATTTTCACCTTCTAAAAGTGTTTTTGTTCTTAATCTATCTAAACCATATTCATCACACCTTGTACATAACCTTCTCCAAGTAGGCCTAGCGTCGTCATAATTAATATATTCAAGAGTTACATCTTTTGTCACATCTATCTCAAATGGAATTCTTCTTGAATCATATAATCCTGTTACAGGTGCAGAAATAGTCATGTCAAATTCAGGAACAAGAACAACAATATCAAATTCCCATGTTAATGAAGATCCTCTTCCCGCATTATCTTTTACGTAAACATAAACCTCGTGTGTTCCTACTGCTAAATTTGTGGTAGGATTATAAGTTATTGTAGCATCTATCCCATTAGATATAATACTTGGATTAACTTCTATGTTATCAACTTTCATTAAGATGGAATTTTTATCAATACCTGAATTACTTTGATGAACTTCATCTAAATAAGCGCTTATTGTAGGTTGAAAATCATTTACAACTTCTTCTTCGTTAGCAGGTTGTAAATTCATTATTACTGGATTTGTTAAATCAACCTTGAAGGTTCTGTCTTGACTAGTTTCATCATCACAAGTATAAGAATCACTCCACCAATTTAATCCTAAAATTCCTGCAGTTTCTAAAGGAAGATTAGGAATATTTTCCAAACCAAAAGTACCAGAATATGAAACAATACCTCCGGCAGTCCATTGATAATAGCTGATTACACTTGTTCCGTCTCTAGGATAATTTGTTAAAGTAAATTCAGGTTCTTTTTTATACCATCCATTTGTTCCATCAGGGCTTACAGGATTTACAATTAGTTCTGTTGCACTATCTAAATATCTAGAATCCCAAGGATCATAATTAATATTACCTATTACACCATGTCCGCTTCTAGGCCCTTCACCTCCGGGACCATTACAAGCACCCCACCAATTATTTTCTGCATCCAAAATGGAAGTTCCTGGCCAGTTTAATGAATTTTCAATATTATTAAAAGAATTGTAATTTATAACTGCAAAAGCAGTATTCTTTTCAAAACTTATTGACCATTTTAAATTATATAAATTATTATTAGTTATGTCTGCTGATGAAGTATCTGTTGTTGAATAAATTGATGTAATAACAATTCCTGTATCAGAATCATAAATCTCGTTATCATGTATGTTAGCATATGAATTACCATTATCTAGATAAGATCCATAATATGAACTTACAAAAATTGCTGGAGAGTCCCATGTTGGTAAAGCCTCTGTACTTAGAGCATTATGCAAGATATTTTCATAAACTTCTACATTAGAACCAGTCCATAAATTAACTAAATTTTGAACTCTACTTGTTCCATCAACAGTATCTCCAATTATTTCGTTATTGTAAATTTTTCCATCTGAATGTACATATCTTATACCTCTTTTATGGAAAGAAGAAATTGTACTATGATGTACATCAACATTAGTGGAATCTTCAATATTAATTCCATTACTACTTACTTTCCAGATATTTTTAATAATAGAATTTTTAATTTCTATATCGTTAGAATCTTTAATTAAGATTCCATAATCAAAACCATTGTCTCCTGTACCAGAACCTTGTCCATTAACTTCAAAGTTATCGATAATAACATCATTAGTTCCATCTATCTGGATTATGTAATTATTTGTTCCACCGGTTACAATAGGTTTGTTCAATCCTATTAATAAAAGGGGTTTATTAATTAATACTTGCTCATTATAAGTCCCAGCATCAACAGTAATTGTATCGCCCGGATCTGCAGCATCAATAGCTTCTTGAATAGTTATATAATCTGCAGGCACATTAATAGTTACAGCAGAAATAAATGTTACAGAAAAGATAGTGAGTATCAAGAATAAAAATAATTTTCCTCTTTTCATTTTCTTTTTAGTTTTTTTTTGTTTATATACATGTTTGACTACTTGAATTTGGTAAATTTAAATTAAAACCTTCTATCAATCATTGTTTTAAATTCAAAGTCAGTATCACCATAACCTACAGCGTCTATTTTTCCAGTCAATAACCAGTAAGTTATATCCATATAATCATATTCCACAGCCACAGTTCCTATTCCATTTATCCAATAAGTTCCTCTAGCATAATTTCTCCAAGTAATATGGTCACAAGTATATTCTATAAGTTCTGTAACATCAAATTTAATATTTATTTGAATTTTTTCACCAGTTGTAGTTGTCCCTCTTGCATGCATACTACCAAATCCTAGGTAATCACCATTTCTTTGATGAATATAACCATGGAAAAAGTCTACTCTCTCTTCTGTAAAATCTGTAAATCCATTTATTAAAAGAACATCTCCTGTATTTACTGTACTATAAGAAATTCTTCCAAATTCTCCAACGAGTCCTTCGTCTGTTTCCCCATTACAATTATTATCTAATCCATCACAAACTTCTTTTTTAGGTCCGACTTCTCCAATACATTTACCAGAGCTCTGTCCCCAGATACATTTATCAGTGCAATTTACAATTCTTTCTCCAAATTCACACTCTCCAACATTGGTTCCACATTGAGTTGTTTGAGTATCTCCAAAAGTACATTCTGCTCCACAAGATAAATCACAAGTGTGAGTAAATTCATAAATTCCTTTTGTACAAGATTGTGTAATTTCATTACATGTTGAAGTGAATCCTAAAGCATAATCTAAAGTAAATGGATTTGAATCAGGATTATTTGAACAAATTGAAATTTCAGGCAAATTAAATGCTGAACATTCTACTGCTGTTCCAGGCTGACAATCAAATTCTTCACTACAATATTCTTCTCCATTACAAAACAATCCATCACCACAATAATAATCATTAGTAACATAAACAATTTCATCAAGATTGTCATCACAATAATCATTAGTACATGAAATACCATCTCCTACTTCTATTGGAATGTGCAAGATCATATCATTTATTTCATCACAACTATCATCTGTACAGAATAATCCATCATCTATTTCTAAAGGAGTTCCAGCTTGACATTCATAAGTTTTTTGATTACAAATTTCTTGTCCGTTACAAAACAATTCATCAGCACAATCATCATTTGTTGTACAAGCTTCAGTTTGACATCCACTATCACATCCATCTCCGTTTATAATATTTCCATCATCACACTCCTCAACGGTTCCCAACCCATTAGGATTTTGAATATAACCATCTCCACAGAAAGTTATTGTACATACATCTGTACACGAATTTGTTAAATCATTATTTGCCCCATCATCACAACTTTCATTACCATCATCTAAAGGTCCTCCAAGACCTTTTCCATTTGAATGCTGTATAAATCCATCTCCACAGAAAGTAAATGTACAATCATTCAAACAACTATCTGTTTCATCATAGTTACTATCATCACATTCTTCACCGGCATCTAAAATTCCATCACCACAATAACTTTGACATTCTGTTTGACATGTTGCTGAACACCCATCACCATTAACATTATTACCATCGTCACATTGCTCTCCAGAATCTAAATTACCATCTCCACAAAAAGGTTCAGGTGGACAATCATTATCTACAGAAACATAAACTGTATTACTATTTTGCCAATTATTTTCAACACTCCAAGCCTGGAAATAATTAGGAATTTCAAAATCTCCACATTCTTGCGATTCTAATACTTCAACTTCAAAAGTTATTGTTCCTTCTTCTCCAGGAGAAACAGCATTAGCATTCCAATTTAATGTTCTTGATAGAACAGAATAACCTGTATAATAAACTCCCTGCAAATCAACATTATATAGAACATTTTCAGTATGAACTCCAGCGTATAATAAATTTGCATCCAAAATATCTTTTATTAAAACTCCGGAACCTGTACACATGCTTCCCCCTGTATTTGTATAGTATAAAGTATAAGTTAAGATATCTCCAACTTCAGCATCTTCTTTATCTACAGACTTTATTAATTCAAGATTACATTCTTCTTCAGTTTCACAAACTGATGAACATCCATCACCATTAACATTATTACCATCATCACACTCTTCAAAACCAATATCCTTAACACCATCTCCACAATAACCATCAGTTAAAGTTATTTCTTCACAAATTTCACTACAATAAGTACAAGAACCCTCATAAGGTGCAGTACACAATTGACCATTATTTAATTCATCATCACATTCTTCTCCAGAATCTAAATTACCATCCCCACAAAAAGGTTCAGGTGGGCAATCGATGTAAATATTTCTTTCAGCGTAATTATCAAAGGTGCTATCTTTAGTGCATATACCATTATCCTCACTTTCAATTTCAACAGAAATTAAATGAGAAGAACCACATTCTAAATTAGAAGTATCAAGATTAAGTGTTTTATAATGTGAATTGTCAATCACTTTATAATATTTGCTTATTATATTGCTATCTAATTTAACAGTTATGCTCACATTGTTTGAATTTGCTTCATGATTATCAATATAATATCTTATTTTGTGAAGCCCTTGTTTAAGAATAGCAGGAGTTTCTGAAACCCACTGGTATGTTTCACTGTTATTTATTGCAATTCCTGTTCCAAAAGAATTTGTATAAGAATATCTTATTGAAACATCATATTCACAAACTTCTTCAATATTACATACACTTGAACATCCATCATCGTTAACATTATTACCATCATCACATTGCTCTCCAGCATCTAGGTTATTATCTCCACAATAAGGTCCTGTTAATGTCATAGGTTCACAAGTTGTTTTACAATAAGTACAAAAACCACCATAATTTGGTATACAAATGTCTCCGTTATTTAATCCATCATCACAAGTTTCAAATGGAGAGTCAATATTTCCATCCCCACAATAACCATCGATTAAAGTAATATTTTGACATTGTAAATCACAATAAGAACAAGAACCATCATAAGGAGGATTACACATAATACCATTAGCACTTCCTAAATCACACTCTTCACCTGATTCTAAAATATTATTTCCACACCAAGGTAAATCTGTTAATGTACAATCAACCTCACAAACTTGATTAGGTCCAACTCCAGCAGTTCCATCACACTCTTCACCTGA
>Ga0180009_10006925_pt1 | contig 11741 bp, 18 predicted proteins | sample OS_PC_MetaG_FD_123537 | JGI IMG/M metagenome (GOLD analysis project Ga0180009, IMG submission 123537) | Groundwater microbial communities from the Aspo Hard Rock Laboratory (HRL) deep subsurface site, Sweden - OS_PC_MetaG | ecosystem: Environmental > Aquatic > Deep subsurface > Groundwater...
AAAGGCATGGGCGGAAGAGGTAGCAGAGACGGAAGAGGAGTATCATCATGATTATCAGTATTGCCAGTGGAAAGGGGGGCACCGGTAAAACCACGGTGGCCACCAATTTGGCGGCTTCCATGGGTTCCAATGTACAACTTCTGGACTGTGACGTGGAGGAGCCCAACTCCCACCTCTTTCTCAAACCGAAATTTACTGAAACAAAAAACGTCTATACTCCGGTTCCGGAGGTGGATAAGGACAAATGTACGCTGTGCGGAAAATGCGGAGAAATCTGCCAATTCAGAGCCATCGTCGTAATCGGTGAAACCGTGCTGCCGTTTCATGAACTCTGTCACAGTTGCGGCGGATGCATGGAAGTATGCCCTGAGAACGCGATTAGCGAAGTCGGCCGGGAACTTGGGGTCATCCAAAAGGGGTATCTCAATGGTATTGAATTCATCCATGGACGTTTAAGGGTGGGTGAAGCCATGTCGCCGCCGCTGATAAAAAAAGTCCGAGCCTTAACCGATCCGCATAAACTCACCATCATTGACGCCCCGCCGGGGACCTCATGTCCGGTGATCGAATCCATGCGGAATTCTGATTTTGTTCTGCTGGTTACCGAGCCGACTCCTTTCGGTCTGCATGATTTAAAATTGGCCGTCGGCGCAGTGCGACTGTTAGGTATTCCACACGGACTGGTCATCAACCGGTCGGATATAGGAGACAGCCAGGTTCAAGCGTATGCTCAAAAAGAGGAGATTCCGATATTGATGGAAATTCCTTTTGACCGAAACATTGCCGAGGCCTACTCAAAGGGCGAGTTAATAATAACCGTTATGCCCGAGTGGAGAGAAAGATTTATTAGTCTCCATCAAAAAATTAAAAAAATGGTTCAGTAATTGAGGAGCAGTTTCCATGAAAGAGATGATCGTAATCAGCGGCAAGGGGGGGACCGGGAAAACCAGTGTAATGGCCGCCTTTGCCTCACTGGCGGAAAACATGATGCTTTGCGATGCGGATGTGGATGCCGCGGATCTTCATTTGATTATGGCACCGGAAGTTCAAGAAAGACAGGCTTTTCAATCAGGCAATACGGCGGTGATCAACAAGGATAAATGCACGGAATGCGGTTTGTGCAGAGATCTGTGCCGGTGGGATGCCGTCAGCGAAACATTCGAAATCGATTCCATTGCATGTGAAGGGTGCGGGGTTTGTGTATATTTTTGCCCGGAGGAGGCGATTGATTTTCCGGTGGATACCTGTGGGGAGTGGTTTATTTCAGACACCCGGTTCGGCCCCATGGTCCATGCCCGGCTCGGCATTGCCGAAGAGAATTCCGGAAAACTGGTCACCCTTGTCCGAAAGGAGGCTAAAAAACTTGCCGAAGCAAAAAACCTTGATCTCATACTGACCGACGGCCCTCCCGGGATCGGCTGTCCGGTCATTGCCTCCATCGGCGGCGCAGATGCCGTGCTTATCGTCACTGAACCCTCGGTGTCGGGGGTACACGATATGGAACGGGTCGTCCAGCTTGCGGAACATTTCAGAGTGCCGGCTATGGTTTGTATTAACAAATTCGATATCAACACCGAAATGAGCATGGAGATTGAAAGGTTTTGTCAGAACAAAGGTTTGACGTTTCTCGGACGCATTCCCTTCGATCCGATCTTTACCAAAGCCATGGTGCAGGGCCAGACCATTTATGAATATAATTCAGATTCAAATGCCGGCCTGGCGGTCAGGCAGATATGGGAGAAAATCGGAAATTCGCTTAGGATCTAATCATACAATAATCGTTTAGATAAAATAGGACGCAGGTTAACGCAGATATACACGGATTTTAACGATCGATACTCGATACTGGATGCTGGATATCAAGGATCGAGTATCCAGTATCGAGCAACAAGCATCGAGTATCAAGAAACGAGAATCGAAAACAAATTGAGCATTAAAAACCAGATCAAAACAGGAGGATTTTAAAATGAAAGAAGGAAGAATAGCTATCCCGTCAATGAATGAGGGCGGTATGGAAGGCCAAAGATCAGGCCATTTCGGCCACTGTGATGTTTTTACTTTGGTGGATGTGGAGGGAGGAGAAATTAAACAGATCACCACGATTCCCAATCAAAGCCACGTTCAGGGTGGATGCATGGTCCCTGTAAATCTCCTGGCTGAGCATAAGGTGAATGCCCTGATTGTCGGGGGTATCGGCATGCGCCCGCTCATGGGGTTCAAGCAAGCAGAGATTGATGTTTACTACGATGTTGAGCGGCAGGAAATAAAACCTGTAGTGGAAGACCTGATTGCCGGGAAATTACCGATGATATCAGACGATCAGGTATGCGGCGGCAGCGCATTCGAAGGTTGAACCAAATAGTAATACCCTAACTCCGCGGTACGGGAGATTTTTTATGGACGCGCGTGAACGCAGATTTTTCAGATTATGCAAAAAAAGTATTATCTGCGTGCATCTGCGCAAATCCGCGTCCTATTTAATTTGTAGGATATGAGGGAGACAAAGAATGAAAATAGCGATCACATCCACAGGCATTGAACTGGATTCGCAGGTTGATCCCCGTTTCGGAAGGGCCGCGTTTATTCTTATCGTTGATTCAGAATCTTATGATTTTGAGGTTCTGGATAACAAGGAAAACGTAAACGCCCTGAAAGGCGCCGGTATTCAGGCGGCATGCATGATCAATGATAAAAAAGCCGAGGTGTTGCTTACGGGCTTTTGCGGACCCAATGCGTTCAAGGCCTTAAATGCCGCAAAAATAGGGGTGGCCAATGATGCCGGCGGTACCGTGAGAGATGCGATAAAGTCCTATTTAGAAGGGAAACTTCCCTTATCCGATAAGCCGAATGCTGAGGGACAATGGTAGGTTCGTAGAAGTAGGATTTTTTATGAAATCTTCAGCATATGTTTTGCTGGATGAAGACCAAGAGATAGACGGCTCAAGGAGATCCTTATGCTTTTGTTAATGGTGGTAAGTCCAGGAAATGATTCTTTATCAGATTTGGCATTGGCTTTGGTGAAATACGATGATGTCCGCTTGCTGTGGGCAGAATCTGCAAAAAAGGCGTTGGACATAGCTTCAGTTAAGGCCATAGATCTTATTATTACAGACGAGAGGCTTAGAGATTCAACCGGCTTGGAGTTAGCCGCCAGACTACTTAGGGTAAATCCGATGATCAATTGTGCATCAGTGAGCCGTCTATCGCCCGAAAGTTTCCATGAAGCCAGTGAAGGGCTTGGAATAATGGCTCAATTGCCTACCCATCCCGGTAAAGAACATGCAGAATCGCTGTTGCATCGGTTGAGGCAAATCAAGAATCTCACAAGCGGCGGGAATTGAAAAAGTCACCCAGGCATTAATACCTGAGAAATATAATATTATGTGGAGCAAAAATGGATCACTTGGATAATAGAACAGTAAGCGATTCGGAGAGCATCCGGGAGTTGCTTTCCGGTTCGGGTTACTCGGATAAAGCGATTGCCTATTATTTGGATAAACCCGATATCGGCTGTTTGGCTGATGCCGACCAGGAAACGGAGATGACCGGACCCTGCGGGGACACCATGAGAATTTACCTGAAAATTGAAAACGGCAGGATCAGCGATGCCAAAGTCCAGGTACTCGGTTGTCCCGGAGCGGTTGCCGCTGCCATGGCAACAGCGGAACTCGTCAAGGGAAAGACCATTGAGGATGCCGTCAATGTTAAGGATCGGGATATCTTCCGTATGCTGGAGGAGATTCCGGACCAAAAACAGCATTGTATCCGTTTGTCTGTTAAAACCCTGCAAAAGGCGATTTCAGAATATCGATGCAAGCATGAAGACAAACTTCAAGGAGGATAACCATGCCTATTTTTGAATACTTGTGTCTGGACTGTGGAACGCTTAGCGAGATCCTAGTTGTGGCATCGGGAGATAAACCGCGATGTAATGGCTGTGGCAGCGAAAAATTGGAGAAAATGATTTCTGCTCACTCCTCCATATCCGGCTTAGCCGCATCGAAGTTTCCCGGCCCGGGGGATACCGCCTGCTGCGGTTCCACGCCCACGCATGCCGGCTGCGCTGGCCCGGGCAGTTGTTGCGGAAAGCATGGGTAATGAAGCAGGTAATTGAAATTAACGACCCTGGATAAAAATTACGCTTCCGGCCCCAGTGATATCTCAAACCGGGCTTTAAGCATTTTTTTGAGACTGATGATTTCTTCTTGCTTTACCAAAAAAATCGAACCAATCTATTTTGTACGAATAAAGAGGCAGCGGTGCTCTCTAATAAATCGCGTATAAGGAGGAAAAATGGATCAGAAGACGAAAGAAATTCCCCGATGTGCCGAATGCAGTATCAAAAAAACCATATGTCGCCAAGAAGACGGTAAGGGGCCTGAATATTGCCCCACTCTCCATTGGAGTGACGTGGTTGAAGCATCACTTTCAGAATATGAAACGCCTCAAGTCAAAGATTTCGCCCTTAATGCCACCATTCAAGAGGGTGAGTGTTATGTGAACAAAGGTCAAGACAATCCGCATGCGCGGTATGCCATAAAGCCCCGGGTCCAGGAAACCATCGAGTTTGCCAACAAGATGGGCTATAAAAAACTCGGGTTGGCTTTTTGCGGGGGACTTAAAAGCGAGGCAAAGATTTTATCGGAGATATTGAAAGCGCAGGGATTTGAGTTGGCTTCCGTCATGTGCAAGGTCGGCAGAACCCCCAAGGAATTTCTCGGAATCAAGGAAGCGCAGAAGATCAGCCCCGGCGAATTTGAGGCCATGTGCAGCCCGATCACTCAGGCAAAGGTTTTAAATGCAGCGAACACGGACTTCAATATTCTTTTTGGATTATGTGTCGGGCACGATTCCCTGATGTTGCGGTATTCGGATGCGTTGTGCACCGTGCTGGTTGCAAAAGACCGGGTGACCGGCCACAATCCCCTGGCCGCCATCAATCTGCACGACTCCTATTACAAGAAATTAAAGGACGAAAAATTCAATACAGGGGGAAGTGTTAAGGTTACCGTGGCAGAAAATGAGTAACATACATGGCAGTGTGTCGTAGAGGAATCAAAATATTCCGGAGCATGATATGCGGCGATGAATCGCGGCTGACGATCCGGAAAGAAATCTTTCGACCTTCAAGCTTTTCGTATGGTTGCGGAAATTCTCGAGCAATTCTATCCCGCCCCTTCACTGATCTGATACCGCTTTCGCTCCAGGTGGTTTCCCAGAAGCATTGAGCCGACAATGATCAGGGGCAAGGAAACCAGCAGCCTGATAATGGAAAATTTCAGGCCCAAGAAAGAGGCCTCAAATATCGTCATAGGTATCCGGCAAATCGCTGAGGCTGAGATATAGGCAAAGATGACACCGAGCTGCGCTCCTTTACGAAACAGGGAATAAGCCACCGGAAAGGCGACATACAGTCCACCCACGGTGGTACCTGCAAGTAGAATACTCCAGATGTATCCCCGGATGCCCGATTCGGCCCCAAGATGTTTTTCGACCGTCTCTTTTTTTACCCACACCTCAAAAAGCCCGATCAGGATGAAGGCGCAGGGCAGGATCTTGAGCATCTGGATTGAAAACGAGATAAAATTACCGGCGATTTTTTGACCGGGTTCAAACCCGACGATAAAGGACAAAATGACAAATCCGAGGTAACCGAACCCAAGGAGCAGTTTTATCTTTTTCATAAAAACACCTCGCCGAAAAACAAACCCGTCGCCAATGCCACCACAAGGGCAATGAGAAAACTGATCAGGTTGCGGATCAGGGTGACTTTCGCCCCCAGATAGGCCTTTTCAACCGGATAGGTCAGCACCCCCACCATCATCAACGTCGTACTGAAGGCAGACAAGACCATGTAGGCAACCCCCTTTTTCAGCAGGATGCCGCAGAGGGGATAGGCGATAAAACCCGGCATCAATGTGATGGACCCCAAGAGTGCGCCGATCAGCACACCGACATACCGGTTGTTGCTGCCGAGGTAGGTCGATATGAGTTCCTCCGGAACCAGAAACAACACAATGGAGACCAGGACGAGCATGGTTAAGAATGCCGGAAGAATCTTCACAAACCGTTTATACGCAATTCGAAGGGCCTTAAGTGTTTTTTCACGACTAACCAAAAAGGAGACGAGCACCGCTGCCGCGGTTGCGATATAAAGATAGATCATGGGGCTAATTTGAACCTCTCGGGAATTCCACAACCTATTGATATTATGGTTTTTAACTGACGCTCAACATTGCAGTGCAACTAAACCCATCATTCCAACGTTCCAATATTCCAGTATTCCAATTGTGAGCGAAGCGAACTAAGTTCTCCGTCCGTAACGTGCGTTTAATCGTTTCCGGGTCAACAGGGGCGCCGCTACTTTTTCTCCGTCTCGCAGGGATGCTGTTGCGTATCCCCGTGACATTCCCGAATCTGTTCCGGCGTACAGTCTTCCGGCTTTTCCTTTAATTTTTCCGGATGTTGACAGCAGTCTTTACACATGTGGATCACCCTCCTTTCGGCTTGTTTTTCTTTTACCGGCGAAGCTCTGAAACAGACGCCTTCCGATGCCGGTTCTCGATCCGCCATCGCTTTCAAATCGTCAGCAATCTGTGCCAGCGTACCGGCCTGAACCGTGTAGTGGGTCCAGTAACCCCTTTTTTCCCCCCGAACCAGTCCGGCTTTTCTGAGTATTTGCAGATGCTGGGAAATGGCTGCTTCAGAAACCTTCAGACGCCTGGCCAGGGCCCCGACGCACAAATCGTGACCCATAAGCAAATCCAGGATCCTAAACCGGGTTTCATCGCCGAGCGCTTTAAAACATGCGGGTGAGAAATACATGCAATTTCCATTCAATTAAGCACATCCTTAATTGAACATTAATATGCTTAAATATATGCGTCAAGCATTTTTCAAAGTTGATTGACCCCGGATTGCCCTTCATGATCCCTGTATTTATGGAAGACCTGTCAACCGTGATGGCTTGCCAAGCAGAGTAGCCGACAAACGTTGCAAATTAAACGGGAGATAGATATACGCAGATAAAGTGTAATCGACACTGGATACTCGATGCTGGTATGAGCGAATCGGGCTTCGCGGGAGGCTTCGACCCGACCCGTTGGGCTTCGCCATAGGCTTCGACCCAAAAAAAACGGAGATCCCGAATCGGATGCAAAACAGTCTTCGTTCATCCGTGTCCAAAAAAAGAAGATTCTTATACAATTAAATTACTGAGAAAGGAGTCAATGGAAATGGCAGAAAAAGAAGAAAAGATTCTCTATATCGCGACACACGGCGGAGAAGATCCTGAAAAGGCATCCATGCCCTATGTCATGGCCTGTGCTGCATTGGCCATGAACATAAAAGCCACGATAGTCCTTCAGGGCAACGGGGTCTATTTGGCCCGGAAAGGATATGCAGATAATGTGCTGCCGGGCGGCGGATTTCCTCATGTTAAAGAATTAATCAAAACTTTTGTGGAACTCGGCGGAAAAATGCTGGTCTGTGGGTCGTGCATCAAAGCGCGGAATATCGAGGAGTCTGACCTGATCGACGGCGTTGGAATCACGTCCGCCGGGGCTCTCAATATTGAAGCTATAGGGTCAGATGCGGTGTTCGTTTACTAAGGATTATGGCCCTAACCACAAATTTACCACCCAACCGCGTTACCGATCTTATTGCTTTAAAGAAAAGTGATTTGTCGGTAAGCTACCGGGTCTCTTTCGAAATTCTGCCGGTCGATTTTGCCGTTACGAGTTTGGGAAAAACCTGCCATATTGAACGATGCCTGGCCTGCTATCCCAAAGAAAGAGAAGAAGAGAAACCGGAAAAAAGTGAACATCACCAACAATCGCCTGAGACTGCTGTATGAGGATTTCGAACGCGCGTCGATAAATTTGGAGAGTCGGTTTTTCAAATAAAGAATCGAAAAGGATGGAAACCATGCGCTGGAAACAATTCTTCACCCCTGTCAAATCGTTCAATGCAGAGGAGGCCAAACAATTTATGGACCGTACATCCGGAGAAGCCTTTACACTCTTGGATGTGCGGCAGCCCGCCGAATATGAATCCGAACACATCCCCGGTGCGACATTGATCCCCTTGCCGGACCTTGGCAACCGTATCGCCGAACTCGACGCCGGTAAGCCGACCATCGTTTACTGCGCCATCGGGGGACGCAGCCGGGTCGCGTCCCAGATGCTGGCAGGGAAAGGCTTCAAGGAAGTGTTCAACCTGTCCGGGGGGATCAAGGCCTGGAGGAGCGGAAAAGCTGTCGGCCGGGAGGATCTGGGGCTGGATCTGTTTTCAGGGAAAGAATCACCGGAAGAAACCCTTTTGGTAGCTTATTCCCTTGAAGAAGGACTGCGGAAATTTTATCTCTCCATGATACCGAAAGTAGAAAACGAGAATAGCCGTCAATTGTTTGAAAAACTTGCCGCCATCGAAGTCAACCATCAGAATCGCATTTTTGATGAATATGTTAAGATATCCGGTGCTTCGGTGAGTCGGGATGAATTTGCGATAAACGTAGTGGCGCCTGCCATGGAAGGCGGTTTGACCACAGAAGAATACCTGAAGCTGTATCAACCCGATTTAGATGCCCCAGAGGAAGTCATCTCGCTTGCAATGGCGATAGAATTCCAGGCGCTGGACCTGTATCAGCGTGCAGCCGACCGAACCGAAATCGAGGATAATAAAAACGCGCTGATTCAAATCGCCAATGAAGAGCGTGCCCATCTGGAGCAACTGGGCAATCTGTTTGATAATTTATAGCACACCGGCTATTCCCATGTCGCAATTTGAGAAGAAGTTTTAACCTTTGATTAGGATGGCAAAGTAAAGATGAAAAAGAAACTCGTTCTTGCCGGCGGCGGGCATGCCCACATGGTGACCCTGGCGAACCTGCATCAGTTTGTTGAAAAAGGTTACAACGTTACGGTTATCGGTCCTTCCGAACATCATTATTATTCTGGGATGGGGCCCGGCATGCTGGGGAAAACCTACACGCCCGAGCAGGTTCGTTTTGCAACGAAACTTGTAGTAGAGAAAAAAGGCGGCACCTTTGTATTGGAAAAGGTCGTGAGAATCGATGCCGACGCTCAGATCGTGAATCTGGAATCAGGAGATTCCGTGCCCTATGATGTGATTTCCTGCAATTTGGGCAGCCATGTGCCGCGGGATATCATTAAAGACGGTTTGGAAGACATCTATTTGGTCAAACCGATCGAAAGACTGCTGGCGGCACAAGAGCGGATTCTCGAACTGGGATCTCGGAAAAAGATTACCATAGGGATCATCGGCGGCGGTCCTTCGGCTGTGGAAATTGCGGGCAATCTATGGCGGCTGACACGCGAACCGGGCGTGCAACCTGCCGACATCAAAATACTGACAGGCAAAACGATCATGCCGCATCACCCCCACGGCGTACGGATCAAGGCTCAGGCCTCGCTGAAACGGCGCGGGATTGATATTGTGGAAGACTGCAAAGTGAATGAAATCAGGACGGGCCGGGTTACAGAGGCGTCCGGGGAAACCCATGAGCTGGACATCATTTTCGTGGCCATCGGTGTGAAACCCAATCCTGTCTTTAAGGCATCCGGAATTCCTACAGGCCCGGACGGCGGATTGTTGGTCAACCGATACCTGCAGAGTACTGAATACGGCAATATCTTCGGGGGCGGTGATTGTATTTATTTTAATGAAGCGCCCCTGAACAAGGTCGGTGTGTTTGCTGTTCGTCAAAATCCGGTCATATATCATAACCTCATGGCGACATTAGACGGCGGGAACCTCCAGCCGTTTGAGCCCGGGGGTGACTATCTTCTGATATTCAATCTGGGCGACGGTACCGGCATATTCCACAAGCGGTGGGTTCTGTTCGGCGGTCGTCTTGCTTTTTTCGTTAAAGACTATATTGATCGTAAATTCATGAAAACATTCCAGGCAATTGAGTAATAAACGCCAATTGCAGTAATCGCCATTGCCGATTCTTCTCCCGAACCGTGATTTGTAAATAGCGGCAGCTGATCTGATGATGACGATGGACTGGCCGACCGACCTCAAACCGCTTGAGGAATTAGACGACTTTTTCCGGTCAAGGATTGTGGAGGAGGGAGAAGTTCTTTATGCGGAGTAAAGAAGACATTCCGGTTCAACACCATCCGGCCGGCGGTCATATCACGGCAAAGATTGAATATCGGCCGATCGGCGTGATCCACACCCCTTTCAAGAACTGCGAGGGCATGCCGATTCAGCCGGCCGGCGCAGACGGCGTGCAAGGTACGGTGGAGGTGTTCTAGGAATTCACAGAAGGATTACGGGACCTTGATGGATTTTCGCACATCATGCTCCTGTATAATTTCCATCAAAGCATCGGGTTCTCATTGATCGTTACCCCTTTCATGGACTCACATCCCCGCGGTGTGTTTTCAACCCGCGCGCCGAAGCGGCCGAATCCCATCGGCATCTCCGTGGTTAGACTGATCAAGGTCGAAGAATCAAACGTTCATGTCGAAAATGTTGATATGATCGACCAGACCCCGCTTCTGGACATCAAACCCTATGTGCCGGAATTCGACCACTACCTGGCTGATCGAATCGGATGGTTGGAGAAAGCTCGCGGCGGTGTCCGGGAAAAAAGATCCGACAACCGGTTCAAGTCGTTCCATCGTCCCAAAACGCGTTCGGTTTATTCAGTGTGTCCGGAATGCGTTTGTCTGCTTTCAGTATTGTTAGTGTCGATTTCCCCAACATTACCATTGCCGGTGCGGCCAAGTTTCTCGAACAAGCGGGCAGCAGTAAAGTCACACTTTTTATATAAGCGGCAATTAAAATAAAAATAAACCACTTGAATCGAAACGGATGGAAACCATGCGCTGGAAACAGTTTTTACTCCGGTAAAATCCTTCAACCCTCAAGAGGCAAAAAAGTTTATGGACCGAACTCCCGCAGATGACTATACGCTTATGGATGTGCGGCAGCCCGTCGAATATGAATCCGAACACATTCCGGGCGCGAAATTGATTCCGTTGCCGGATTTAGGAGATCGTTTGACTGAAATCGATACCGATAAGCCGGCCATCGTCTATTGCGCCATCGGGGGGCGCAGCCGGATCGCGTCCCAGATGCTGGCAGGGAAAGGATTCAAGGTCGTGTATAACCTGTCCGGGGGGATCAAGGCCTGGAGGAGCGGAAAGGCCGTCGGCCAAGAGGATCTGGGGCTGGATCTGTTTTCAGGCAGCGGTTTTGAAATCTTCTTTTATTGATTGCAATATTGCAACTGGTTGCACCCATCCCGTTTAACTTTTGCAATCATTTTAATGAATGCTCTCACACCCAGCATTTCTATAACTATCTGTAATAATGTGATTTATTGAAAAAAGTGTTTCATGTGGATTCCGCGGCACGCGTTTTGCTCTATGTATAGTCATGAAAAGTAAAGACAATATTCAGAACGGAGGTGTTTCGATGAAAAAAGAGATTATTAAGGGCCTCGGCGATATGGTCGGGGACATGGCAAAAGGGGCAGGTGGAAAATCTTCAACGAAGAATAGAAATTCAGGAGATATGGTGGAGAACATCGCCGGTTCAATCGTTGATGCGGTAGCGGGCGCACTGGGCGGCGGCACATCGAAGAAAGGTCAAGGACAAGGCGGTGGCGGCGGCCGTGGCGGTGGTCAAGGTGGTGGCGGTAAAGGCGGCGGTGGCGGTGGTCAAGGCGGGGGTGGTGGTCAAGGCGGTGGTGGTCGTGGTGGCGG
>Ga0180009_10006926_pt1 | contig 11741 bp, 8 predicted proteins | sample OS_PC_MetaG_FD_123537 | JGI IMG/M metagenome (GOLD analysis project Ga0180009, IMG submission 123537) | Groundwater microbial communities from the Aspo Hard Rock Laboratory (HRL) deep subsurface site, Sweden - OS_PC_MetaG | ecosystem: Environmental > Aquatic > Deep subsurface > Groundwater...
GCTGCCCAGCCGCCCAGCCGTCCCGCTGTCAAGCAGGTACGACAAAATTATATCATTAAACTATGGATATTAAAGTAATCAGGGGTGTGCCCAATTTAAGCGCCCGGGCGATGTATCTCCTCAAAGAGCTCGAGGAGAAAAAAAGCGATATCCTGCTTTTAGTGAAAGAGGAGGAGGTCTTCGCCGATTTTGCCAACGCTTTCTCGTCCTTAAAAGAGCCGGCCGCCGGGAAAAAATTCGAGCTGCTGTTCTGGGGCTCGGACCGCTCCCTGCGCGCCCAGGCCCTGAAATTCCTTTATGCCCGCCCCGCCTCCGCCTTAGGCGGAGGCGGGGCAAAGCCGTCCGATACTTCGCTTGTGTTTATCGCAACGCCCGAGGCTTTTTCCGAAAAGATAATGGGCAGGGACGCCTACGCGGGCCTGGGCTTTGAGTTCAGGACCGGCGGAACTTATCCGCGGGCCGGGCTGTCCGGGAAATTCCAGAAGGCCGGCTATGCCCGCGTTTCCTTCGTGGAGAACAAGGGGGAATTTGCGGTGCGCGGCTCGGTGGTCGATTTTTTTCCGCCGGATTTCGATAAACCCGTCAGGCTTTTTTTTACCGACACGCTTGACAGCGCCCGGTATTTCGAAATAGACACACAGAGCACCTCCGGGTTCCTCGACCGGGTGTCGGTGACTCCTAATTCCTTCTCCGGCGCCGAGCTGCCGCTGGCCGACCTGGCCGGTTCCGGCTGGACAGCCTTCATCGACCGCGGCCTCCAATTGCCGGAAGGCCTCGTCCTGAAGACCGGCGAGGCGTTTGCTTTCTCCGATCTCGCTTCCGGCGGGGAGGATATAAATTTCGGGGCGCGGGCCAACATGAATTTTAATTCCGACCTCGCCCTTGTGGAGAGCGAGCTCAGAAGGCTCAAAAAAGAAAAGTACGGGATCACCCTTTTCTGCATAAACCGGGGGGAGACCGAGCGCCTTAAGGACCTGTTCGGAGAAAAGGGCGCGGCCGATTTCGTTAACTTCAGGACCGGCTATATCCAGGAGGGCTTCCTGTACCCGGCCGGCAGGCTGGCCGTGCTGACCTCGTCGGAGATCTTCCAGCGCCGCTACCGCATAGACCCCGGGTCCTCCAGGCCCAGGTCCAAATTCTTCAAATGGACGGACCTGAAAGCGGGGGACTTCGTGGTGCACGAAGATTACGGCGTCGGCAAATACCTCGGTATAAAGAAAGTCTATTACAGGAACCGCAACGGCGAGAACACCGAGGACGCCGACTGCCTTTTTATCGAATACGCGCGCGGCGACAGGCTGGCGGTGCCGCTTTACGAGTTCAACAAGGTCCAGAAATACATAAGCTCCGAGGGGAAAACCCCGAAGCTTTCCCATATGGACACCAAGACCTGGCACGAGCTTAAAAGCCGGGTCCGCGAAGAGGTCCAAGCCCTGGCCCGCGATATCTTAAGGCTGGAAGCCGAACGCCTGGCCATGAAGACCGTGGCGCTTCCGCACGCCGGCCACCTGGAAGACGAGTTCTCCGCCTCATTTCCCTTTGAGGAGACCCCCGACCAGCTGAACGCCATAAACGACGTGCTCTCGGACCTTGAAAGCTTAAGCCCGATGAACCGGCTGGTGGCGGGCGATGTGGGGTTCGGAAAGACCGAAGTGGCCATGCGCGCGGCCATGCGCGCCGTGCTGAACGGCCGTCAGGCCGCGGTGCTGGCCCCGACCACTATCCTGGCTGATCAGCACTTCCGCAATTTCACCGCCCGCTTCAGGGAATTTCCCGCCAACATCGGCGTTATCTCCCGCTTTGAGACAAAGTCCGGACAGAAGAAGCTCCTTGAACGGCTGGCCAGGGGCGATCTTGACATAGTCATCGGCACCCACAGGCTTTTGCAAAAAGACGTCAGGTTCCATAACCTGGGCCTTCTTGCGATAGACGAAGAACACCGGTTCGGCGTGAAGGATAAGGAAAAGCTTAAAGCCATGGCCAGGGGCGTGCACCTTCTGCTTCTCTCAGCCACCCCGATACCGCGCACGCTTTACCAGTCGCTCTCTACTTTAAAGACCATGTCGGTCATAGAAAGCCCGCCGGTCGGACGCCTGCCGATAGCCACCAATGTGCTGCCTTTTAACGAGACAACGCTGGTCAACGCCGTCAATTTTGAACTGGCGCGGGGCGGGCAGGTCTATTATGTCCATAACCGGGTGCGGACCATAGAATCGCGCAGGGCTTATTTTCAAAAGCTCATGCCGTATCTGCGCGTGGCGGTGGTGCACGGACAGCTGAAGAGCGAACAGATAGAAGAATATATGTGGGATTTCCTTAACAAAAAGTACGATGTGCTTATGGCTTCCACCATAATAGAATCGGGCCTGGATATACCCAGCGTGAACACCCTGATAGTTGAGAACGCCCACGAACTCGGCCTGGCCCAGTTGTATCAATTGCGCGGCAGAATAGGCAGAGAGAAACAGAAAGCCTACTGCTACCTGTTCTACCCGGCGTGGATGCGGGGGAAAGGCCGCCAGTTGCCAGTCACCAGTCACCAGTCGCCGGATGCCGGTCGCCAGTCGCCGGATGCCGGTCACCAGTTGCCGGACACCGACCGGAAGCCTGCGGCAGCAATATCGGAAGACGCCATGAAACGTCTTAGCGCGCTGGAGGAATTCACCGAACTGGGTTCCGGTTTCCGCCTGGCCATGCGCGATCTTGAGATACGGGGCGCGGGCGAGCTTTTGGGCATAAGGCAGCACGGCTTCATAAATTCCATAGGCCTTGAAATGTATATCAAGCTTTTAAACGGCGAGATAAACCGCATAAAGGGCAGGGAACAGGGAAAAGAATTGCCGGAGGTCAAGATAGACCTTGAGCTCCCGGCCTTTATACCGGAGGATTATATCGGCGACGATATGGAGCGCCTCAATTTCTACAAGAAACTCCTTAATGCCGATCTTGAAAAAGTGGACGCGATAATCGCGGGCCTTGAGGACCTCTCGGGCCCGGCGCCGCAACCGCTCAGGAACCTTGCGGCCGTCATAAAGCTTAAAAAGAAGCTGGCGTTCAGGGCAGTCCGGTCCGTGACGCAGAAAGACGAGCTGACGGAGATCTTCTTTCAGCCCAAGGCGCCGGTGGACGCGAAAGCCATTAAAAAATGGCAGGAGCTTTTCGGCCCGACTATCACCTTCCTGCCCTCGCGCTTCGGCGACGGCCTCCGCATCAAAACTTCCGCCCCGGCCCTTGAAGTCATAGAAAAAGCCATGCTGGGGTTGGAAGGCTGAGGGTAAATGGGGAAAAGTTTAAGTTGACAGGGCCGGGGAAGTTGATAAGTTGACTGGTTGATAAGTTGATTAGTAAGAAACTCTGTCAACTAATCAACTTTATCAACTTATCAACTGTTTTTTTGTGGTTTTACCTATGCAAAACTGCTAAAATATACAGGTCGGGCATAAGTTGCCGGACCTTTGTAAAACCGTCCGCCTTAGGCGGATGCGAAAAAGGAATAAACCTCTCAGGAAAGGGGTTCAGCCGTCCTGGCCCCCGCTGAAAGCGGGCTGGCCGACGGCGCCGATGAATGGGGAAAACCTGGGTTTTCCCCTTGGAGAGCACCTGGCCGGGTTCCTCTAGAGGCCAGGCGGCTAAACCGCCCCGCACGCTGTGCAGCGCGGGCGGGGTGCGGGTAAAGGGGGGCGAATAGGCTCGACGGCAACTTATTGTGCCAAAGTTGCAGGCCATGGTTGACCAGGCCATGTAAAACAGGGTCAAAAACAAAAAAGCCAACTCAAACGAGATGGCCTGGGCCCACGCCTAAGTGAGCCTCGCTGCCGGACGTCTCTCTGCAACGTCCGGTGAGCGTCAAAACGCAGGGTGCTGTCCGCGCGTCGCGCTTCGTATTCGCGGGCAAAAGACCACACGGAGCTTTGGACCGGTTTTGTCGTCCTGAACTGAGGCCGGTTCGAGACAAACTCAGGGCTAAGCCTGTAGTGGCTTTGGCGCGTAATTGTCGGACCCGGGTGCGATTCGTAAAAGAGTCGCCGCGGAGGGCGACCTCCGCAGTAAAACCTGGCTTACATCAGGGAAACCTAAGTCCGTAAGTTCCGGATATGGCAATCCTGAGGGGTGTAAAAGCCCTGCAGAGACTCTGCAAAAGGATAGAGGGTACTGTCGTTGAAACTGCAAGAATCAGCGATAAATCTACGCCTTCTATAATACGCCAGGCTCCGCCTAAGGCGGATGAAGAGATAGTCCATGCCTTGGGGAAACCCAAGGGTTTCATGTCCCGGCGCCTCCATAAATTTAAAAGCCGTCCGCCTAAGGCGGACGGCTTTTAAATTAAAATGCGAGAGGCTGGCGGGCTTTGGGCTGAGAACCGCAGGATAATTGTTCTTCAAACGGCCAATTCGCCGGAAGAAGCCTCCATAAAGAAAGGTTCCGGTCTAATCGCGGTGAGCGCACAGTCATTATTCCGGCCTTGAGTATGAAACGGCCTACTGGCGCACCGCGTCGCAGCTGGAGGTGGATTTCGTGCTCGGCGGCGGGGAAGTCGCCCTTGAAATAAAAAGCGTCAAAGAGGTCCTCCCCGGACATCTCAAGGGGCTTCGTGCTTTCGGGGAGGAATATTCTCCCCGGCGGCGGATAGCGGTTTCGCTTGATACAAGCCCGCGCCTGGTTGACGGCATGGAAATTTTGCCGTGGAAGATCTTCATGGAAAAACTCTGGTCCGGAGAAATAATCCGCTAACCCGAAAATTGCAGTTGGCCGTCCGGAGGCCATCCGCCTGAGGCGGACGGTCTTTAATTTCGCTTTTGGGCGCCTTTTTGTTGTAAAATTTTCCTAAGTTGCGTTATTTAAGGAGTCCATAATTGACCAGACTGTCTTATACCCCTGTCACGAATAAACCGCATAGCGGTTTTTCGCGACCCCGGCTCGGCAATTTCTCTGACGTAAGAAATCGCTTGCGCCCTTGCGGCCCGGGCGCGAAGCATACTGATGCTTCGCTCTAAAGCCGGGCCTCACCCCCGCCCTCTCCCTGCCTACCGGCAGGCAGGCCTCAAGGGGAGAGGGTTTATAACAGCACAACAGTCTAAACAAATATAGACTGATTAGTAACTTTATCCACAATGATCAATAGTAAATTTGTACGGCTTGCGGTTCCGTTCCTGCTTTTCGCGGGCGTATCATGGCTTTTGTGGCGGTATAGCCGGTATTTCCTCTGGATCTTCCCCGCTTACGGCCTTGTATTCTTATGGCTTTCACCCCCCCCAAGCCTGGGGGGGGACAAAAGCCACGCAAACATAAATCATCAGGAAAAAGAGCTGAAATTCCTTTTTGTTTTCCTGGCCAGCGCCATAGGTTTTATGCTGCCGAGCCTCGCCTCCCCGAACAAGTCGGTGGGATCGGCTGTACTCTCATTTGCCGAGGTTGCCGCTTTATGGGCTTTGTTCTACGCCCTTAACAGCTCGCAGAGCAGAGCGCAGGAGCAGGCCCGGAAGGTGTCCGCCGAGCTGTCCGATTACGCCCTTAAAATAAAAAACCTTCAGGGCGAAATAAAGATGTATTCTGAACACCGCGCCTGCCTGCTGGGCAGGATACAATTCCAGGCGGACCTGGCCTCCTCTATACAGGTCCTGGCCGCGTGCGTAAACGCCGACGAGATAAAAGTGAAACTGGAAGAAATGCTTAAAAAGAGCTTTCCGGACGCCGTCACGGGCGTGGAATCCGGCGCGGCAAGGGATTCCCTCGCCGGCTGGGTGGCCGAGCGCAAGATTTCGCTGCTGATTAAAAACACGGCCGGGGAAAACAGGTTCTACCCCGGAGATCTCGCGCCCGGGCAGGGCGCGATCGTGGTGGTTCCGCTGAACCTTTTCGGCTCCATAGCCGGTTTTATAAGGGTCGCTTCCGCAAAGGCCGATAGTTTCAGCGCGGCGGACCTGAGGCGCCTGGAGCTTATCTCCACAATAGCAGCGGTCAGCATGGAGAACATCTACCTGTATGAAAAGGTAAAAGAGCTGGCTATCAAAGACGGCCTGACCGGCATCTACACGCACCGCGCTTTCCAGACCCGCATGGAAGAGGAGATCCTGCGCGCGGCCCGCACCAAAATCCCGTTCTCGCTCATCATGACCGATATCGACCATTTTAAGAGCTATAACGATATTTACGGCCACCAGGCCGGCGACGCCGTGCTTAAGACCGCGGCGCTGGTCCTGGCCGAGAATATCCGCGATATAGATTTCGCGGCCCGCTACGGGGGGGAGGAGTTCGCGGTCATACTTACCGGCGTAAACAAGGCGGCTGCCTGCGCCGTGGCGGAACATCTAAGGCAAACGCTTGAAAGCCGGCATTTTTCGTTCGGCGGCAAGACCTCCCGGGTGACGGCCAGTTTCGGCGTGGCGGAATTCCCGTCCGAGGCCGCCATCTCAAGCCAGCTGGTCAGGGCGGCCGACGAAAGGCTTTATAAAGCCAAAAAAGACGGCAGGAACCGGGTGATATATGAATAAGGACAATCTCTTCGTGTTCCTGCTGTCGGCCTCGCCGCTGGCCTCTTACTTCATAGGCAGGTTTAACCGGGCTGCCGGGCTTTTGGCCGCGGCGGCCATACTGGTATTCTCCGGCTTCGCGTTGGTCGTCCGGGATTTCGGCGGCGTCCCTTTCATGGTTCTGGTTATTTGGGCCCTGGCGGCCATAGCCCATTCCCTGCTGCTGAACTCTTGGGCCTCAAGACCGGTCTCCGAGGAGAAAAAACTTCAGGCTTCAAAAGACCGGGCGCTTAAGCTTCAGAGCGAGCTGAAAACGCTTACGGCGGATTTTTCCGCGGTCGCCCTTGACGAAAAGAAAGCCCTGGTGCTTTATTCCGCGGTCAAGCTGCTTTCCGAGGCCGTGGACCTTGAAAGCGCGGGCAAACAGTTCGCCAGGTATATAAAGGATTATTTTGAAACCGGGGAGTTCACTTTTTATATAAACGACCCGAACGCCCCCGCCCCGGGCCTTTTCGCGGCCGGAGAAAAACCGGAACTGCTGTCATGGGAAAGAATCTCCCGAACGGCCGGCAAAGGCCCGCCAAACACCCGCCAAACACCGGTGGGCGGAGCCGGCGGGCAGGGCCTGGCTGAGCTGGCCTGGCCTTTCGTCATAGCGGAGGAGCGGATAGTGGCGGCTCCGGTCCGGCATGCCGGGGAGACGGTGGGGCTTTTTACGCTGCGCTTTGAACAAAACGCTTTTAACCGGGACAGGGTCATGGCGGCTGCGCAGAAATTCGCCGACGAGGTTTCCTTCGCGGTAAAAAGGATCCAGTTGTTCAGACAGGTGGAATGGCTCTCGCAGGTGGACGGCCTGACCGGAGTTTACCGCAGGAACGCCCTGGACGAGAAGATAAGCGAGGAAATAAGACGCGCCGACGCGTTCAAGACCACCCTCGGCTTTATGATAGTGGACATAGACCATTTCAAAAAGATAAACGACCGCTACGGCCACCAGTTCGGCGATTTCGTGCTTAAGAGAGTGGGCGCCCTGCTCCGCGCCAGCGTCTATGAAACCGACTTTGTGGGGCGCTACGGCGGCGAGGAGTTCGCCGTAGTGCTGCCCCGGGCGGATTTTGCCGGCGTCTTAAGGAAAGCGGAAGCCATCAGAGCTAAAATAGAGGAGGAAAATTTTGCCCAGGGGCTGGAGACGGTGAAGTTGACGGTCTCCACGGGTATAGCTCATTTTCCCAGAGACGGGGCCGGCGGCAGGGAGTTGATAGCAAGCGCCGATAAGGCTCTTTACAAAGCCAAAGAAACCGGCCGCAATAAAGTAGTGGACGCGGGCAGCGTGTAATGATAAATTATAGAAGATAGGTAATTAGGCAATTAGGCGATTAGGCAATTAGGAAAAACCAAGAGCCTAATTGCCAAGTTGCCTAGTAGCCTCCGAAAAATTCGTCCGCCTTAGGCGGACGCCCGCTGAAATAGCGGGCGAATTTTTCGGTTAATTTGGAGGAACAATGGAAAATGATAATCTGAATTCTCAGAATCCGGCCGGGCCGGAAAGCCCCGCCCCCCAACCGCCCAGCAGCCCAGCAGCCCAGCAGCCCAGCAGCCCGGCAGCCCAGCCGGACCTGCCGGCCGGCCAGACCAGGCTCTGGCTCAAGATCATAGCCGTTCTATACGCCATCTCCATCGCCGCCTCTTTCGTCGTCATCACCAAAATGGACAGCGCCAGGAAAGCCGCGCCCAAAAGCATGGACCTGGGCAAGCTGAGGGGGCTGGCGGGGCTGGCGTCTTCCAAAAAAGACGCCGTTGCCGTCATCCCTATTTTCGGGGTGATCTATCAAACCGATTCCTCCAAGATCTGGGAGCGCGGCTCCCAGTCCGTGGTCAAAAAAATAAAAGCCGCGGCGGCTAAAAAAGAGGTCAAAGCCATAGTACTGGACATAAATTCCCCCGGCGGCAGCGTGGGCGCCGTGCAGGAGATCTATTCCGCCGTTGTAAAGGCGAAGGCTTCGAGCAAAAAGCCGTTCGTGGCGCGTTTCGGCGATGTGTCGGCAAGCGGCGGCTATTATGTGGCAGCGGCCTGCGATTCCATAGTGGCCCAGCCGGGCACCATAACCGGCTCCATCGGCGTTGTTTTCAGCGTAAGCAGCTTTGCCGGCCTTATGAACAAGGTCGGCATGCGCAATGAGACGATCAAGTCCGGAAAATTCAAGGATATCGGCTCGCCCATGCGCAATATGACCCCCGAAGAGCGCAAGCTCCTCCAGGGCCTCATAGACGACACCTACGACCAGTTCGTGAACGCCGTGGCCGCCGGCAGAAAGATGCCGCTTGAAGTCGTGAAGTTTCTGTCCGACGGCAGGATATACACCGGCCGCCAGGCCCTGGAAGCCAAGCTCGTGGACAAGCTGGGAGATCTGCAGGACGCTTTGGACCTGGCCGGCGAAATGGGTAAAATAGGAAAGAACCCGCGTGTAATACGCGACATCGACCCTCTTGAGCAGTTTTTATCCATTATAGATTCAAAGCTTGGTTTCTTCGGCGGCTCGGCCGTGGAAAAAGCGTTTAATATGTCGCCCCGGCTCGAATACCGCTGGTACGGAATATAAGGAAAGGGTCTAGGGTAGAGGGGCTAGGGTGTAGTGTAGAGAAATAAGGAACTCCTTACGCTGAACCCTATACCCTAACCCCTACACCCTATACCCTGATTTTAAGGAGCGTTTATGAACTTTATTTCCGTTGTTTCGGAGCTGATAGATAAGCCGCAGGATTTTATAAGCCGGACAAAGGCCGGCAGGTTAGGCGGAGCCGGCTTTTTGGGCTATGGGCTTGGCATATTCAGCCTTTTCGTGTTTTTACGGCTGTTTTCCGTCGTGCCTCCGGGCATATATTCTTTTGCCAACGTCTTCCTGTTCGTCCTGGCCGTGAATTTCTTTTTGGCGGGCTCCATGCATCTGTTCCTTCAGATGACAGGCGCCGAAGGCGATGCGCTGAAACTTTTCCTTCTGTTCGGCTTGACGGAACTGTTCTGGGTGGTGCTCATCCCGCTGGGGTTTCTGGCCAAACTGGATTATTTACCCCCGGCGCTGGATTGCATACTCTGTTTAGCTTTCATCCTGGTCGCCAGGATTGCGCTTGCCAGGCGGCTTTACTCCATATCCCGCGGTAAGGCGTTTCTGGCCTTAAGCCTGCCGTACGCGGTCGTTATTGCCGGATTTTTTATGGCGTTCATGTATTTCATGGTGTACCTGGTCTGGCTGGTAAAATAAGGGTAGAGGGGAGAGGATAGAGGGTAGAGGCATAAGGAATTCCTTACCCTGAACCCTATACCCTCTACCCTGCTTTATATGTCCCACAGCGATATCTCAAATGCCGGAGTGGCCGCCCTGCTTTACGAAACGGCAGAACTTCTTGAGCTTTCCAGCGAAAACCAGTTCCGCATCCGCGCTTACCAGAAAGCCGCCCGGATCATAGACGGCCTGGGCAAAAACGCCGCCGCCATGAGCCGGGAAGAACTCCTGGCCGTAAACGGCATAGGAAAAGGCATAGCCGCGCATATTTCGGCCATAAAGGAAACCGGCGCATTCCCTGAACTTGAAGAGCTGCGCAAAAAATTCCCGCCCGGGCTTCGGGAGATGCTTAAAGTGGAAGGCATAGGCGCCAAAAGGGCCAGGCTTCTTTACGAGAAGCTGGGCGTGGATTCCCCGGCCAAACTCAGGGCCGCGGCCCGCAGCGGCGAGATAGAAAAAATAGAAGGGCTGGGCGAAAAACTCCAGGAAAATATCCTCGCCGGCAGCGCCTGCCTGCCGGCAGGCAGGGAGCGTGTCCATGGCGCGCCGGCGCGGATGCTTTACTGGCCCGCGCTCAAGCTTGCCGGGGAACTGATAAAGGAACTCAGTCTCCTGGGTTTTGAGCGCGCCGCTTACGCCGGTTCCCTGCGGCGCGGCAGGGAAACCGTGGGAGATATCGACCTGCTGGCCGCCGGACGGCCCGACGGTTCGGCCACCGGGAGATTCGCGAAGCTGGAGCAGGTGGAACGGGTGCTGGCGCTGGGTCCCGCCAAGGCCTCGGTCCGGCTTAAGGCCGGCATCCAGTGCGATTTCAGGATAGTTCCGGGCGGGGTCTACGGCGCCGCCCTTAATTATTTCACCGGCTCCAAAGAGCATAATATCGTTTTGCGCGAACTGGCCCGCAAGAAAGGCCTTTCTTTGAGCGAATACGGGCTTTGCAGGCTTTCCGACGCGGAACAGAAATACCCGCTGGCCGCGAAGACCGAACAGGAAATTTATGAAGCGCTGGGCCTGCAATTCATACCGCCGGAGCTGCGCGAGGGCGCGGGCGAAGTCGAGCTCGCTTCCAAAAAACTTGTCCCGGAACTGGTGACGCTCGCGGATATAAAGGGCGACGCGCATAACCATACCGATTTCTCGGACGGCCAGAACTCGATGGAAGAGATGGTCCGTGCCGCCGCCGAATGCGGTTTTTCGTGGTATTTCGCCGGTGACCATTCAAAGCCGCTTGGCGTGGTTCACGGCCTGGATTTCAAGGAATACAGCTCTACCAGGGACGAACTCTCCGCGCTGGCGTCGAGATTTCCCGCCCTTAAGCTCGGCCGCTCCATTGAAATGGAAATCTTGAAGGACGGCAGCTTCGGTTTCACGGACAAAGAGGCCGCCGGGACGGAGCTTGTCATAGGCGCGGTGCATTCTTCTTTTAAACTGGCCGAGACCGCGATGACCGAGCGCATGCTGAAAGCGATGCAGAACCCGTATCTGGACGCCGTCGCCCATCCGTCGGGGCGGCTTATAGGCAGGCGCGATCCGGCGGGCGCCCTTGATTATCCGCGTCTTTTCCAGGCCGCCGCCCGGACCGGCACGGCCTTTGAGATAAACGGCCAGCCCGACAGGCAGGATCTCACCGATCTCACGGCACGCATGGCCGGGGAGGCGGGGGTGAAAATACTGCTTTCGACCGACGCCCACTCCGCCGGTCAGCTCGCGTATATGAGCATCGCCGTGACGGTAGCCAGGCGCGCCGGCCTGACCAGGAAAGATCTCTTGAATTCGCTTTCCTACGGGGATTTTTGCGAGTGGATAAGGGAGCGGCGCAGTAGGGCACTGAAAGGAAGTAGGTAGTAGGTGGTAGGTGGTAGGTGGGGAGTAAGGGAGTAGATGGTAGGTAGTAGGTGGTAGGTGGGGAAGGAAATACGGATCTCATTAACCTATCTACTATCTACTACCTACTATCTACTATCTACTACCTACTATCTACTATCTACTA
>Ga0180009_10006927_pt1 | contig 11738 bp, 14 predicted proteins | sample OS_PC_MetaG_FD_123537 | JGI IMG/M metagenome (GOLD analysis project Ga0180009, IMG submission 123537) | Groundwater microbial communities from the Aspo Hard Rock Laboratory (HRL) deep subsurface site, Sweden - OS_PC_MetaG | ecosystem: Environmental > Aquatic > Deep subsurface > Groundwater...
AAAAATAAGAGAATTACAGCAATAATTAAAATTGCAATTATTATAAAAATTGTTACCTGGCCTCTTTTATTATTTTTTATTTTAGCATCCATAAATTAACCCCTTTTTTTTTGATTCTCTCAACTTTACCCTCGAGAGCAAGCTCTAAAAGATATTTGTCTGCAGTATTCCAGGAAATTTCCAAGAATTTAGCCAATTCAGAAGAAGTAATTACTCTTTGTTTCTTCAAAAAATCAAGTATTGTCTTTGAATTATGAATCTTCATATTAAATTTATTATGTTTAATAATATGTTTTATATTAACAATTTACCTCTTTTTATACATATGGAACATATTACTAATATAACTATGAATATTATAAAGAATCAACATATTTAAATATTTTGGTTGATTTGAGGATAATATCTATTTTATTTATAATAAGTTTCTCTTATTTCTTCTTAAATTCCACGCTAGGAAAATTCTCAAACTCCTTGTCACCTGTAACAAAATAATACCCCTTTTTCAAGGAGAATATATATCCTACAGCATCAAAGAAGGAAATATCTTGTTTTCTATGTTCATATCTAAATTTAATTGCTTCAATTAAAATGTCCTTTGTTACAGATAAAGAATATCTTTCTAGTTTTTTAAACCAATAATCAGCAATTTTTTCTCCTTCCTCTCTTAAAAGCACAGAATAAAATTCTGCTAGAGTTAAATCATTTATAACGAAGTTGGAAGTAATATACTCTGCAAATTTTGGGTTTCCTCTAGAAATCTCAATTAATATGTATGTATCCAGACATCTTCTTACTTCAACCATTTACCTTCTAGGTCTGCTCTTACCTCTTTTAAAATTTGTTCAGTGGATTTTTTAAATTTCAATGACCCAAATAATTCTTTCAATACTTTCTCTTTTTTTGTTATCTCAATTATTATTGTTTCTTCTGGTTTCAAATTTAACTTATTTGCAGTTTCAATAGGTATTACTACCCCTATTGAATTTCCCCATTTTTTTGTTTTAACTTCTATTGCCATAGTATAACTTTTATGTATAACTATTATATAAATCTTTCGATTTTTTTGTGTGCTAGCCTTTTATTTTCTCCAAGATATTATTATCTTTTCTAATAAATATTCAAAAATTTCTGCCTAGTGTTAATCCTCTACTCAGACCCGTGATTTTAATTGGCATCCTATTTTGTTAAATCACTAGTCTTCAGTCTCAACTCTTGGGGCAAGAACAAAACTTATCTCTAGGTTTGGAGCTCTAAAGTCTAGTTTTAAAGGGTGATCTTCTGCAAAGTTTATTGTTGTTTTTTCAGATAGTTTTGCACCCTTAATGAATTTTTGCAAGTATTCTAAACTGTATCTAGACTTGCAGTTTTCTGCTTGTATTTTTGCTTCATCTCCAGAAAATTCAGCCCTAGAAGAATCAAGTCCTTTAGCTTCTATTATAAATTTGCCCTCAGATATTTGAAATGAGCAGGCATCAGCAACAATAGAAGAATCTTCAATAGAATCAATAAAATCAATTGATGAAAGCTCTACTTTTGAAGAAAACTCCATTCTTCCTACCTTAGCATCAAAGTCTATGTCTTCAGTTTCTATATCTATAAGGCTTAAAGTAAATTTTCTTTTTATTCTGTCTTGAATATTAAATTCTAATAAATTATCTTTTTTTTCTATTATTAAAGAGCTTCCTGGCCCGCATCTTTTTAATATTTTTTTTAGATTGTCTAGATTTATCCCAAGTGCTTCGTTTCCAGCTTCAAACCGAGAAAATGCACTTTTAGGCAGTTTAAAACCAACCATTGCAACATTAGCAGGATCCATTGCAGTTATAGAAAAGCCAAAACTACTAATATTGAGTCTGACTTCTGTTACTAGTTCAGAAACAAGATCTATTGCTTTTGACAAAATTCCAGGAGTATCTAATTTAACTAGCATGTTTATTTTAATAAGGGCTGTCTTTTAAGTATTATTGTCTTTTCAGATAGAGTAATTATATAAATATATTGATTCTTAAGTTAGTAGTATTTATATTAAAATCAAGGATTATGGAAGATAAATCAATAAAAGAGATAAGAATAAGAAAGATAACCCAGCTTTACTACTCAAGAAAAGAGGTTCAAAAGGCTATTTTTAATTTTTGCAAGAATAGAGAGACAATTCCAAGGTATTTTGAGGGTTTTGGAAAAAGACCAGATAATCTAGAATATCCTGGAGATATCTTTGAACTAGTAAAAAAAGGAGCAACTTCTTTTCACTGTTCAGAGGAAATTTGGAAAAATCCTTTAGAAATATCTACTGATTTTTCTGAAGAAAAATTTAATGAGTTAAGAATAGGCTGGGATCTTCTTTTAGATATTGATAGTAAATACATAGACTATAGTAAAATAATGGCAGATTTAATCATAAAAGTCTTGGGTTTTCATGGAGTTAAGAATATTGGGATAAAGTTCAGCGGGTCAAAAGGGTTTCATATAATTGTTCCGTGGAAAGCTTTTCCAAAAGAGATAAACAATGTAAAAACTTCTGTAATGTTTCCTCTCTGGCCAAGAATCATAACTCAGTATTTAATGCACACAATAGAAAAAGATCTTATTAAAGAAGTTTCAAATCTACAAAAATCAAATAAGTATATAATGGACTTTGAAGCTCCAAAAGAAGTAATGCCTGATTTAATTTTGGTTTCTCCTAGGCATTTATTTAGAGCACCTTATTCTTTGCATGAAAAAACCTCTCTTTCTAGCATGGTTCTATCTAAAGATAAAATAAAAGAGTTTGATCTTAAAGATGCTGATCCAGCTAAAATAAAAATAAAGGATTTTATGCCAAACTCTAAAGAAGGAGAAGCAAGAGAGCTTTTAGTTGCAGCTCTTGATTGGGCAAAAGATAATTTAAAAGAAAAACAAGTAAAGGCTCAAGGAAAATATGCAGATTTTAAACCAGTAAAAATAGATAATGTCTTAGAAGGAAATTTTCCTCCATGCATAAAAAATATTTTTAAGGGTCTTGCTGATGGTCAGGCACGATCTTTATTTGCATTAATCAATATTTTTAGATCTGTTGGAATGGATAAAGAAGAATTAGAAAAAAGAATTGAAGAGTGGAATAAAAAAAACAGGCCTCCCCTTAAAAAAGGATATATTTTTTCTCAGCTTTCATGGGCATATAAAAGAAAACCTCTTATGCCCCCAAACTGTAAAGAGTTTTATCAGGGAATTGGGGTGTGTCAACCAGATCATTTTTGCACTCTAATAAAAAATCCTGTTAATTATGTAATTAAAAAGAGTTTTTCTGGTAAAAGTCTAAAGAAAAAAAATAAATAATTATATTCTAAAAATATTAATCCTGTCTTCTTACAATAACAAATTTTAAAAACAAGAAACAACTCTTACTCTAATGAAAAAGAAGGTGCTTTTATTTACTATTTTTTTAGTATTTTTAATTTCTATTGGACAGATAGTTCTTGCAGACGAATATTCTAATGAAACTGCTGCTTATGATTGTCTTTTAAATAAGGTTGAAGGAACCAAGTGCAGCACCTTAAGTAATAATGTTGAAGCTCAGATTTTTTCTTTGTGGGCAACAAAAGAGTGTAAAAGCCAGGTCTTGAGTGCTTCTAGTACTGAAAAAGACTGTTGGCCAAAAGGATCTTGTACAATAGAAATGACTGCAAAAGCACTAATTAGTTTAAGTGAGGTAGGTGAAAATGTAGGTAAAATAAAATCCTGGTTATTAGCTAGAACTAAGACAACAGATGGTTTAAACTGGTTTTTGCAGGTTGATTCGAATGAAGAAACAACATGCACTATAACTTACTCTGGAGGAACCTATAGTTTTACACTGGGTTTAGATAAAAAAATAAAAAACCCTTCCCCCTCTTCTGGATCTTGCTTTAGCCTCTATAGAGAAAATTACTGGCTTAAAATTGACGATGGAACTTGTCTTGAAAATGAGTTTACAATAAAGTGTGCTGCTGGATTTACAACTAATTTAATCTATCAAGAAAAAGATAATACAAATGCTCCTTATTATATTTCAATAACTACTAATAAAGCTATTGCAAATGAAGAAACAACAGAAAAAATAAACTCTCTTTGCTTTAGAGCTGGAAGTTCTTGTGATTATGTAGGAAGCCTTTGGGCAACATTGGCTCTAGATTATACCGACTCTGATAATATTGCTTCTTTTTTACCATATTTAATTTCTAAGGCACAAACTTCAGATAATGATTATCAAAAATATATTCCAGATGCTTTTGTTTATCAGCTAAGAGAATATCCTGAATACAGAACCTCTTTACTAGCAAAACAATCTCCTGCAGGGTACTGGGACAAGAGCAATAATAAATATTATGACACTGCCCTTGCTTTACTTCCTTTTTCTGGAGAAACCTTAACTCAAAAAACAAAAGCAAAAGAATGGTTAATTTCTCATCAAAGATCTAGTGGTTGTTTTGGTGACTCAGCAGATAATATTAGAGATACAGCATTTATTCTTTTATCTATTTGGCCAAGAGATAATCTCGGGCCAGAGTGTGAGAAAAATAGTGATTGTCTTGGCGATGATGAGAAGTGTCTTTATGGAAAATGTGTTCCAGATGATGCAGATTGTGTTTATGACAGACACTGTCCTAATGGGGTTTGTGAAGACTATAAATGTGTAGATTGTAGATATGATGATGATTGCGATGAAGGATATAACTGTGATAGTGATACTAACGAGTGTTATAAATTAACAGAATGTAGTAGTACTCATCCGTGTCCTGCAGGAGAGCAGTGTATTGGAGGATATTGCATGGCTGGTTTCCCAGAATGTACTGGAGATGAAGAATGTACCAATGGAACAAAAGAGTATTGTGTTGGGAATATTTGTGTAGAGTGTAGATTAACTAGCAATTGTGAGCAGGATTATATTTGCAGTGCTGGTTCTTGTATTGATGATTCAGATGCTTGTACTAATGATAATGATTGTGTTAGCGGATATTTTTGTGACTTAGGAGAGTGTATAGAAGAAACAAGCCAGAGTTGCACTTCAGCAGGATATTTTTGTAGAAGTAGATCTATGTGTTTAAATGATGGGGGAAGTTTACTTGAACAGTATTCAGCTTCTTGTTCTGGAGTAGATTGGTGCTGTGACCAAGGTGAAGAGCAAGAAACATGTGATGATAAAGATGGGGAGGTTTGTTCTTCTAATGAAGATTGTGATGCAGGGCAAATAGATTCTTCTGTTTATGGCCTAGGCTATGGAGAAGTCTGCTGCATTGATGGTTCATGTGTGCCCAGTATAACCCCTGAATTTTCTGATTGTGAACTAATTAATAATGGAGAATGTAGAACTAGTTGTCTTAGTAATGAAATAGAAACTTATGATGAACCATGTTTAGATATATTAGATAAATGCTGTGTTTCTTCTTCAAGTTCTAGTTCTGGTGGAGGAGAAGCCAAGAGTGGAAAATTATGGCTCTGGATTTTAATAGTATTAATTATATTAGCAGTTGTAGGAATTATCTTTAGAGAAAAATTACAGCTTTGGTTTATGCAGTTTACTTCTGGATCAAAAGAAAGGTCTGGGCCAAGAGGTCCTCCGCCAGGATTTCCTCCATTTTCAACAGGTCCTCCAACTATGATGAGAAGACCTTTGCCTCCTCGAAGAATTTTGCCTCCGAGTTCCCTTCTTAGACCCTCTCCTCCAAGATCTCCTCCTCCAAGAGCTCCACAAATAAAAAATTCTCCTGGAACTAAAGAAAAGCCAAAAGGCGAACTTGATGACGTAATAAAGAAGTTAAAAGAAATTGGAAAATAAACTTTATTAACTCCTTTTTCTTTTGTTTTATATGAAAAAAGTATTAATGGTGTTTTTTGTTATTTTACTACTTCCTTTATTTTCAGCAGCAACAATTGATACAAAATTAGAATATAGCAAAGGAGAGACAATTATTGCAAAAATTTCTGGTAATTTTATAGATCCAATCGAATTAACTAATGTTTTCTTTTACCGTAATGTTCATGTTATCACCTCAGTTGATTATGAGATAGGAAAATTAGGGGATAATTATTATCTTAAAGCATCTTTAGTTGGAAAAGATCCAGGAAATTATTCAGTTGTAATAAAAGGAGTTCATTATTATATTGGTGGACAAGTATCAGAAGCAGAAATTACCAGGAATTTCACAATCACTTCTGGACAAGCTTCTTTTTCTGTTGATCCGGGATTTATTATTTCAGAAGGAGATTTTTCTATTGATCTAACAAATCTTCTTGATCTAGAAATTTCTATTAGTATAGATAGTCCAGATAAAATTGATGCTGTAACTTCTGTTAAAATTTCACCTCAACAAATAAAAACAGTTTTTTTTAGTATTTCTAATATTACTGAAGATCTTTCCTCTATTATCTCACTTTCAGGATCTTCAACTGATTATGAGATTCCTATTTATTTATTTGGAGAAAACTTAGCACCTGTTTGTGGGAATAATGTTTTAGATAAAGGAGAGCTTTGTGACGGAAATAATTGGGGGGACATAGAAGATTGCTCTGATTTTGGATTTAGTTCTGGGGCCCTTTCTTGCAATGCTCCTGGAAATTATGATGAGTGTAGGTTTGATACTTCTGATTGTTTTAATAGTTCTTCTGACGAATCAATTTGCGGAAACGAAATAATTGAAGCAGGAGAGCAGTGCGATGAAGATAGCTGGGGAACAATTAAATCCTGTACACAATTTGGTTTTGATGCAGGCAAGCTTTCTTGTGTTGATTGTTCTTTTGATGCTTCTGATTGTTATGATTATCAAGAGTGTGATGAAGATAGAGATTGTGATACTGATGAAGAATGTATTAGTCACGAGTGTATAAGAAAAGATATAGAGTGCGAGGAGAATAATGATTGCAAATATTCTGAAGAGTGTAGAAGAGGAGAGTGTGTGCAAAGAAAAAAAGAGTGTGTTAATGACAATTATTGTTCAACTGGTTATACTTGTGATAATGGTTTTTGTGTTCCTAAAGATAAAGAGTGTGAAGAAGCTTCTGAATGCGATGATAATCAAATATGTAAAGACTGGAAATGTGTAGATGTAGATTCTTCATTTGAGTGTATTTTTGATTCAGATTGCACTAATTCTGGAGAAAAATGTCAGCATAACATATGTGTAGATGAAATAGCTGAACAAACTTGCAGTGATTTAAATGGAAGATTTTGTGAATCAGGTGAAACCTGCGAAGGAAGTTCTCAAGATGTAAGGGGAAAAGACTGTTGCATGGGTGCTTGTTTAGAACAGCAAAGTTCAACAGGAAAAATTATTGGATGGTCTTTAATAATATTAATTGTTTTAGGATTAATTTTCTTTTATATAAAATACAAAAAAACAAATAAAAAAGTTCCAGATTTAGTTAAAATAGGAAGTGCTCCAAAAGTAAAGGGCAATTTATTTAGATGACTTTTTCTTTTTTTCACTAAGCTCTTTTAGTTGTTTTTCTAATATTATTTTTTCATTTTGAACAATTCTTACTATCTGGTCATATGCATGAAGCCGTCTTGTCAGTTCATTAAAAATGTCATTTAAGAAGTTATTATTTAATGTCAGGTTTTCTGGAGATACAACCTCAATGTGTGAAGGCATATACTTAAAAGTTATTTGCATAATTTCTCGCATGCTGTCTGCTTCTATGTCCATTTCAGCAAAAGAAGTATAAAGACTTTTATTGTCTTTTAGTTCTGTAGGTTCATAGACTTCACTATGTTTTATTTTTATTCCTTTTTCTTGGCCTATTTTTTTTATTAAATCTTGTAAAACCTCTTTTAGGTGTTCTTTAGGCCTTCCAATTACTTCTAACATTATTGTTACAAATATTGCTTCTTCTTTAGTTGAACTCATTTTTTGTATATCTTTTTTTTCTTAGGATAAAAAGTAATCCTAGTAAAACACAAAACCCTATAAGACTATAAAGAGCATAGTTTTTACTTACTTCTTTATTATTTGGAGTGCTTTTTATAGTTTGTGCATTTAAATTAATATATTCAAGTATTACTGGTTCTTTAATTGTTTTTTCTTCTGCTATCTTTTCTTGTTCAGGTTCTATTTCTTCTTCAAGGGTTATATTCTCTTTAATATCTTCTTTATCTCCAGCAACACAAGCCAAACCCTGCGACTCTATGTTCTCTAGTGTGGCCCCGCCTATTCCATTAACATTGATTAAATCTTTTAATTTTTCAAAAGGCCGTTCATTAATTATTGCCTGGGCTTTTGCTGGTCCAATTCCATAAAGTTGATCTAGTTCTTCTAGAGTTGCTGAGTTAATATCAATCTGCCCCTCTTCACACTCTGCAGATATTTGATTAATTAAACCTAGCAAAATAAATAAAATAAAATAAAAGCGAACATTTATCATTATAAATAAATGCAACACATATTTTTAACTTTTATTAGTTTCTTTCATATATCTTTCTCTGAAATCCACATATTCAACACTACCTCTGGTTTTTGCTTTTTTAGCAATCCAGATGTCAGAAAAAAATTCTTTTTCTAGATACCATTTGCACTTTTCCTTTTCTTCTTTTGAAAGTACACCATTCATCTTTGATTCAACTCCAATCACACTATATAACCCACTATGTACGTGTTTAAATGTAATGAAATCTGGAAATCCTGCCCCTAGAATAAACATCTTTTTAAAGGGATTATATTTTCTAGCAATAATTAATTTTCCTGTTGAGAAAATTATCTTGTTGTTAAAATCTTTTTCAAATTCAAGATTATTTGTCCATTTATCAACAATTCTGCCCTTTTTCTCTAAATCTTTTCTTACTTTTAATTCAAATCTCCCTCCCTGTGCTCTAGATAAACTACCCCTCTTAATTTTTGCCTTTTCTATAGCTTTTGGGATACCTCTTTCATCCCAAGATACTTCATAATTATTTGGATCGCCTGCCTTTTTAATTAAATTAATTATCTCTTCTTTATGCTCTTTTTTTATTCTTTCCATAAATTAGAAAACCACAAGAACTATAAAAATATAACTAGCTACCGATTATACCTATTACTAATCATCCCAATTGTAATAATTGCTAGAATTACAGGTATCCAAGGAACATTTATACTAAAATACCCTAATTCATTAAAAATCCACACAATTGCAAAGATTAATAAGATAACTGCCAAAACAGGAAATTTTGGTGTTGTTTTTGCCATTTTATTCCTCCTTTTTACTGACCCATGTCTGGATTATTATAAAAATAATTGCCAAAATTCCAATGATTCCTTTAACTGCTAAGAATGTAGGGCTTTGGATGTTTATCTGCGGTAAACTTAAAATTGCAGCAATAATTGCAATAAGTCCAACAACCAGCATTGTTATTTTTCCAAGCATTTCTGAACTCAGTCCTGCGTTTTTTATTCTTTTTAGTTCTCTTATATTTGTTTCAAATGTTAAGCCTAATCCAAGCGCCAAGAGCCATAGAGTATCAATGTACTTTCCAATATTAATGTTAAAAAAACTTTCAAGAACAATACTCAAAAATCCAATTATACTCACAACACTAAGTGCAATTACAAAGTTTCTTGATGCTGATGTTTTTTTATTGTTTATTTTTTTCATTCTAAATTTATTAAAGGTCTCGTGCTTGTAAAGTCCTTCTTCCATTAGATTTGGCCCTTTTTATTCCATCTTTTAAAACCTCTTCAACTTTTCTTTCAAGTGCAATCCCAACTTCTTCAGCAACACTTGTTACTTGTTCATCATTTGCCTGCAAATCCTTCACAACTTTTTTTATGTTTGATCTTATGATTAATGTCATTTCAACTCAACCCTATATCCTCTTTAATCTTTTTAATTCCTTCGATAGCAATTTCAAAAAATTTTTCTAAAGTTATACCTAGTTTTTCAGCTTCACGAATTATTTCTCTACTACATCCGGCTGCAAAAGCCTTGTCTTGAAATTTTTTCTTTAGTCCTTTAACTTCCATATCAGAAATTTTTTTTTCCCGCATTAGTGCATAAGAATAAATTAATCCTGTAATTGTTTCAGATGAGGCTAAAGCAAACTCAATTTTTTTGGTTCTTTTTTCATTTTTAAGCCCAGCACAATCAAATCCATTACCATGACTAATAACAATGTCAATAAATTCTTGATTAAATCCAATGTTCTTTAAAATTTCTGGAGCTTTTGTTAAGTGTTCTTTTGTATTGTCTTTGGTAAGAGCCCAGTCCACATCATGAAGAAGTCCGAGCATGCCATAATATTCAATATCTTCATTTAAGAAGATAGCAAGCCCCCTCATAACAGCCTCGCTTTCCAAATAATGATTCATGTCAGCTTCTATCTGCGGCCATGATTTTAAAACTTCAAGTGCTTTTTCGCGGGTTATTGGTAAAGAACTCATTTTTTATTTTTCAGACTTCATCAAAGGAAATATCACACACTCTCTTATTGGTTTGTCAATAAGATATGAAAATAATCTTTCGCTGACTCCAAACCCGCAAGTTGGAGGCATGCCATATTTAAGAGCTTCAACAAATCCTTCATCATGCTCCTGTGCTTCTGTATCTCCCTCTTCTTTTAGTTTTCTTTGTTCTTTGAATCTTTTTTCTTGGTCAAGAGGATCGTTTAGTTCACTATATCCATTTCCCATTTCACTTCCAGCAATAATAACCTGAAATTGTTCAACCTTTTTTGGATTTTTTATGTCTCTCTTGGCTAAAGGGCTTACTTCAACTGGTTGGCCTGTTAAAAATCCAGGTCCAGATAATTTCTTTCTGCAAACTTTCCACAAAATATCAACTAATCTCCATTTGCCCTGGTTTTTGTCATATTTAATCTTTAAAGAGTCCAATGTTTTTTTTATCTTTGTAGTATCATCCCCATAGATGTCAATTCCTGTTTCTTTTTTTATTAAGGTTTCATAATCATAAATTTGCCATTTTTTACCTAAATCAATTTTATATCCGCGAGTTTCAAATTTTAATGTTCCTAAAACCTCTTTAGCTATTTTTTTATATAGTTCTTCTACTAACTTCATCCCATCTAAATAATTTGCATATGCCCAGTAAAATTCCATTTGTGTATAGTCTTGTAAATGTTCAGCATCAATTCCTTCATTTCTAAACATTCTTCCAATTTCAAAAGTTTTTTCATATCCTGCAACCATTAGTTTTTTTTGCCATAGCTCCCCCATGGAGATCCTTAAATATAAATCAATATCTAGAGCATTCATATGTGTTTTAAATGGAGTTGCAGCTGCCCCTCCAGCAGAATTTTCTAAAATAGGAGTTTCAACCTCTATAAATCCTTTATCTAAAAGAAATTTTCTCATGGCAGCCCAAAACTTTGCTTTTTTCTCAAAAATTCCTTTTGTTTCAGGATTCATTAAAATATCTAAGTATCTTTTTCTTAATCTATCTTCTTCATCTTTAAACCCATGAAATTTTTCTGGAAGTGGCAATATGCTTTTACTTATTAGTTCTAATTTTTTTACTAAAACTGATTTTTGGCCTGTTTTTGTCTTAATTATTTTTCCTTCAAGCCCAACAAAATCTCCAGTATCAACATATCTCTTAAAAAAATCTATTAGCTCTTCAGGAGTTTCTTTTTCTTGTAGAACAATTTGAATCTCGCCTGTCCCATCTTTTAAATTAGAAAATATAATCTTTCCTATGTCTCTTTTAGTCATTAATCTTCCAGCAGTTTTAATATTACTTTCAAGTTTTAAGTCTAATATTTTAGAAATAACATCTTTTTTTTCAAATTTGTT
>Ga0180009_10006928_pt1 | contig 11736 bp, 5 predicted proteins | sample OS_PC_MetaG_FD_123537 | JGI IMG/M metagenome (GOLD analysis project Ga0180009, IMG submission 123537) | Groundwater microbial communities from the Aspo Hard Rock Laboratory (HRL) deep subsurface site, Sweden - OS_PC_MetaG | ecosystem: Environmental > Aquatic > Deep subsurface > Groundwater...
ATAAGCGAATATTTTTAGGACTTTCCTCATGGGATTATATAATTATTTGTTCAGTAAAGGAATTTTATTCTTTAATATAGCTATTCCAATAGTTACTGCCCAAGTCGGAGCAAGAACAAGAAACAAGTTAAGGGCGGTTTCTGCTAAGGCATTTATTTCAAGCATATTTCCGAAACCATCCAAAAGCGAAATCACACCTACAATAATTGTAAACCATCCCAAAAAAAGTTTTTCACGCTTAATGAAAATTCCGATACCTATCCACCACACACCGCCTACTATGGTATCAAACAAATTCCACAGCCCGCCCCCAACCATTTGAGAAAATGAGTCGAATAATAATTTGATGGTCTCTTGTTGTTCGGCTGATGAGATGGGAAACTTTGTCAGGAATGAAGGCCATGTAAGAGCAAGTATTGACGCACCTACAGCCCCTACTAATATATAAGATGTTCCGCAAAAGGTAATCAGATTTCTCCAGTCTGTTTTACCCAAAAGCCATTCGTGAATGAAAAACAATGCAGGGAGTAATAATAAATAATACCCGAAAATATCTGCTATCATACTCCATCTGAGCATTCCAATATGCACATCGGGTATTGAAAAAATAATGACAGGGTTGGAGAAAAAATCAAAATTGAAGTTTACGGAAGCAGCTACTAAAAAATAGCTGATAAAGGCAACTATCCCTGACAAAATAGTAATCCAACCTACCGTATTTCGGAATTTATTATTATTTACCATTTGCATTAACCGAATAAGATGAAATTTTTATTTGTTACAAATTTCGTAATGCTGTGCCCGATAAAATTGTATAATTCGGACATTCTTAAATCATGCTGAAAATATGCCCGGGCAGGTCGCTCTTCACCTTCCGATATTCTTTCGGTGTCAGGTCAGTAAATGATTTGAACTCTCTGATAAAATGAGATTGGTCGTAATAGCCTGCTTCCAAACCGACTTGAGTTAATGACAAGTCAGAACGATGTAGAAGCCGTAGCGTATTCAGATATTTCTGATAAAGGATAAACGCCTCAGTGTTCATTCCTAACCATTCAACAGACAGTCGTCTGAAATGCCTTTCGGAATAATTGTATTTTCGGCAGACATTATTCACTTTCATGTCTTTTATTTCAGTGTCATAATAAAACTTATAAACACGGTTGATTTCCGCTTCGTTTTTTGTTGCAGAAATTTTATAATGAAACCATTTCAGAATTCTGTCAACCTGTTCATTAAATGAGGATGTTGATGCAATCTGATGGAGTAGTGTGTCCAGCGATTTGCAGATAAGCGTTCCGTCAATAACTCTGTTATTAAATTCATTAACAGGGATGTTAAAAAGAATTTTTAAGGCAAATACATTTAACTGAATACCAATAAATATTTGTTGCCCTTTCTTAATCAAATTGAATGAAGAGCTATTAACACCGTTAATTACACAATGGGGAAAGTTCCGGCTTTCCGAATTTGAATTGAAATAGGAAATGTTGTCTGACAAGTTGAAAATTATCTCTGCATTTCCCTTGGGAAGTATCTTTTCAAATCTTTCGTGTATGTCAAATTCATGCACACGCCATATACACTTGATTAAACGGCTTTCATATTCATTGTCAGGTATGTATATGTCAGTAGTATTGACCATTTATTTTATTAGTTGCAATGTCTTTAAGTCTTGCACATAACTAGTGTAAATCCGCAACATTTCGTAAATCCAATTAATATTAGCACAATAAAAGAAATATTGCGTTTAATATAGATATTTGCTATTAACTTTTCAACTAAACCAAAACTCCTTTGTATCCGCAACAATGCAAACCGGATTTCCACTCATTATGTATTTTGCTAAAGATAGCCAATACTGCTTGCCGAAAATTGTCCAGTCAGTTGAGCGAACTCTAAACATCGCGCCTTCAGCAAATGAGTGAGCGTCAATTGTGATGCCTGAGTGGAATCATTTGATGTTTGTGAAAGAACAACGCTTAGATTGAAAAACAGCGCACAAATTATATATGAAAAAACACACTCACTCGGAGTTGTATCATCGAGTTCTCCTTAATTTCAGTTTAAGAATAAAGCAATTCCTATTTCAGTAAAAGCATTTTACGACTTTTGCTCAGCGCACCAACTTTTAGAATATAAACATAAACTCCTGAACTAAGAGCCTTTGCATCAAAAACAACTGTATAATTGCCCGCCTTTTGCTGAGTGTTTACAAGACTTGCAATTTCACGTCCGAGAATATCAAAAACTTTAAGAGAGACATCCACATTTGAAATATTGCCATTTGGGACAGAGTAGGAAATTGTTGTTGACGGATTAAAGGGATTCGGATAATTTTGTTCTAAGGCAAAGGAATGAGGTATTTCTTCATTCTCTTCTACACCTACAACCAAACTAATCAAAGTGGAGTCAATTTCTGTTTGGAATTCACTTTCATTCAATCTCAATTCACTGAATACCAAATAACTTTCTTCAAATTGATCCTGGTAATTTTTCTTGAATCTCAAGTAAAGAAACATCCCATCTTCTAGCGATGGTTGATCGGCAGCACCCACAATTTTAATTTTATTGTTTTGAACTCTCGACTGAACTGTATAATTATTCAAAGATTCTCCATACTGCAAACCATCATAATAAATATATTCGCTTGAGTATTCAAACATACATTCGAATGAATAAATACTGTCACCACTTGAAATCTGAACTGGAACCACAAAAAGTGAATCCGCATATTCTACAGCAACAGGCATATCAAATAATCCTGATGGCTCAATAACTCTCAAGAATGGAAATTCGTTTATTAGTCCGGCTGTATATTGCAAAATAACAGAGGCATCAAGAGCTGAAAGTGATCCATCTGTCGTAACATCCGCATTTACAATTTGTTGAGGCGCTAATTCGGTGATATATCCGACTAAATATTTTAACAGATATGATGCATCATAAGGTTGAACAATGGTGTTCAAATCTACGTCACCATAAATTGGTTGCAGAATTCTAATTTCACCATCTAATGTTAGAACAGTATATTCGCCGGTATCAATTAGCACTGAATCAATATGAAGAGGAATTATTGTTGAAACCTCATTAGTAATAATAAAATCTATTTTGAATAGCAGACCAGATTCACTAATCTCTTCAGGAGTTGCAAAGGAAATAAGAAGTAATGAATCTGTGTTATTAGAAACAATGTATGTGTCGCTACCACTTATTACTGAGTTTGTAGTATCGATTGCAAGAAATTCCAGTTGGTTTTGGAAATAACTAAGATTAACGAATCCTGAACTGAATGAAATTCCATCTTGTACGTCAATATTAACCGATGCCGAAACGGTATCGCCTACTTGACCAACATCTCCGATAATTTCAACAACATACTTAAATAATAAAACATCATCTGAAATTGTAAAAACTGCATTTGAGATATCGTTTTGCTCAGGATTTTCAGAATTTGAAACCTTCACTTTACACAAATTAGATGGGATATTTGGAACTGACCAATCGTAGGATTGTTGAGAAGCATCAATCCCGTCTTCTATTAGAATCCAATTTACACCATCATTAAAAGTATATTGCAGTTTTACCATATTAATATCTGTGTTTTCTACAACACCCTTTATTTCAAAGTCCAAATTTTTATTTTTTCCAATCGATAGATATTCCTCATTTCCCGTGCTTAAAAGAGGAGATTGCCCACCACCGTTAGACCAATTAATTTGTACTATTGTACCAACTCCAAAAACCTCACCACCATTTGGAGTAATAACTGTAAGCGATTGTGAGGTTGAGTTGATTGTAAAAACCGTTTCAGATACATCCACAATCATTTCATCGGCATTATCAGAAATTCGCACTAAGCAATTTTCTGATGGTGTGTTTGGAACACGCCAATGGTAAGTTCCCACTACTGCTGGAAAGGAAGCAATTATTTGTGACCAGTTATCTCCGGCATCAATTGAATATTCAAGTTTGATGTTTTCTACGTTTATCTGATTCCAAGTAATTGGGAATATTTGGTTGGCATTCAAACTCTCACCACCGTTTGGGTCGGTTATAGTAAGTGAAACTGTTGTGTCGATAATGCTAAATGTGAAATCCGAGATATCATAAAATGCACTATTTTCCACATTTGATATTTTCACCAAATAGTTATCCGAGGCAATATTCGGAACTAACCATGGAAAAGTTCCGGTAGACGCAACCGTGGATGACACAATAGTTGACCAATATGATCCGTTGTTCGTTGAATATTCTACCTTCACATTATCTGTATTACTGCTTTCCCACTCAATATCAATTTGGTCTCCAAAATAAAAATCTTCATTTCCATTTGGGGATAAAACTTGTACAAATGGCGTTGCATCTCCAGTATATTTTAGAAGACTTCCACCACCGCAAGCCCAACCATTATAGATATCGAAGAAATAGATTGATTGCAAATGGTCTTCAACGCCAGAAGAAACATATTCCCATGTTGAACCTCCATCCATTGTTCTTGATGTAAATCCAGAATAACCGGCAATCCATCCAGTTTGCTCATCGAGAAATATTACGTCTTTTAAATATTCTTGAGCAACTTCAACAGAAGTCCAATTCGCACCTCCATCAATAGTTTTTAAACAATTCGAGTGGGAAGTAATTAACCAGCCGATATCTTGATTGATAAAATAAATTGATACCGGATCCCCATTTTGACCACCTGAAAGATTGAGCTGCAACCAGTTCACTCCTCCATCAAATGATTTATAAAACTCACCAAAGTCAGTTGCAATGGCATATCCGATTAAAGGATCTGGGAAAAAGACTTTTTTCACATCCGAAGAAGTTGGAATGTTAATAATTTCCCAATTATTACCACCATCAATGCTTTTCAAAATTGAGCCATCTTCGACAGCTGCCCAACCGTTTAACAAATCATAAAAATAAATATCGTATAAATATTTATTTACAAGTCCACCAACGTTTAGCCAATTGAGTCCACCATCAGTGGTTTTCAATATTTTGCCTTGCGATCCAACAGCCCATCCATTCATATAATCGACAAAATAAATACTTTTCATCGATGAAAGGCCTCCAATCTGCTCTACCCAATTAATTCCCCCATCAGAAGTTGAAAATATTTTGGATGAAGTTAACGCCCAGCCGGTATCTTCTCCGATAAAGAAAACATCATAAAAAGAATACTGTCCAATGTTTGTAACTGGAGTCCATTCCGCAGGGGGATCATTTGCAATGAGTAAACCGCTTTCAACAGAGATACTAGGATTTAGTACATCGTTAATTCGTAGCAAAAATTCATTATCCGTGATATAAGGAATTATCCAGTTATAACTGCCCCAAACTCCCGGAACTGTAGTAATTGTGTACCAATTTATACCGTTATTTGTCGAATAATCTAATTTCACATTACCAATATTAGTCGCATTCCATAGTATCTCTATCTCTTGATCAATTTGAAGACTAGCTCCCGATAATGGGTAATAAAGATCAAGTTGAGGTCCGTAAGTATTAAAATAATATTTAACCAGATTTCCATTTGCACCTCCAACCCACCCTATTCCATAATCAAAGAAAAAGCATGAGTACAAACTTCCATAAACATAGCTATCTTGTTTATACCAATTGGTTCCACCATCAGTTGTATATAACAATAATCCTTGGTAATTGTTATCTTCAGAACCAACTATCCAACCGTTATTTTCGTTCGTAAAAAAGACTTCACTTAGATTATAACTGCTATTGAATGTTTGAGGAAACCATGATGTTCCACCATCAATTGTTTTATAAAACAGACCATCAAGACCGACGGCAAAGCCGTTACTCACATTAGCAAAATGTACAGATTTGAAATAGCCAGTCCCTGCATAAATACTTTGCCAAGTATTACCACCATCGAGAGAACGAAGCAATTTCCCATGTTCACCTACTATAAATCCAACAAGCGGAGTTGAGAAGTAAATTGATTCCATACTGTAACTATAGGATGGAATATCTATTTCCGTCCAAGAACTTCCTGCGTCTGTTGTTTTTAGAATATTGTTTGATCCAGCTAAAACCAAACCCATATTCTCATCAATGAAAAATATCTCTTGTATACTTCGCCCTAACCAGTTATAAATTTCTGTCCAATTTACCCCTGAGTTTGTGGTTTTAAATATTTTTCCGTTATAAGTTCCAGTGTAACCAATATCATTGTTTGTAAAAAATAAAGCTTTATCTCCAGGAGAGTTTTCAATACCATTATCTCCCAAATCCCAACTGCTTCCTCCATCTTCAGTTTTAAATATTCCTTCATTTGAAATAACCCAACCATGTGTAGGATCAGTAAAAAAAGTTTTGGTTATACCTGATTCAGTGAATGATGTTCTTAAATCTTCCCATGTTGCACCAAAATCTGTGGAGTGTAATAAATGCCCATAATCTCCTCCGACAAAAACATTGTTATAAGACTGATTATTACTATAGTTAATTGAAAAGAGTGTACTTGTTATTCCGGTGCTATTAACACTTTGCCACGTTATTCCTCCATCCGTTGTTTTCATTATTGTTCCATGATCTCCAGCAACAAATCCTAAGCTAGGATTTACAAACGCAACCGCATTTAGATCATAAGAAATTGGAAAAGATACTGCCCAACTCTCACCTCCATCCGTTGTATGTAGCAGTGTTCCCTGCCATCCAACCACCCAACCTTCATATTTGTCAATGAAATCTACACCAACTAATCTTTCAGAAATAGGAACATCTAATTTTTCCCAATCTACTCCGGCATTAGTTGATCTTAATATTGCTGAGCTTGAACCCACAGCATATGCATCGCCAGAATCCAAAAAATCAAGATCAAAAAGTGGATCTGTGTTTGAAGTAGAAATCTGTTCCCAATTGGAGCCACTATTTGTAGTGCGGAGAATTACTCCCCACCCTACGGCAATGCCAAAATTTTGATTAGAAAACTTTATCGCATTTAGAGACCTAATGGTTCCCGTCTCCTGCTGAGTCCAAGAATAACCCCCATCAGAGGTAAAAAGTATAGTTCCATCATCACCAACAATCCATCCTCTGTTCATATCAAAAAAATGAATGTCTGTTAAATATGATGTAGTTCCACTATAAATTTTATCCCAAGTGATTCCATCGTCACTTCTCATTATTAAACCATGTCTACCAACTATAATTTTATCTTTTCCGCTTTCTAAAACGTAAGAATCTAGCAACGTTTTACCAGTTGGTATAGGATTTTGAGATTCATAATCATAAACTTGAGCGAATACCATATCCGCAAAGAATATGAGAAGAAGCAGAAATGTTTTAAGAAGTACTTTTGTCGAATTCATTTTTTCCTCCATTGATGAGTTTAACATTCGAATTAGTAAATATTATAAAAGATTTTATTTTCGTCTTTATTTGATGGTTTTTGTAAAGGGGAAAGACTCAGAAAAAGAAAGAAAGTAAAAGAAACATCTATCATTTAATTTTTTCCTATTATTTAAACTGAGATTACGGAGTTTCTGATTTTAAGATTTGTAACCTACTACCAATATTATAGAATTAATTTTGTATTACAATCCCACGTTGGGGGGAGTTTATTTGTTTTGTGAGTTGCATCGCAATAATTAATAAAATTGAGTTGATTAGCATTAATCGAGAATGAAGAAAAATTGAATATCTGAATGATTTAAAATTGTGTTTAGCACAAGATGCAAAGATTATATACAATATTTTTGCGGGCTGAGCGGTTAATAACCAAAACTTCAAGCTATTTTCAAAAAGTGTAATTGACACTTCAAATTTCCCCTCGTAGAGATTTAGCAACAACTTCAGTTTTCGAATTTACATGTAGTTTTTTATAAATGTTTTTGGTGTGGTATTTAATAGTCTCAACGGAATTACCAAGGTTTGCAGCTATCATTTTCAAACTCATTCCATCAACCATTTGAGCTATAATTTCTTTCTCTTTTGTTGTGATGTTTGCAGCAGTTATTTTTGTTTCATTTTTGTTGAAATAATTTATCACTTTTCTTGCAATTGGTGGTGACATCGGTGCGCCACCTTCATAAACTTCTACGATAGCATTTTTTACATCCGCCAAAGGAGTGTCTTTAAGTAGATAACCGGAAGCTCCCGATTTTAATGCTTGGAAAATTTTCTCAGCTTCATCATGAATTGTGCTCATTAAAATTAGACAGTTAGGTATTCTCTCCTTAATAAGTTGAATTGCACCCAATCCTGAAATTCCCGGCAATCCAATATCAAGTAAAATCACATCTAATTGAACATCATCTCGGTATTTTTCAAGAAACTCTTCTACTGAGCTTGCATCAATATCACAAAGAAACTCGGCGCACGAACTTAAGAATTCTCTCATCGGAATTCTGATATCGTCTATATCTTCTATTATTGCTATTGAAATCACACCGGAATATTTGGTATTTGTAATCAAAGTACAATCCCGAAAATGGGGGAGTTAAAATTTTTCCTTTATCAGGCTAATCGTAAATCCATCCTTATTAATGAAACTAATGCGAGCACCAATCTGTTCTGCACGCATTACCATATTCTTCAAACCACTTTTTCTTTTAATATTCTCAAGATCGAGTCCTATTCCAAAATCAGTGATTTCCATCTGAAATTGTCGATTTTTAGATGACAAGAAAATTTTGATTTTATTACTTTCAGAATATTTTACAGAGTTGTTAACCGCCTCTTTTAAAATCAACATTACGTTCTGTCTAAAATCAACTTTTAACGATTTTTCTCTGCCTTCAATCGCATTTTCAAATATCAATTTGATATTTTTTTGATTTAGAAAAGTGACAGCGAATTGTTGTATCCGATCAACCAAGCTTCCTAAATTATCGTTTCTGGAATCGATGGACCAAATAACGTCACGCATCATATTGATTACTTCTCCAGATTTACTAATGATTGTAGCGGTCGTTTTTTTTACCTTTGCGGGATCGGTAACATACTGAAGTAGATCAGCATTTATGGAAATTTGTGTCAACATTGAGCCAACTTCATCGTGGAGATCACTTGAAATCTTTGTACGAAGTCGTTCCATCTTTAATAAATATTGAACTCTGTTATGATAAAAATACCACGCTGACATAAGAAGAAAAAAGATTACAATACTTCTAAACCACCAAGTCATCCAATAGGGGGGAATAACAATTATTCTCAGCATTTCTTCTGCATAACTCCACACACCATCATTATTTGATGCCTTTGCATAGAGGATATATTCACCCGGACTTATGTTTGTATAAGTTGCAGTTCGTGAATATCCGCTTCTGATCCAAGCTTTGTCAAATCCATCCAATTTATAAGAGAACTCATTCATTTTCGGATTTGTAAATTCAAGAGCAGCAAAATCAAATGAGAACATGTTATCAGAATAATTTACAAAAAATCTTTTATCTCTTATTTTCTGCTGTACGTGGCTCACTTCATTGTTGAAAATTTTAATACTTGTCAATGCAATTTGTGGTTTATTCGGATTATCAATCACTTCTGCGGGGTCAAAATAATTGAAACCATTTATCCCACCAAAATATAAAACACCGTTAGGTGCCTTAAGAACCGTTGCCTGGTTGAATTCGTTGCTCTGCAATCCATCGCTGACATCATAATTTCTAAAACTTAGTTCACCATTTTTTTTGCTTATTTTTGACAATCCTAAATTAGTGGCAACCCAAATATTACCATCGCTATCCTCAGCAATGCTATAAGTTATATTATTGGGCAATCCATCATTCTCCAAAAACTTATCCATTTTTCCGGAAACAGGATTCAGTTTGAATAGTCCATAACTTGTAGCAAACCAAATATCTCCATCATTACTTTCAAGGATAAAATTCACTCTATAGCTCCCCTCCGGCAAATCCTTACCGGGAGAAAAAGAGGTGAAAGAATCGACAACTAAATCACTATTCCCATTTCTTTTAAAACTTACTTTGTAAACAAAATATCGGTGAGCACTTATCCAATAATTTCCATTAGAGCCTTTTATAGTATTTGATGAATATGAATTGAGTAGTTTATTCTCCTCCGGTTTATCAGATAAAACTCTTTTTGCAAGGTTCTTTTTTATGTTGTAATAAAGCAAACCTGCACTCGAAGATAGAAGAAGAAAATCATCAAATTTTTCAATCGAAAAAATTGCTAAGAACTTTGGGGCATCAGAAATCTGTTTGCTAATATTGTTATACTCAAATCTATTTCGTTCTTCGTTATATCGCCACAAACCACTTTTTGTACCCAGCCAAATTGTGCCATCATTGTCTTCATTAAAACATTTAGCTTCTTTTGATTCACTATTTATTTCAAACTCAACATTGATATATTGTTCTTGGTTTTCATCACAAAAGTTTACAATTCCTTCATCAAATCCCACCCAAAATCTATTTTTACTATCAATAAAAAACGCTCTTGTGAAGGAACCTTTAATAGAGTTTGCATTTTCAGAGTTTTGTTTAACATGATGAAATTTTGGTGGTTTCAAATCAAGCTTACTAATTGATGCACCCCAGGTACCGAACCATAATATATTATCTTTATCCTTAAATATGGTTCTAACGTAATTGGCAGATATACTTTCAAGATTGTTTTTCGCATAATAGAAATTCGTAATCTCTAAATCTTGATAATTACTTCTATTATTTTCTATTAAAATCACGCCTGCATCATGTGTGGCGAGCCAAACTTTTCCATCACTATTCTCAAAAATATCAAGGATTGCCCCACCAGTGATACCGCGGGGATTATTCTGGTTTTGTGAAAACCGATGAAATGTCCCACTTTTATCAAGAATGTTCAAACCAAGTCTGGTGCCGATAAAAAGACTTCCCAACGAATCTGAGCCTATGGAAATAACATAATTGTCAGACAGTGAATTTATATTAGCCGGATTATGTGAAAAATGCGTATGAATATTTGTTTCCGGATTAAAATGATTTAATCCATTTGTAGTTCCAATCCAAATATTTTCTTTGTTTTCTATATACAAGGACCGGACTCGATTATCTATTAATGAATTAGAATCATTCGGATCATATTGCAAGTTAATGACCTTATGTGATAATAAATTCATTATGAATAATCCTTCTCCCCAGGTACCTATGTAGAGATTATGATTATCGTCTAATTCAAGATTTCTGATGTATGTGGTTTTTTTACCGGTGTTAATCGAATCATAAATAACTCTTTGGAACTCGTAATTATTCAAACTAAACTTAAATAAGCCATCTCGCTCAGAGCCAACCCACATAGTTGAATCATCACTAATAACTATATAGGCAATCCAATTATCTCGTATAGAGTTTGAGTCGGTGGGATTTCCTTTAAATACTTTGAATTCATAACCATCATATCTATTTAATCCGTCTTGAGTAGAAAACCAGAGGAAACCAGATGAATCTTGAGCAATATCTGTTACAACACTTTGAGAAAGTCCATCTTCCAATCCAAGACGTTCAAATGATAATTCCTCAGACTGGGCGTGAACAACGCTTGCACAAAGAAAAACACAATATGTTAGAATTTTTCTAAACATTTTTAACAATATACCACTTTATTGTAAATATGGAATAAAATACTGATTTTCCCATCATCTCCTTGGACTTCTGCGGCAATTATTGGTCCAAATTCAAACATATAACCGAGACCGCTCCAATATAAATCTGCAACATTTCCTAACCGATTAGGAGCACAAACCGAACCATAATTGAATACTAT
>Ga0180009_10006929_pt1 | contig 11735 bp, 8 predicted proteins | sample OS_PC_MetaG_FD_123537 | JGI IMG/M metagenome (GOLD analysis project Ga0180009, IMG submission 123537) | Groundwater microbial communities from the Aspo Hard Rock Laboratory (HRL) deep subsurface site, Sweden - OS_PC_MetaG | ecosystem: Environmental > Aquatic > Deep subsurface > Groundwater...
AATGTTGGAAAACTATCTTCTGCCATTATATGCTCCTCCTTGTGCTTAATTTCCAGACAATTAGTCCACCAGCAGATACAACCCACATTATCAAATAAAAGTCCATATCAATTAGTTTAGTAATTGAAGCTATCAATAATCCTAATATTAAAAAAGCAACTGTCCATCCACCTGTTGATATTGCAATCAATCCAAGAGTTAATACTAATAATGCTCCTAAGAATAATCCCAATGTTCCAAAGTATTTATATCCCCTCTCATTCATATCAACCCATTTACTTGTAACAAAACCATCATTATGTCTTACAACTGCATAGTAAGTTTGATTTCCGTAACTTAAAGGAATAGTTACTTCAATCTCTCCTGTCTTTGCAGTTGAAGTATCTGAAGCAACCAAAGTATCTGGAGAATTTATTACATTTGAATAAACATAAACATCTAATTGCATTGTTCCTGTTTCATTAAGATTAAAAGTAAGAGTAACTGTCCTTGTATCTTTATCAGAATTTAAATCATAAGTTCCTTCAGGAAGAGCATCAAACTCTGTATCCCATTCTCCACCCACAGCTCCTTTTTGAAGTGTAATTCTACAAGGAGTTTCAACACATTTAGCATTGTATTCCCCACTCTCAAATTCTAAAGTGCCTTCATCAATAACTCTAAACTTGTAGATTACATCTTCTTCAACCAAATGGAGATGACATTCACCATTGTTATCTAACTGGCATCTCTCTGCTTCTTTGAAAACTCCTTCCCCTATATATTTTCTGTATAAAATTACAATAGCTCCCCTATGGATTAAATAATTTTCATCATAATATTTGAATAAGAAAGTTGAACTATCAACTAATAATAATTCTCTTAGGGTTATGTTTCTATTTGTCCAAGTGTCTAAAGCATAAGTATTTAATAAAAGAAGTCCATTATCAATATACCAGAATTCCTGTGCATAATCCTCTGTTACATAACTAATAATAATATCAATCCTATAATCAGAATAATTTAATATTCCTTCAGGAATACAAATACTTCCATTTGTTGTTGTAAATGTTCTATTAAAATCCCAATATACTTCTGGGTTAGTTAAACTTATTATTTGAACCTCTGTTTCAACATCTGTTGTTCGGTTTGCTAAACTCATTGTAGTATCTGTTCCTTCATCATTCAAATCATAATGAAGAATGGTATTATTAAAAACAGAACAATCATCTATTTCAACAGAGTAAATTGTTTGAGTTGAATTTGATGTTGAATAGTTTTCTTCCCAATATGAATTACCTTCAATTGAATATTTCCAATACCAATTCACATCTTTTCCAGTTAAATTTCCAACTCCACTTGGAATGGTTATTTCTTTTACTAAAGTAATCTCATCTCCATCAATGCTATAACTATCAGCTAAATATTCAGCTCCATCATAAACAAGATATGCTATTGTATCAAAATAATCTGTTTCAGTTATTGTTATATTGAAACCTACTGAACTTCCTTCTGATGTTGTATTCGTATCTGAATTTTGATTATATCTATGATAGAAGAGATAAAATACTTGATTATCAGTTACTCTATTTCCTGATAAATCTTCTCCAAAAATTGATAAATTATGATAACCCTCTGTTGCAACTTCAATCTCTGCACTTGTTCCACTACAATCTAATCCAATACCTCCAACTGAATAATTATAAGTATCTTCTAAAACATAAAAACTTTCATTATCATAAGCTCTCAAATAATCTACTGTTAAATTCCAATCTGGTGAACTGGATGCCCTCATACCCAAAAACATACCATTACTAAAATATCCGTAAGGCGACACAGCACTATTTATGTATTGGTAATCATCATCATACATAGTTACATTATATAAGCCTGTTTCATTCAAACTTATAAAAACAATCATAAAATCATCTCCCTGTAAATTTGAAGTAGATAAATCTACTTCTGTTGTGCCAATTACATCTTCAATTTGAAAGTTATGTTTATAAAACGCTTGTCTGCTATCTAAAAACATCCCCACTCTATCAGCATCTTGAAATAAGAAATTTGTATTATTAGTATATCCAATCTCAAACTGACTACTCCCCACAGATTCATAAGGCAATACATAACTAAACAAGATACTTTTACCATATAATAATGTTGAATTGTGTTGCAAACCACCCATTGAAAAGTTTAGATTACCCTCCTCAGTTCTTCCATCAAAATTACCATATAAATTTGATATTTCTTCCCAACCACAGAAATTATCATCATTAAATTCACAGAAATCATCAACTAATTCTAAATCATTACTCTTAGAATGTGATGAATTATAATAAACACTATAAACTAAATCCTGACTAAAATTTGCTAAAAAGGTTAAGGTTGCCCAATCACTACCATTCTGTAAAACTGTTGATTTAATTTCAACTACATCTCCATCTCCACAAGGTTTGTTTCCAACTGTTAATTGCTGAGTTGTATTAAATGTAATTTCATCAACAGTTGCAACAATAATTGCATTGTCATAATCTGTTGCAGAAGTGAAATAAATATTTTTACAATATCCCCAAGCTCCAACATTTAAACTTTCATTAAAATCTAAATTATAGTTACAACTATCTATGTTTGTATCATTTATTGAATAGTTAAAAGTTATATTAACAGGTAAACTATCTGTTGATTGATTAATAATATTAGTAGTAATTGTTACAGATGGAAGAGTTATATCTACTAAAAAGGTTACAGATGCAGAATTTATATTATTAAGAGTGTCATTAACATAAGCAATTATAGTTATACTTGCTTCTGGGAAGGTAAGGATTGTTGGAGTTGTATAAGTTACATTTGTGCTTCCATTATAGAACCAAACACTATCAACTCCAACCAGAGCATCACTTGTTGAAATGTTTACTAATATTTCATCAGTATCATAATTAGATGCAAATGCTGGTGCGTTTTGAATAGGAGAGATTATTGAAATCGTTGGAGCAGTTGTATCTGTAATAAAAGTTACAGAACTTTCATTGATAAATGCAACACTATCATTAACCCAGAACTTCCAAGTGTTGCTTCCTTCACTTGAAGATAACCCTGTTACATTATTTCCACAAGTTACTGAACTATTTGTAGCTCCCAAGTTAGTTGAATACCAACAGTTGTGAGGATTGGTTTCCACAACACTAAAATTCATTGCAGTTATTGTGTGGTTGTAAGATGTGCTAAGAGGATAAAGGATTGCACCTTCTGGTTCTGTTATATCATAAGTAACCTGACTTGTTGCTGTATCAAATACATTCCCAACAACATCCACAATTCTGAAGAACCATTTGTAAACTGTTTCTTGATAAAGATTATAGAAGAAACCAAAGAAGATTTCAGTAGCACTATAACCTTCATAAGTTGTTTGATTAATTATATCATCAGTTTCATTTAAGACAAAGAAAGTTACATTCTGAATTCCAACATCATCACTTGCATTAACAGTAAAGTTTGTTCCACTCTCTTTTGTGTAAGAATTATTATAAGGGCGAGTAACTCCACTTCCACCCCCACCAGTTTCACCAGTTGGAGCAGTTGTATCTTGTGTGAAAGTTACTGATGTTGAATTCTCATTACCAGCTAAATTCTTGATATACAAAACCCAAGTGTTGCTTCCTGTTGCAGATGAAACACTTGTGAAATTAATTCCACAAACATTAACAGATGAGTTTGTTACTCCTGCATTCACACTATACCAAGTTTCATTGCAGTTAGTTTCAACATAAGTATAATTTAAATCATCAACATCATAATCATATAATCCACTTTCAACTGGATAAACTATTGATAGAATTGGGAATGTTAAATCAACATTGAAAATATTGCTATCAGAACTTTCGTGTCCAACAGTATCATTAACATAAACTGTCCAAGTATTTGAACCTACACTTGCTGTTAGTGATGTCCAATTTTGTCCACAACTTGTCGGTGAAGAGTTTGTTGCTCCAGCATCAAGAGAATACCAAGCACTATCACAATTAATTTCTGTGTAAGTATAATCTAAATCCAAAGTAGCTGTATCATACCAAGCACTTTCAACTGGGTAAGTAACATCAACTACTGGAGAGGTTGTATCTAACTCTATGCTTTCATTCTGACAGATTGTATTTAACCCTGCAACGATTGGGTCTACTATCCATCTTCCACCAGCATTGTCATAAGTTCCTTTTGTTGCTTTAATTTCTATTTGTCCATTTTCTTTAACATCATATTCTAATTCAAACCCAGCACTTTCCATATCTCCAAAGCTCCAATAATAATTTCTGTCTTTATCAATAACTCTTGTAACTCCTCTATCTGTTTTTAATTCAAGATGTCCTAAATCATCATACATTACAATCTCCATAAACCCAGCACCTATATCATCAAACTCCCAAGTTGTTTTATAGTGCTTTCCACCATCAACCCATTCTTCTGTTGTAACTAAATTGATTGCAACAGCATTTAATTTGTTGTTAAATTCATCTTTGATTACAAGTTCTCTAACCACAACATTTCCATCAGGCATTACATATTCTGTTTCTTCTGCATTTCTTTTTGTGAAATTTGCATTATCTTCTATCTTTGGAGAACTTTCTAAACTATCTCTTGCACATACTTCTAAGGTATTAACACCTTCATTAAGAGTAACTGCATCCACCATCCACCAGATAGTATCTGTTAAATTTCCAGAGAAGTTTGTAAAGATTACTGCTCCTGCTTCATTGTAAACTGTTACATTAGTTGCATCTAAATAAGGGTCTGAAGCTGAAACATTAATTGTGTATGGGCTTGATGTAACTGTTACTGGAGTTATTGGAGTATAAAAAGTTAAGGTTGGGTCAGTTTCATCCCATATAATTGTAAAGTTTTCACTTATAGACTGATTGTAAATATCTGTTGCTGTATAATACCAAATGAAAGTATCTTCATAAGATAAATTATATTCTAATCCTAATTCAGTTGAAGTTGGATTTCCTGCAAAAGCATTAAATTGTTCTGAAACTAAACTATTTGAAGAATTATAAATATATAAAGTTGCATTTACTATTCCACCAACATCTGTTATCTGTGCAGTAAAGTTTTCAATAGTATTGGTATGTGTATTATTTGTTGGAGTTATTAAATTAATAACTGGAATAATATCATCTCTAAAGAAAGTTACACTTGATGAATTTTCCATATTAAAACTATTATTGATATAAACTTTCCAAGTATTAGTTCCCTGATTTGAACTTAATCCTGTCCAGTTTAATCCACAAGTTTGTGGTGAAGAATTTGTAACTCCATTATCAAGAGAATACCAACAACTATCAGGACTTACATCATAATAAGTATAATTCAAATCAGTTACATTCACATTGTAAGTTATATTTGTTGGAAATGTTAAGGTAATAATTGGAACTGGTTGGTTTTCTTCTATTCCAAAAGTAAATAAAGAATAATTAATATTATCATAGCTTCTATTTATCCAAGCTGGACTTCTTACTATCTTACTTATTCTAATTTCATCTATTCTTCCTGTCATAAAAGTGGTAGCTGAAACCCCTGCCCATAATGAAACATTTGTTCCTCCTCTACTATATGATACATTAGTATTATTTTTATCAACGAAAAAATTCAACATTGAATTACCATAAGTTAAAGCAGTATAATTCCATTGATTTTGGTCTACTTTCAACCCACTATCTATACCATCTACACCGTTAGAACCAAAATTTAATTTATCTGATATAATAGCAAGAGTAAAACCACCAATTGAGTCTTTTTGACTCATTAGTCCATTCGTTCCTAAAGCAGTTCTATTAATCCACATTTCCCACGTAAGAGGTATACTTGTATTTAATTCTGAATTAGCAGTTAAATCTATTTTGTCATTACCATCCAAATATAAAGCGACACCAAAAGTTCCATTTACCCAACTTACAGTCCCATTTATTGTTCCATTTCCATTTCCAATACTATCAACTACATTACTTCCGCTTCCATTTGTTATATGATAAACACCAACATAGTCATCATCCCAAGTATTAAGATGATTTTCACCAGAAGAAACACTTGGATTATTATAATTTAGGCAAATCTGATTAATTCCTGTATTTAATATAGGAAATTTAATCCAGACTAATGCACTATTACTCTCTATGATTTCATCAAATTCATAAGAAAGTTCACTTGCTGTATCTTGTGTTGCAGAAGAACAACTTTCATTAGTAAATCTTATATCATCAAAATCTGTTTGCATATTAGAATTATAACTCACATTTAATAAAACAGTGAAATTATAAAGAATTTCAGTTCCACCTGTAATATTAACTTCTTTTCTAAATTCCCAATCACCATCCCACCAAGTTGCACTAACAGTTCCAATTATTAATAAAACCATACATAAGGTTAAGATTAATTTTTTATTAATACCCATATTGCAATGCCTCCTGTGATTTCATTCTGACAAACATTATTATCCCACCAACAAATCCAATTATAGAAATCCAAAGTGGAAGATAAAACATTATGTAATTACTTCCAATAAATCCTGCAAAGGTTTCTGCAAGTTCTGGGTTTGCAACTACTTGTTGATAAGCATTAGATATTCCAACTGAAACAATAACTGCAATTATTACTATGAAAATATATGGAACAAAATAGATTGGTCTGGTTGTAATCATATAGCTTCCCATAAAAATAGAAATAATCATTGCAACTATTAATAAAATACTTATCCAATAAAGAGAATTATAAGCCACATTAACATCTCCAAAAGTATCATCTTTTATTGCTGTATAGTTTACTTCGTCACTTCCCATTCCTGAAAAGCTTTCATCTAATTGGTCACTTACTCTTATTCCCATATAAATGAAAAGCCCAGATACAAATAATATAATCACAGATATAATCATAAATAGAAATATATCCGTAAACTGTGCTTTCTTGTTCATTGGAAAAACCTCCTCGTATCTAATTTTATTTTAATATCAGCAATCTTTTCATCTCTTAATAGCTGTCTTTCAATCTCTGCAATAGCTGGTGTGTTCACAACTTGTCTTGTTAGTTCTCCAAGATTAGTAATTTCCTGTCCATCTAATTCTTTCTTTGCTTTCAGTCTTTTTAACCAAATAACAAATTCTGCATCAACCCAAAGTTGTTTTTGTTGTTTTCTTTTACTTCCTATATTTCTTACCATTGTTTCCTCCTGCTCATTCCACTTTTGACAGTTCTTTCATAAGCTTCATCTATTGGCATCCCTTTATTTACCATATTTTGAATTACATCTATTTGTTTCATCATCCACATTGTATAAAATGTTAAGATAAAAATTACAGGAAATAAAGCATACATTAAAACCAACCAGATTATTCTGAAAAAGGATGCTATAAACGGAGATGAAGTTAAGTAATCAAGAGCTAAATTCCAAGATATAAAAGTAATTCCTATCAAAAATAAATAAGCAGTTAAATAAAAAGCACTTCTCCCAACAACACCCTCATTTTCTTTTCCACCATAAAGACATATCCCAAAGAAGATAAAAAAAACTCCAAGCAATCCAAGATACATTAATCCTTTTGAAGTTGTTGGAAGTTCTCCATTAGGTGTTATTAAAAAACTAAAAGAACTAAAACCATAATCTATTCCGTCATTACAACTTATTGATACAGGATATTCTCCTAATGAAGAAGTGTTTGAAAATGTAAGATTAAATATTCCACCATCATTGAAAGTCATATTTTGATTATTTGTTAGTAATTCCTCTGATGGACTTTTTATTATTATGGTGCAGTCTGTTGTTGAGGTTACCTGAGAGTTATCGTCATTAATTACAGGAATTTTTAAATTGATTATAGCGTCTTTCCTGAATATAAAAGACTCATCTGAGATTACCAAAGGTAACACAAACAATAATAATACCATTCCAATTAATAGTTTAGTTTTCATTTTTCATTTTTTATTTATTCTTCTCCTTAACCGTTGTTATGCCCTCTCCTGTTTTAGTTGGTGAATTTATTGTATCTCTTTTAATTTTTATATCTGCAATACTCTCTATTGTTTCCTTTTCCCAATCATTAAGAATTGTAGTCATCTCCTGACTTGTATAATCAATCCTCACTTCATCAACATCACATCCAAAAGTTGATACATCAGGAATAGAACAATTCATATAATAAGTTTTAAACCTATTACATTTATTAATAGCATTTGGTTTATACAAACATCTCTCTTTATAATCTAAACCAATATCATAATCTGAAACAGTATAATTATTCAAATTCATAGAAGTTAAAGCTATCGTTCTCTCCTTTGATAAAGTTATATCTTTGTTAATATTACTTTTTCCAATTCCTGCGAACACACCTCCAACTAAGAATATCATCAAAAATAAAACTATGTATTTTTTTATCATATTAGTTTTTTATATTTAACTTAACGAACAATTTGTTGAATACAAAATACCTCCTTCAAAAGCCATCCAACAATTTCCATTAGTAAAATTACCTGATATACCTATTTTATCATTTGATTTATATGAATTAGCAGAAACATTACCTGTAACATTTAAACCTTCTGAAATATTAACAGTTCCTAAAATATTTAATACACCTGAACCAACTTCTTTCGGATTGATTATCATATTTGTTCCATCATACATTATACTTGCATCATCTCCTAAGCCAAAAAACATTTTGCGTGTATCAGTAAGAAACTTCAAATCTCCTGTCCAGTCTATCATTAACCTTAGATTTTCTGCGTCTAATCCTCCTGTATAAAATCTTATTGGTGCATTACCAATTAGAGTTCCAAGATGTAAACCACTCCCACTGGTTATAAGTATTCCGTGATTTTTCTGTCTTGTTCCTGTTCCGTTATATTGTTGTCCAATCATTTCCACAGCCGTGACAGCCCCACTATTATGTGCTAAAAATCTTGCTCCAGATTTGTTTCCCTGATTACTATTCCAAGCAGAATAACCCATTAAACCATTTATATCAAAATTTAATTCAACCTTCGTATAAATATTCATATCCTGAACGGTTTGAGTTCCAAAACTAACAGTTCCTCTTGAAGCGTTTGTTGATATTAAATATGGATTAGTATCACTTTCAACTCTAAATGAATAATTCCCTCCTATCTCATTAACAACTAAACCTCCATTAAAAGTTGAATTTTCTGTGATATTTAAACTATAAGCAGAGATATTTCCCGTCGTCTTAAAATTCCCAGAACCATTAAAATCATTTGTTGTAAAGTTATATTTTGCAAATAGTCCCTCTGCGTTTGTTTCATTCCAACTTGCATTATCTGTTATTTTAGAATTATAACTTTCATTATAAGTTGAAGTCCATTTGTTATTCCAATTATTGTAAGTATTCAAAGTATGATTATACCAAAAGATACTTCCAACAATATCTAATGGGGTGTTTAAATCATCCCAGAAGTTTGAACTATTTGAATTATTAACTACACCTACATAAATTATTGGTGCATTAATCCATTGGTTTAATGCAGTGCTAAAAGAAAGAACCTCATTGTTGGATGGTGATGGAACATCAACATCAAAGAGTTCGTCTAAAGTTATTGCACCTAATCTATCTCCTAAAATAACAGCAGGAAACTGAACATCATCATTGGTTAAATCTTTATTTAGAATTACTTGTTCAGATGAAACAAAACTTATCAGTAAGATTGTTATCAGAACAAATACAAATAGAGTTATCATTTTATTTTTCATTAAAAATTATTTTATATTTTAGTTTAACATAAGGAGAAACATTTTCTTTTATTGATAAATCATAATAAAACTTATCTCCTCCAAAAACTTTAATAGTTCCATAACCAGTTTGGATTGTTTCATTAGTTTCTCCGTAACCTGTTTCATTTGCCCACACTCTTATTTGAAATATACTTCCTTGTAATGCTGTGATTGTAAAATTCATTACTGCCCAATACCAACTTCTTATCCCATCTGAATATTCAAAAACCCAATTAGTTCCTCTGGTTTCATTAACCCAAACTCCTGTTTGGTTTGAGGATAAAGTCCAAGTATCTAAAGAGGTGTTATCTGTTGTTGCCCAACTAACATTCCAATAGAAGATAGACCCTGTTCTGTTTATTCCTTCCATCCTTTGATTTGTTGCATTATAAACAGGATGTGCTAATATTTGTGTTGTCATAATAAATATAAATACAATTAAGAAGGTAAGTTTTTTTTTACCAATTTGAATACCCCCATAATTTAATTTTGAGTTTTTGCATTGCCATTTTATTATTTATACTTCCCAGCAACATACCTCATTGGATTTAATATTCCTCTTGTTTGAGCTTGCATCTGACTTCCAGCATTTACAGTTATTCCTCCTGCAATACTTTCTGTTTGGGTTATACTTCTTGCTTCCCTCAAACTTCTTTTCTCTCCTCCGTGCAAAGCTCTCTTGTAACTGCTGTGAACAATATCAACCATCTCTCTTAATAGCATAGGATAGTTTTTTCTTTTCTCTAATCCAATCAAACCCATCTCTTCATATTTCATAAAGAATAAATCATTAAGTTCTCTTCCAAAATCTAAAACCTTTTCTCTTATTTCTACATCATCATAATCAGAAAGAATTGTATTCCTGTTAAGATACATAGATAATATTCTCATAATCTCCTGAACTCCATATTCATTTAAGATATTATCTTTTGGGTCTGTGTTTGGTATCCAAAGCAAATTACCCTGCTGAAAAACTAATTTATCTCCCCTCAAAATGTGTTCACATCTTTCTAAGATATTATCTAATTCTAATTGCCACTTGATTAAGTTATCTTGGAACTGTGGAGCAAAGGCAGAATTCTGTGCAAACATTCTTGGGTCTTGTCTTTGTTGCATCTGCATTTGTTGAGGTTGCATCATTCCTCCGCCCATTTGTTCTTCTTGTTTAATTTCCCCAACAGCTTCAGCTATTTCCTGTTCAGAATATCCTTCCCTTTTCAAATCATTTACATCTTGTTGTGATAATTGTTGCATTTTAAAACTTTGGAACTTTCACCGTTGGAAATTTAGACATCTTTAATTTAGTTTGAACTTTAGTTCTTACCTTATTTTTCACTTTATTTTTTCTTTTGCTCTGCATCTTTTTTTGAACTCTCTGCTGAACAACCTTTGGGTTTAGAATGTTCTTAGGGATTTTATAACCTTGCCCAGAGCTAACACGAACCGAAGGTCTTAATTCAAATCCAGTAAAAGATTTTTGCAGTAATTTTTCTGCCTGAGCTGGAGTAATTGTAACTGGTTTTAATCCAATTATTTTAGCTGTGAAAGATGGAACATAACCTTTTTCAGCAATTGATTTCTTTAATCTTTTCTTTCTTCTTCCTCCATCTCCACCCAATCCAAACCATACTGGAGGAATGAATGGAAGAATAATTCCACCACCACCAGCTCCACCTGAACTTGAAGAAGATGAACTTGAACTTAAAGAAGATAAACTTGAAACTGAACTTGAAGAAGATGAACTTGAACTTAAAGAAGATAAACTTGAAACTGAAGAAGATAAACTTGAAGGACTTGATGGACTTGAAATACTTGAAGGACTACTAAAACTTGAAAAACTGCTAAGAGAACTTCTAACAGTCGGAGGGATACCTGCTAAAGAAGTTATAGAACTTCTGCTTCGTGCTTGTGGAACAAATACTTGAACATTTGTAGATGTTGAAGATGCTCCTTCTGGCATAAATACTGCCATTGCTGTTGAGGTTGCTGA
>Ga0180009_10006930_pt1 | contig 11734 bp, 11 predicted proteins | sample OS_PC_MetaG_FD_123537 | JGI IMG/M metagenome (GOLD analysis project Ga0180009, IMG submission 123537) | Groundwater microbial communities from the Aspo Hard Rock Laboratory (HRL) deep subsurface site, Sweden - OS_PC_MetaG | ecosystem: Environmental > Aquatic > Deep subsurface > Groundwater...
ACACAAATGGGGAGGTGAAAGCCGAGCCCTTTGAATCCGATTCCGGGGAACCCGAAACCGGAGATGACGATCAGTCTGAGCCGGGTGATAACAACACGCTTCCTTTTTGATGCCTATGACAATCGATAATCTGCTCCGGGACCACAAGCAAATGATAGAGGAGGCACTCGAACGCCTTCTGAGCGGAGGATCCACGCCGCTGCACCTGGCAATGCGGTCAGCGGTCCTTTCCGGCGGAAAACGTTACCGACCTCTCCTGATGATCGCGGCGGGAGAGTATTTTCATGTTCCCCTTGACCGGATCCTTCCTTTTGCCTGCGGTCTTGAACTCATTCACAATTATTCCCTTGTTCATGATGACCTCCCCTGCATGGATGATGACGACATGCGCCGCGGACGACCGACCGTGCACAGGGCGTACGGAGAGGATATCGCGCTCCTGACGGGAGATGCGCTCCTCAGTCTGGCCTTTGAGGTGATGGCGGATGCTTCCGGGGGTCCGGAATTTCTGCCGCAGAAGGTCCGGACGATTCAGGAAATCAGCCGTTTTTCCGGTGCGAAAGGAATGATCGGCGGGCAGTTTCTGGATATTCGCTACATCCCCGAGGAAGCCACGGAGGAGCTCCTTTTGGAACTGATGGCGAAAAAGACCGGGGGCCTGATAACGGCCGCCGTCCGGGTGGGAGGAATACTGGGAGATGCGCCGGAGGCCGGCCTTCGCGCTCTGACAACCTATGGAGAAAACATCGGTCTCGCCTTTCAGACGAGAGACGATATTCTGGATTATCGCCAGGACGAATCGAAGGACCGGCCTTTTCGTCCCAATGCGGCTCATTTCTTCGGACTTGAGCAGGCGAAAACGCGGCTGAACCAATACATTGACCGGGCGCAAATTGTTTTGTGCGATGCCGGGATTCAATCCGAATCTCTTGTCTATCATGCGAATTGCCTGCGCCTGCCGGAAGCGGAAAAGAGAGATGAATAATAAGCTATTGGATTCCATTGACGATCCGAAAGATCTGAAAAAATTGTCCATCAAGGAATTGTCCCAGCTGAGCCGGGAGATTCGAAGCCAGATCATTGAGACCGTATCCAAAACAGGGGGGCATCTATCTTCCAATCTGGGAGTTGTGGAGATCACCTTGGCTCTTCATTTCGTGTTCAACGCTCCCGAGGATAAAATCATCTGGGATGTCGGACACCAGTGCTACACCCATAAAATCGTCACAGGCCGAAGGGATCGTTTTCCCGGTCTCCGCCAGTGCGACGGGTTGTGCGGTTTTCCCACCCGGAAAGAAAGCCCCTACGACGTCTACAACACGGGGCATGCATCCACCTCTCTGTCCGCCGCGCTGGGAATGGCTGTGGCCAGGGATCAGAAAGGGGAAAAACACGATGTGATCGCGGTGATCGGGGACGGCAGTCTGACCGGCGGCGTTTCCTGGGAAGCTTTGAATCAAATCGGCCATCTTCGGAAAAAAGTGATCATTGTCCTCAACTACAACGAGATGTCCATCTCCCTTAATGTGGGGGCGTTATCGAAATACTTGAGCTATCTTGTGTCCGGACAGCACTATCTTCGTATGAAGGACACCGCCAAAACACTGCTCAAAGCCATTCCCGCGGTGGGATGGCCTTTGATCAAAGTAGCTCGGGCGGTTGAGGAAGCGGTGAAAAAGACCTTTTTCCCGGGCCTTGTCTTTGAGGAACTGGGGATTCGCTACATCGGTCCGGTTCAGGGGCACAGCCTCCGGTCTTTGATGGAGGTCTTTGAAGATGCCCGAAAATACGACGGCCCGGTCCTGATCCTGTGTGTGACCAAAAAAGGGAAGGGATATTTACCTGCTCAGAACAAGCCCGCCACATTTCACAGCGCCCCGCCTTTTCATATTCCGACAGGTGAACCGAAATCCACCGACACCCGTCCGACTTTCTCCGGAATATTCGGCGACACCGTGCTGAAACTGGGGCGGAAGGATCCCTCAATCATCGCCATCACCGCGGCCATGCCGGATGGGACGGGATTGAAATCATTCGCCGAAGAGTTTCCCGACCGGTTTTATGATGTGGGGATTGCCGAACAGCATGCCGTCAATTTTGCGAGCGGGCTGAGTCTTGGGGGATTCAAACCGATTGTGGCGATCTATTCCACCTTTTTGCAGCGGGCCTATGATCAACTCTACCACGATGTCTGCCTGATGGATATTCCACTTGTTTTTGCTTTGGATCGGGCGGGGATCGTTCCCGATGACGGGCCTACCCATCAGGGAATCAATGACATCGTTTATCTGCGCCATCTTCCCAATATGATTGTCATGGCCCCCAAGGACGAAAATGAGCTGCGCCACATGATTCGATCCGCCCTGGAATATGGGCACCCGACGGCCGTCCGTTTTCCCAAAGGCCGGGCTTTCGGCGTTGATTTGGATGAGAAGCTGGAAGTCCTTCCTCTCGGAAAGGCTGAGCTGCTGAAACCCGGGAAAAACCTGTTGCTCGCTTTTGGAAACATGGTTCAAGACTGTCTTCGAGCCGCGGATAGGCTGGAGGAGGAAGGAATCAGCCTGGCTGTGGTGAATGCTCGTTTCGCCCGCCCTCTGGACAGAGAGCTCATCCTCAGCTATGCCCAATCCGACCGGTTGATCATTACGGCTGAAGAGGGAGTGACCGCGGGCGGCTTCGGCAGCGCCGTACGGGAGCTTCTGGATGAAGAAGCATGCGATGGAATCCGCTTCATGCAGATCGGGCTTCCCGTTGAAATCTATCCCGTCGGAAAGGTGGAGCAAATTAAACGGATGTACAGGCTGGATGTTGAGGGGCTTATCGACAGGATAAAAGCCTTCTGGGCTAAAGGAGAAAAAACGGGGGGATCGTGATCCGGAGACGGAATCACGGCAATGCTTCCGGACCGATAAAATGAAAGAAAGGGCGGACAGGCTTCTTGTCGAGCGGAATCTGGCTGAAAGCAGGCAGAAAGCCCAGGCGTTGATTCTGGCCGGCATGGTCTACGCGGATGATGTCAAGGTGGAAAAATCCGGGCAGCTCCTGTCGGTCGATAGATCCCTTCGAGTAAAGGAGTCCTTGCCTTATGTGGGGCGGGGGGGACTCAAGCTTGAGGGTGCTCTGGAATCATTCAATCTCTCCGTTTCAGGGAAAACGGCGGCGGACATCGGGGCGTCAACCGGGGGATTCACCGACTGTCTGCTTCAGCGCGGCGCTTCTTTTGTGTTTGCCGTCGATGTGGATACCCGTCAGCTTGACTGGAAACTCAGCCGGGATTCCCGCATTCAGAAGATTCAGAAAAATGCGCGCTACCTCACCTCCGGGGATTTCGACCGGCCTCTGGATATCGTCGTGATGGATGTGTCGTTTATTTCCATTCTCAAGCTGCTTCCCGTTCTTAGGAATCTTGGTGAGGAAATAACCGTGGTTTCTCTTGTCAAGCCTCAGTTCGAAGTGGGCCGGGGCCAGGTGGGGAAAAGAGGGATTGTCAGAGATCCATCCTTGCATCGGAGTGTGCTGGCAAGCATAATAGAGAAAGCCGAACTTATGGGATACGTCGTCCGGGATGTCGTTCCGTCACCCATCCGGGGCCAGAAGGGCAATCGGGAGTTTTTTATTCACTGGACGATGACGGGGGAGTCCCTAGACTCCTCGACAGCTCAATCATTGATCAAGGAGGCCGTCAGGGATGATTCTGATTAATCGGGTTGGATTTGTGATCAAACCCCACGCTCCGGACATCAAGCCGGTTCTGGACGAGGCCATTCAATACTGCCGCGCAAAAGGACTGGAATGTGTTCTCGAGAAAGATGCGGCGCGCATTCTGGGCGAGAGGGACGGAGTTCCCCGGGAGCTGCTTCCGGGTCAGGTGGACGTACTCATCGTCCTCGGAGGAGACGGCACTCTCCTCAGCGTTTCTCACCTGGCCGCCAAAAACGGGATTCCCGTGATCGGTATCAACATGGGAAGCCTTGGATTTTTGACGGAGGTGCCTCTCAATGAAATGAGACAGACCATCGATTCTTTTCTTGATGGCAATCCTCACATCAGGAATCCCAGGCAGATGCTTGAAGTCGTTTGCAGGGGGAAAACCTATGACTGCCTGAATGATGTCGTCATCAACAAAGGGGCGCTGGCTCGGATGATCCAGTGCATCATCCGCATCGACGGTGAAGAAATCGCCCGTCTTCGTGCGGACGGCTTGATCATCTCCACCCCTACGGGATCGACGGCGTATTCCCTCTCGGCAGGAGGTCCCATTGTCCACCCCTCCATCCCGGCCATTATCATCGCACCGATCTGTCCGCATACTCTGACCTTCCGTCCCATGGTGATATCCTCCGCTTCCGAAGTCCGGGTCCAGCTTCAAAACGAGAGTGAAGAGGTTTATCTGACCATCGACGGGCAGCGGGGGGGACAAATGAATGAACAGGACGAAATTATTATCCGAAAGAGCCCGCTGGTTCTCACTCTCATTTCTTCTCCGAAAAGGAACTATTTTGATCTCCTCCACGATAAACTCGGATGGGGGTAGCATGATTGACTTTGGCCGGATGCGATATTAAAATAATCATTTCCTTTTCGGGGAAAAAACCCATGGGATGGATCCGAAAGGGGAAATCAGCAAATTTTAATGAATGAGGAGGCCCTTGTGGCGAAAAATCTTTCAGTTATTACGGAACAGGATTTTGAAGATGTGGTCATTAAATCCGATCTTCCCATTCTGGTAGATTTTTGGGCGGCTTGGTGCGGCCCCTGCCAAATGATCACGCCATCCCTGGAAAACATCGCTCAGAGATATATAGATACACTCAAAGTTGTTAAAGTGAATGTGGATGACAGCCAGACGGTTGCCGCCAGATACGGGATCATGAGCATTCCGACTCTCCTTCTTTTCAAAGATGGAGAAGTGAAAGAGACCATCGTCGGCGCTCTTCCTCAGGATAAAATCGAGGAAAAAATAAAAAAACACCTATGACTGAACTGCAGGATGTCATCATCATCGGTGCCGGGCCCGCCGGAATGTCGGCCGCCATATACACCGGACGCGGCCGACTGAAAACCCTGGTGATCGAAAAAGGCATGCCGGGAGGACAGATACTGACTTCGGATTGGATCGAGAATTATCCCGGTTTCCCGGAAGGTATTTCGCCCTTTCAGTTGATGCAGGATTTCCGAAAGCAGGCGGAAACGTTTGGAGCCGAAATCCTGACCGATTATGTCAAATCGATTGAACAATCCGATGAAGGATGGAGCATCGTCTGTCAGAATCAAACCTATACAGGCCGGACAGCCATCATTTGCACGGGATCCGATTATAAGAAACTGAAAATCCCGGGGGAAGCCGAACTGACGGGAAGGGGCGTTTCCTATTGCGCCACCTGTGATGCCGCGTTCTTCAAGGAAAAGGATATCGCTGTTGTAGGCGGCGGCGACAATGCCCTGAAAGAAGCTATTTTTTTGGCCAAATTCGGAAAATCCCTGAAAGTGATCCATCGAAGGGATCAGCTGAGGGGGGAAAAAATACTGCAGGAAAGGGTGTTTGCCCACGAGAAGATAGATGTTCTTTGGGATACGGTGATTGAAAAAATCAACGGAACAGACAAACTGGAGTCCCTGACCCTTAAGAATGTGAAAGATGCGTCTCTCAGCGAACTGAAGTTGGATGGGTTGTTTGTTTCTATTGGAACCCTTCCTAATACCGGCTTTGTGTTAAACATCGTCGACCTCGACAGATGGGGTGCGATCAAGGTTGACGGGGAGATGAGGACATCAAGGGAGGGCCTGTATGCGGCCGGGGATGTCTCAAGTGCCTGCCCCAAACAGGTGGCGACAGCCGTCGGCAGCGGTGTCCATGCCGCTCTCTCTGTGGCGGAATATCTCCAGAGTCTCGGAATCTGAAAAACAAGCCGCAGCCCGATATTCCGCCGGCACGGCCGAAAAAAATCACCCTGAACCGTGCCGGCACAGGATTGTTCTACTTTTTCCCTTCCCCCTCTCCGGACGCTGCGACCGTGATTCTGTCCTTGAGTTGAAGGAAAACCTTCTCCCCGATTCCTTTGACCTTCATCAGGTCTTCGATTCTTTTAAAGGGCCCGTTCTTTTTTCGAAAATCGATAATTCTTTCGGCGATCTTTTCACCGATTCGCGGAAGGCTCTGCAGCTCCGCCGCGGGGGCCGTGTTGATGTTGATTTTTGTCACTTGTTTTCCACTCTGTGCGGCGGCCGGAACGGCCGCTGCTGAGCCCAGGGCAAGGATAAAAACCAGACAGGTGAGAATGATTCGAATGCTTTTTCTGTTCATGAGTACCTCCTGTTCACCCTATTGCAAGACATGGGCCAGGTGGTTTGAAAGTCATAAGAGGTTGATATAAATGATGATAGGAGATATCAGGTGGTCGCGGTATGAATATATCCGTTGACCGACTTCCTTTTTGCATGTCAACGAAAGGGAACGTCTGAATGGTGATTAGGATCGGGGAAAGTTTTTTTTGTAGACGGAAAGCAGCTGTTTGAGATCCATGTGGGTGTATTTCTGTGTGGTGGCGAGGCTTTCATGGCCCAGCAGCTCCTGAATAATGCGCAGGTCGGCCCCCCGGCTGAGAAGATGGGAGGCGAAGGAATGACGAAGGGAGTGCGGGCTGATTTTGCGCCGAAGGGATGTCCTGTCGATGTATTTGTCCACGATCCGCTCGATGGACCGGGTGGTCAGCCGCTCCCCTCTGTAGTTGAGGAAGACCGCCCTGTCATCGATTTGACCGTTGTGCATGGATATCCGGACTTTTAGATACCGCTGCAGGCTTGTCCTGGCCATGGATCCGAAAGGAAGAAGCCGCTCCTTTTTCCCTTTTCCCATGACTCGGATGATCTCTTCAGAAAAACTGATATCTTCCAGATTGATACCCACAAGTTCACTGACGCGAATGCCGGTAGCGTACAGCAGCTCGAGGATGGCCTTGTCCCGCACGCTGATGGGCTCGTTTCCCTGCGGCAGATCCAGAAATTCCGCCATTTCATCCTCCGACAGGAAAACCGGCACGTTTTTCGGCTGTTTGGGAGTAGCCAAAATTTTGGCCGGATTTTCGCTCACCCAGCGGCGGTGGAGGCTGTACTGGAAAAATGAGCGAACAGCAGCCAGTTTTCTGGCGATGGTCGATTTTTTTTTCTTCTGTTCCACCAGCGAGGCCAGAAATCCCCGGAGGATGATGTGGTCGATCTGCCGGAAGGAGATGTTTTTCTCCTCCAGATAACCGGCCAGCTGAAGCAGATCCCTCCGGTAGTTGTCGATGGTATGGGGTGATGCGTTCCGCTCATGTCGGAGGTGAGCCATGTACTGATCGATCTCTTGTTTCATGGGATGTCGGTCTCTCCGCCTCTCTCTCCATTATAGCGCATATAAATGCGGAATGGCGAAGGAGTGACCGGCCCTATTCCTCAGGGGCGTCTTCCTTGTAATCACATTCCTCGTTTCCGCAGTAAATGGAGACCGGTTCTTTGGCCCGGGTTTTTTTCAGGAGAAATGGCCGGCCGCATTTGGGACAGGGTTTGTTCTGCGGGTCATCCCAGGTCGCGTACTTGCATTTGGGAAACCGGCTGCATCCATAGAACAGTTTTCCCCGCCGCGTTTTTCTATGAATCAGTGTTCCTTCGCAGCCGTTGTTGGGACAGGAAATGCCGGTATCCTTCGCTTCTTTTTTAATGTATTTGCATTCGGGATAATTGGAACAGGCGACAAAAGCCCCGAATTTTCCCTGTCGCTCGACCATCTGAGATCCGCATTCGGGGCAGGTTTCCTCCAGCGGTTTGCTTTCCTTTTTGATCATGCTCTGCTTGTAACTGCAGTCGGGATACCCGGTGCACGCCTTGAATCGCCCGTACCGGCCTTCCTTGATGACCAACTGCTTTCCGCATTCCGGACAATTTTCCTCGGCCGGAATCCCCTGGGGTTTGATGCTGTCCTTCTGCATCGCCTTCTCCAGGTCCTGGTCGAGGAGGCCGTAATAGGTTTTGAGATACTCCTGCCAGTTTGTCTGTCCTTCGGCGATCGTGTCGAGAGCTTCCTCCAGGCGGGCGGTGAATTTGAATTCCATCAGATCGGGGAAGTTTTCGACCAGATAATCATTGACGAACAATCCCAAATCGGTGGGAATAAATTTTCCCTGGTCTTTGATGACATACACTCTCCCCTGAATAGTGGAAATGATGGGGGCGTAGGTGCTGGGACGGCCGATACCCCGTGCTTCCAGCTCTTTGACGAGGGTGCCTTCGGTGTACCGGGGCGGGGGTTGGGTGAAATGCTGTTTCGGATCAAGCTTCAGGAGCTTCAGGGTTTCGCCCTTTACCCCCAGTGGAAGTATTTTCCCCTCTCCGTCCTTTCTTGAAAACAGTCGCATGAATCCGTCGAACCGGATCACTTCCCCCTTGGACTTAAAAAGGCAGCGCCCGGCCCGAATATCGAATTCGGTCTCTTCGATTTTTGCAGCGCTCATCTGGGATGCCATAAAGCGGTTCCAGATCAGGGTGTAGAGGGACAGTTCATCTTTGTTGAGATGGGATTGAACGGCGTCGGGAGGGAGATTGAAGGATGTGGGCCGAATGGCCTCATGGGCATCCTGTGCCTTTTTTTTGTTTTTATAGAAACGTGGGGATTTGGGCACATACTCCTGCCCGTACTTTTCGAGGATGGCGGCTCGCGCGGCCTCCAGGGCATCCTGTGAGATACGCACGGAATCCGTACGCATGTAGGTGATGAGGCCTTCCAGGCCGCGCTCTCCGATTTCTTTTCCTTCATAAAGCTTTTGAGCCAGGAGCATGGTTTTTCTCACGGAAAAACGATTCGTTCGGAAAGCCTCCTGTTGAAGGGTGCTCGTGATATGGGGCGGAGGCGGGGTTTTTGTCTTGATCTTGACCTGGATGTCATCCAGAATAAAGGGCTGATTCTTCAGCTCTTCGACGATGGAGAGAGCCTGCTCTTCCTTTTCCAGATAGATCTTCTTGTTTTCGATTTTGACGAGAGAGGCATCGAACGGCGGCGGCACGGCGGCCTCGAGTGAAGCCGTGATTGACCAGTACTCCTCCTGAACAAAGGCTTTGATTTCCTTTTCGCGCTCACAGATCAGCCGGACGGCGATGGACTGCACCCGTCCCGCGCTCAGTCCTCGTCCGACTTTTTTCCACAGGAGAGGGCTGATGAGATAGCCGACCAGCCTGTCGAGAATGCGCCGTGTCTGCTGGGCGTTAAATTTATCCTCATCGATGTGACGGGAATGCCGCAGGGCTTCGGTGATGGCGTTTATTGTGATTTCATTGAATAGAATTCTAAAAATATTAGGATTATATTTTTCCAGCACCTGCTTCAGATGCCAGCAGATGGCCTCACCCTCCCTGTCCGGGTCCGCGGCAAGAAGGACTCGGTCCACCTTCCCGGCCGCTTCCTGCAGTTCGCCGACGACATTTTTTCGCCCGGGGATGAGTTGGTATTGGCTTTTAAACTTGTCTTCAACATCGACTCCCAGCTTTGTTTTCGGAAGATCCCGGATATGACCCATGGAAGCCTTCACGATATAGTCTTTTCCGAGATAGCGGTTGATGGTTTTTGCTTTGGCGGGGGATTCGACGATCACCAGGGTTTTTGGCATTACAATTTCCTCTGATAGAATTTTCCGGGGCGTTGAAAGACGAGGTCTTTGAGTTCGAGGTGGAGCAGCGCGGACAACACCTCCGGAACGGACATGCGGCTGACTGTGACCAGTTCATCCACGTGAACAAGGGCATCCGGTTTCAAAAGGGAGAAGAGGCTCTGTTCGGTCCCGGTGAGCCGAACGGGAGAGGCATCGTCGAGCGTGTCTTCAAAAAGGAATTCCTGCTGGATCTCCCGGGGAAGCTCTTCCACGACATCCCTCCAGGACTGAACGGGCTTGGCTCCGAGTTTGAGAAGAGTGTTGGTCCCTTGGCTGGATTTGGATGTGATATTTCCGGGGATCGCCATCACTTCCCTGTTCTGTTCCAGCGCGAGATCGGCCGTAATCAGTGAGCCGCTTTTTTCTGCCGCCTCCGTGACCACCACCACTCGCGAAAGGCCGCTGATGATGCGGTTTCTCTGAGGAAAATGATGCCGGAGGGGAGGGGATGAGAAAGGGTATTCGGAGACCACCGCGCCTCTCTGCAGAATGGTGCGAAAGAGACCGGCGTTTTCTTTGGGATATACGGTTCCCAATCCGGATCCAAGCACGGCGACTGTTTGTCCTCCTTTTACGGCGCCCCAGTGAGCGATGGAATCGATGCCGCGGGCCAGTCCGCTGACAATGACGACCCCCCTGCGGGCCAGATTGCGGGCCAGTTGTTCGGTCACCGAACGTCCGTAGGGTGACGGCCGGCGCGTGCCTACGATGGCTACGCCCAGGCTGTTGACGGCCTCAATCTTTCCGGCACAATACAGGACAAGCGGGGGATTGTCAATTTCTCGCAAGACACGCGGATATTCCGGGTCTTTTAAAAGTAACGCAGTATATCCTTTTTTATGCAGCCATTCAATTTCTTTTTTTGCTTTTTCCTGCAGATTTCCTGAACGGATGACCGCCGTCTTTTCTGAGTCAAAACCAAGCTTATGTATTTTTTCCTCTGGACATTTGAAAAAATCCGACAGATGGGGAAAAGCCTTGCGGATGGTGTCTATCAGATAGTGATTTTCACAGAGGAGGATGCTCAGGGCGATTGAGTCGATCCGCTCCTGAGCCTCCATTCATTTTCCGCTGCGTTCCGGCGGAATGGCAAAAATAGGGACCTGGCTGTGGGCGATGACTTTTTCCGTTGTGCTTCCCAGAAAAAACCGCTCTATTTTACTCTGGACACAGGTGGAGATCACAATCAGATCATATTTGTTGCTCTGGGCGTAATCCGCAATTCCGAGAGAGGCGTTGATCGCCCTGGTTACATCTTCCTTGAGCACGATGTCTTCATGCTCCTTTTTGCGCCGGGCTTTCAACTTATCCAACACGGCGTCCATCATTTTATCGAGAATCTTTGGCGGGAACTCGTAATCGTGAAGCTCGAGCACGTGAAGAAACATCAGGGCGGAATCGAAGCCCTTGGCCAGTTTCCAGGCATAGTCCCGTTCGATGTCCTCCTGCTCAGAGAAATCGGTGGGGACGAGAATTTTTTTCATAGAAGGTTTGCGACGGCCTTTTTTTGTGAGTAGAAGGGGTACGGAGGTGTTCCTGACGACATGATTGGCAACGCTCCCGATAAAGAGTTTTTCGATGGCTGAAAGACCTTTGGATCCCATGACGATCAAGTCGGCTCCGATTTCCTCGGCCGTTTCTATGATCTTCTTGGAAGCATTTCCTTCGCTGAGGATGATATCAAAGACAATGCCCCTGGTTTTCTGTATGTCCTCCAGCTTTATCCGGGCCTCACTCTTGAATGCCGCCACCCGCTTGGAGAGTTCTCCCTGGATGACGGCTACCGTGTCGTAAAGGGCCGGGGAAAAATCAGGCGCGACATGGAGCGCGGATATTTTTGCTTTAAATGTGTCGGCGAATATCTTGGCATAGGACAGGGAATCCAGGGATTCGTCTGAAAAATCCGTGGCCCAAAGGATTTTATTGAGGAATTTTGCCATGGTTATCTCCTTGGTGATGTAAGGCTCCAGAGTATTCTAGAAGAAAAAATTCCTTCGGGCAACATTTTCATGAGAGAAGACGCCCTTATGTTCCTGTTTTTCTCAAACGGACGG
>Ga0180009_10006931_pt1 | contig 11734 bp, 7 predicted proteins | sample OS_PC_MetaG_FD_123537 | JGI IMG/M metagenome (GOLD analysis project Ga0180009, IMG submission 123537) | Groundwater microbial communities from the Aspo Hard Rock Laboratory (HRL) deep subsurface site, Sweden - OS_PC_MetaG | ecosystem: Environmental > Aquatic > Deep subsurface > Groundwater...
CCATGTGAACGAGAGGGTAATCCTTGGTGGCTGCCTTTGAGTTGGTTCTGGCGGGGATGTAACCCCGCCCTACCGTAATCCTTGCTTCTGGTGAAAATTCCATGTGAACGAGAGGGTAATCCTAGGTGGCTGCCTTTAAGTTGGTTCTGGCGGGGATGTAACCCCGCCCTACCGTAATCCTTGCTTCTAGTGAAAATTCCATGTGAACGAGAGGGTAATCCTAGGTGGCTGCCTTTGAGTTGGTTCTGGCGGGGATGGAGACTAGGAATGGCGGGAAATGAAGTGATGATATTCCGCCATCTTGGCCATGGACTTGACAGCTCTTTCGGGTGTCGGGAAAAACACACTCTTGTATTTACACCCCTCCACACTGTTTACTGTCTTATCCTTTTCATCGGTGACAATGCTGACACCATAGACCGGCTTTTGGTACTTATCCATCAAGGTTGCCACGTATTTGATATAATCTGCCTCAAAGGCGGCTACTATCTCTCGTGCGCCTTCAATGAACTCTTTAGTGTAGGAAGGATCGGATGAGATCATCGACTGGAACAGATGTTCCGCCATCACCCGTTTACCGATTATTCCCAGGTTGATGATGGCATCACAACCGTCCCATTTCATCAACTCCTCCAGAACGGTTTTGGGTAGGGAGGGATCATTCTCTCCCACCAGGTCGATGGGGTTAACACGGCTCCAGTAGGGAGGAAGAATTTTATCAATCCGCTCCATCAGTTCCGGTGTTAATGCAGGAACTTCAAGACCGAAATACTCGCATAGGTCGGCCGTTACCACTCCCCATCCACCACCGAGAGTCATAATAGCCACCCGGTTCCCCTTCGGCAGGGGTAATGACGAGAACGAAGCCGCCAGATCCAGAAGTTCAAGGGACTGGTTAACCTGAATAATACCGGTTTGCTTGCACATGGCGTCAAATGTTTTGCTGTCGGATGTCATGGCTCCGGTATGGCTGGAGGCAGCAAGATTGCCAGCGCCGCTTTGACCTCCCTTTAGCAATATAACCGGTTTCTTTTTACTGACCCTTTTGGCACTTTCAAAAAAGCGTCTCCCGTTTTTGACGCTCTCCATATAGATCACAACGGTTTCGGTGAGATCATCCAGTTCGAAAGCATTTAGAAAATCCTCAATGGTCAGCATAGCCTCGTTTCCCGAACCGCAAAAACCGCGAATCCCGATTCCCTGCTGATGGGCAAATGCCAGCAGTTGAACTCCCATATTTCCTGATTGGGACAAAATAGCGGTGGAACCGGCCGGTGGCTGAACATGAACGCCCATGCAGTAAAGATGGATATGCGGATTGCAGATCCCCATGGTATTGGGGCCCAGTATCAGAATCCCGGCTTCCCTGGCTTTTTTGACCAGCTCTTTTTCCAGCGATTTGCCGTCGACCCCGGTTTCACCGAACCCGGAAGTGATCAAAAGAACATCCTTGATCTTTTTTCGCTGTAACTGCGGGATCAGATCCAGAACCTTGGCAGCCGGGATGGTGACCACTGCCAGATCCACATTTCCCGGAATTTCCTCTACGCTTTTATAGACCTTTCTCCCGGCAATGGTTCCGCCCCTGGGATTCACCAGGTAGACTTCACTTTCAAATTTACCGCTTAAGGTATTCATGGGAAGATTATATCCCCATTTCCCCACTGTTCCGGAGGCGCCAATAAAGGCAATCGGTTTGGGGTGAAAGAAATACTCGATGGAGGCAGGAGTCACGGGAATCGAGTAATCCTGTTTAGCCGGACTATCTTCTTTGATGATCAAGGCATCAACCGCTGAGATCGATCCGTTCGGTCCCACTATTAAAGGGTTGATATCAATCTCTGCAATGTCAGTCTGCTCCAGGCTCAATCTGGAAAGTCCCAGCAGTGTTTTGACCAGTTGAGTCCTGTCTGCCGCCTGTTCTCCACGGAAGGCTCCTAAAAGAGACTTGGCTTTAACCTCATTCAGCATCTCTTCAATATCAATTTCATCAATAGGAGCCAGCCTGAGTGACACATCAGAGAATGCTTCGGTGAACACACCTCCCAGTCCGAAGAGAATAACCGGGCCGAACTGCCGGTCCCTGAACATTCCGGCAACAAACTCCCGTTTACCCTTTACCTGGGGCTGAACCAGAAACCCTTCCAGTTCCTCGCCGACCTCCTCTTGAATCAGGGTTGCAGCCTGTTCTACCGATGCGGTATCAACAAGGTTGAGATGAACAATTCCTCTTTCGGTTTTATGGAGCAGGGTTGATCCCAATCCTTTCAATACCACCGGGAATCCCAATTCACGGGAAGCCTTTACTGCCTCCTCAATGGTATGGGCAATAACCTCTTTGACAACGGGGATACCGTATCCGGCCAAAATCCGTTTGGAGTCGCTTTCCGATAGTGTTACACGGCTGCTCGATTTGGTTTTGTCAGTCTTACTCATATGATAACCTGCATGTGGTTGTCCGAAAAAAGTTATTTTCAAATGGAGGCATCGGATGTTTCAAGTATTCAGATACAAATTGAAACTGCCTGCAGAACCGACTGTAAACGCTGCCTTTTTATCTTGTTAAATATACCGTCACTTGTTCTTTTTAGCTACCCATTAATCAAACTAGCAAAGAAAGTTAATTAAAAAGAATACATTAGAAGCTTAAGAATGGGGACAAAAAGATATGTTCAACCCACAATTTCAACCATTTGGTTGATTAGTTCCATTTTTTTTAAGGGGGATGCAATAAATCATAGAAAGTCACGTCATAACACCAACAACAAATGATAACTCACATTTTGCCAAGCGTTGGGAATATGGTAAAACAGGGTTACATCCCGCCAGAACTAAGTCAAAGGCGGCCACGCAGGGCCGCCCTACCGTTCAGGAAACTTGTATCTTGTATCAAAGAAGTGCTTAAGTAAGCGCGTATGGAACTTGATCCATCATCCAGGGGATTTAACCAAAAACCAAAAAAACCGGATTCCGGCTTGGTGAAGCACGAGACTCCCATTCCCGAAGGGAATGACAGGAAAATCAGATTTTCAGAGTGGACTCAAAACTTTATATTTAAAAAACAATTGGAGTTACGATGACAAAAAGAATCCCCCACCAAGAGGAGGCTATCAACGGTAATAACCTGGTTGAGACATATGCCCGGGAGCATGAAGAGAATAGTCAGTCCCATTTTTCCGCTTTCCTGAATGACCTGGAAAAATTAAATCCCCGGGGACGGTTTTTGGAGATTGGATCGGGACCGGGGTTTTTGACCGCCCTGGTTGCTGAAAAGTATCCTCAGTCAACCATTGTGGCTTTGGAACCTTCCAAAGAGATGATAGACTATGCAAAAACTTTCCGTAAAACAAAGGGATTAGACAACCGAATTGAGTTTGTGCAAGGGTCAATTGATGATGAGACCAAGGTCAAAAAACTTGGGCAATTTGACCTGGTCTACTCCACTTTCTCCCTGCATCATTGGACAAACCCGCAACAAGCCTGGAGAATGATATCCAAAACTGTCAAAAGTAGTGGAACTATTTTTATTCATGATTTAAAAAGGGTTTCCTGGTTGTATCACCTGCCTTTTAAAAACGGATTTTTTGAATCGATAAGGGCAGCTTATATCCCAAGAGAGATTGGTTATATGCTGAAGTATGCCGGGATTCGGAATTACAAAATCAAAACACCGTTTCCTTATTTCTGGATGTCAATTATTGCTGATAAGTCGCATAAAACAGTATGAGCGATCAACCGTTTAAGAGCAGGCTTACCGATTTTTTCAACTCTGAATACCGTAAACTGGTTGGATTCGTTCGTCAAAAAATCGACAGCGCTGCGGAGATGGATGCGGAAGATTTTGTGCAGGAGGTAGCCATCAATCTTTTTAAACGGGCAGATGTGGCTGCGCCCATCGAGAATCTCTCTGCTTATGTCTATCGGGCTCTACAAAATCAGGTTATCGATTTTTTTAGAAAAAAAGGGAGCTTCGTTTCCCTGGATCAGCCGATTAACGGAAGTGACACCAGCACCTTGGCTGATATCATCAGATTAGCCCAATCCAGAAACACTGAGCTGGAACAAAGACAGATATCCGAAGAACTTCATCAACTCCTGAATCTTCTGAAGGAGGATGAGAGGGCTCTATTAATTGCTACCGAACTGGAAGGAATCACCTTCGCAGAGTTGTCCAAGAAGTGGCGGGTGCCCATCAATACACTGCTTTCAAAGAAATCAAGAGCTATGAAAAAGCTGATGGCAGCCGTTGAAAATGAGGTTTAATCCTTTTGCTTAATTCAATTTTTTATATACCAGCGTTTTTACTTTATCGAGGAGGTGTTTATGAGACCAGGAAAATCTTCAAATCTATGCCCGTTTGATAACAATATAAGTCAGGGAAACAAGATTGTCAGAATCATCGGATGGGCGCTAGTCGGTGTTGTCGTGGCTGTTTTAATAGCGTTTATTTTTGGATGGGCTGTGCAGTTTCTATGGAGTTTAACCCTAACCCCCCTGTTCGGGTTCCAGATGCCGACATACTGGCAGGCTGTCGGCCTGATCATATTGGCCAGAATAATATTCGGCGGATTTGGTCATGGGAAGCATAGTGATAAAAATCATCCCTGGCATAGACGAACGCCGAAAGAGGAAAGCGAATCCTCCATGCAAAGTTGGCACGACCGGCTTCATGGCTTTGATTCTTGTGAACGGGGAGAAGATTCCCTGTCCATTCCTGATGAGCAGCGAAAACACTATCAAAATTTCTGGCAGACAAAAGGAAAAGAGGCATTTGATGATTATCTCAAAAACCTTGAGGACAAGTAGCAGGTAACGAAAATCGGAGATCGCTGCACATTTGTTTTATCAAAGATGTCTGTGGTTAACCACTGATCTCCGATTACGATAGTTTAACATGCTGCTTCCATCTACCGGTTTTGAACCATATGCCAAGAATAGCTCCTTTTAGCACCATGGTACTGCCAATGGCCAGCCAGACGCTGATAACTTCGAATTCGGTCTTCACCGCCAAAAAGTAAGCAATGGGAATCCTCAGCAGAGTAAGCGTCACTCCAACAACCATGGCAGGAATTGTATATCCTGCCCCGGAATAAGCACCTTCCAGCACGACCTCAAAAACACCGATCAGCCAGCAAACAGAGATAATCTTTAAATAGACAGATGTTTCCCTGATGACCAGAATATCTGTTGTGAAGAAACCAATAATAAAATCTGAACCGGTCCAAATTACAACAAAAAACAAAATATTTGCAATCAGCGCCAATTGACATGACCTCCATGAGATTTGCTCGGCCTTATCCACCTGATCAGCTCCCAGGTATTGTCCCATCAATGTCGCTGCTGCTATTGCAAACCCGTAATTGATATACCAGGGCACAAATTCTATCCGGGTACCGATTCCAATCGCGGCAACGGAGACTGTTCCAAATCCGGCAATAATAGCTGTTAACCCGGCATATGTTCCTGAAAAAACGATACCATTCACTGAAATTGGCAGACCGATGGCAAAAATCCTCTTCACCGACCTCCACTCCAAAAACTGTGATTGGCTTCCTGGTCGGATCAACCACATGGTTTTCTTTTTTAAAACCATAATGGCCAATACAACACCAACAAGATGGCAAATGACCGATGCCCAGGCAGCCCCTGCCAAACCCAGTTTTGGGAAAAAACCAAAACCAAATATTAACAATGGATCAAGAACCAGATTCAAACAGACACATCCGATTGAGATCAGCAGAGGGGTTTTGGCATCACCTGACCCCCGTATTGCAGAGATCAATGGCATCATCAGCATTACAACGGGTAAAAATAGTAACCAGGGTGTAATGTAGTCTTCGATTCCGTCGATAACAACAGGTTCTAGTCCCAATAATTCTGCTACTATCCTGTATGAAACAAAGCAGACACTCATTAAAACAAAACTGATTATCAAACTGATCTTGACACAATTCCTGACATGCAAAGCTGTTCTGGAAAGAGCATTAGAACCAACCGCCTGTGATACAAGAGTATTCGCAGCAATAGCAGGAATATTGGCCAATGAAAACAAGAACCAGAGAAAAAACGAAGCTGCTGTTGAGGATGCGACAGGAACCGTACCAAGTTTGCCTATCCAGAAGATATCAACCACCTGGTACAAAGACTCAATCAGCATTGAACCTGTCGCCGGAATAGCCATCATTAGGATAGCTCGATTCATGCTGATTTTGGTCAGATTTGTAACTTTAATCTCTTCCCTGCCGGTTTTAAAATCCAGTTCTGTATCCACAGTGAACACCTGAGTCTGATTGGCGAAAGTTGATGTCAATAACCCTATACTCCTTTATCCCGGATTTTTTAAAAACAAACAATAAATCCATGAATTATTTCAGGTAATCTGCGAATCGAATGAAACTCACCGTAAAAAGCAGCGGGGTATTTATATCTTAATGCCTGGATCCCGGATCGGGCCTGTCCTCAGCTTGACTGGGGATCCGGGATGGCAAGTGTGACTTGACGTCTGTTTATATTGGAAAAATCTTCTATTTTTCTCTTGTGACACAGCCAGAGAGTCCGGGATGACAAATCGCTGTTAGTAAGAAGCGAAACTGGCAGCTTCGAAGGGGGTATTAAACCCGGACTGCGCAATAAAAAAGAGATAAAAAGCCTGTTCAGCGGCAGGAAAAGGGGATGAGCATGAATTGGAAGAGGAAATGTGAAGATTAGGTACCAAGAATTGTCTTTCGATAATTACGGGGTTGAATACCATAAGCCTGCAAAAAGCACTTGGAAAAATAACTGGAATCATTGAAGCCTGTGGAAAATGCAATTTCACTGATTGACAGGCTGCTGTCCAACAATAGTTTTTTTGCATCATTCAAGCGGTATTCACGCAGAAACTCGAATACCGTTTTCCCGAATATCTCTCTAAAACCCCGATTTAATCTGGTATGTGTCAATCCAACCATTTTTGCCAAGTCAAAAAGTGAGGGCGGATTTTGGAACTCACAAATGATGATTTCTCGTGCCTCCTTAATTTTATTGGTCTCTCCGGTTGTCAGCGATAACGACGAATCCGGCAGCAGGCTATCCGCTTCAAGCCGTTCAATAAAGTATACCAATAATTCCAGCGCTTTACTTTCCAAAAAAATGGATCTCAAACTGCCCTCTAACGTGCAGTTGTAAACCTGAAGTGCAACATCCCGAATGGACTTGGTCAAAGGTTCAAACCGAAAAAAGGGTGTTTGACTATAACCATGAATCAGCTCCAGGAAAGGCTTGCAGACATTGGAGCTGTTGTCGATATTAAGTTCATTCAGTAGTGTTGGATCTGCCATCAACCCCACAGTGATCAGGGGAGTTTGTGAGCTGTATTGGATTCCGAAAGCCTTGGGTGAGAATGTGATAAAACTACTGCCTGTATTGGCTTTTAATAACCTGTTTCTGCCAGAATTGTCATTAAAGTCGCAACAAGTTTGCCCCGACAGCATAACCCCAAATTCCAAGGGTGATTCATCTATTTCAAACTGATAGCTTTGCTCGGGTTGATGAAGATGCTCAATCAAGAGATGTAAGCCGCTTCTCACCCTGATCTTTTCTCTTCCCTGCCATGCTTGCTGATCTGACCAGACCATACTGGGTTCCCGACAAGAAAAATTCTGCAATTGCCTGCTTTCTGTCAGATTCTTTCGGATATCGATCAGATTGATAGTAACATCCATAGTTCAACCTTGAATTATAATGAATTACAGTCTTTATTGAAGCAGAGAAAAACCATATCCTCAAGAGAATAATACGATAAAACAGGTAAGGGTTCATTCTCTCATAATTCAGAAGGTTTAAGTTTCTCCTTTTTTTTAATCAGGTTTGGCAAGGTGAAGTTTTTTCCTGTCAGAACTTTACAAAAACACCGGCAGTGCTGGACAGATAAAAAGGCACCCTTTAAGCTTAAACCATCGTTCTCAATTAAAAACCCGATCAGATTACCGTTTCATATCCATGGAAAACAGGCCTGCCATCTTAAAAACCAAACTGCGACTTCCAAAAGTCCCGGGAACAATCAATCGGGAGCACTTGCTGCCCGTACTTTCAGCCATCGCTCATAAAAAAACGGCGATTGTTGTGGCAGGAGCAGGATATGGTAAAACCACCCTCATCGCGCAAACTGTGGAGTTGTCCGGGATGCCTGCTGTCTGGTACAGTCTTGATGAAACAGATCTGGATCTTTCTGTTTTTATGACTTATCTGGTAACCGGTATCCGGCAATACTATCCAAATTTTGGCCAACACCTGCTCGACCAGACCGGTATCATCTCCAGTTCCGATCGAAGCAGAAAGAGCTTTCTCATCTCACTGTTAGCAGAGATTGAAAATACCCTGTCCAAGGACCTTGTTATTGTGCTGGATGACTATTATTCAATACAAGACAACCCCTCGATCTCCGATTCTCTTTCCTTCCTCCTGAACAGGCTTCCGCCTCAAATCCACTTTGTAATTATCAGCCGGAGTGAGCCTGACATTCAACTCTCCAGATTGAGAGCAATGTCGGAAGTGATAGATATCGGCGAAAATGATCTGGAATTCAAGCTTGATGAGGTCAAAACTCTTTATAATCAGGTGCTGAAGCTTCAACTTACGGAACAGCAGCTGCAAAAAGTCCGGAATAGAACCGAGGGATGGCCTGCTGGTTTGATCCTGTTTTATCATTCGATCAAGGGGGTGAAATTAAGCGAGATTGATTTCGCCTTGGATCGGTTGGGGAGTCAACACAAAACGCTGAGATCCTATTTCGAGGAGAATGTTTTTGATAAACTGAATCCCGAGATTCAGGATTTTTTGCTGAAAACGTCAATACTAACCAGCATGACGGTTGAATTCTGCAACGCTTTCCTGGGGATTAATAATTCTGCCCATATCCTGTCAACCCTGGAAAAGAGCCATCTATTCACATTCTGTTCCCGGGAGGAGCGGCCCTGTTATGCCTATCACCATCTATTAAAGGATTTTTTAGAACAAAAACTCAAGCAGCAAATAGACGGGGCAAATCTGGAGGCTCTGCATTGTTTAGCCGGTGATCTGCTCTATAAAACAGAATCCTTTGAAGAAGCACTGTTGCACTATCTGGAAGGAAACGACAATGAACAGGCTTGCCGGCTTTTCCTGGAGTTAGCAATCCATCTTTTTATGGTCGGACGGCTGAAGCTGATTCAGCTGTTCTATGACAAAATCCCGCAGGCAAGAATTAATCATGATCCGAAGCTTCTGTTGTTAAAAGCAAGATTGGTATCTCTTAACGGAAAACCGAACGATGCCATAGAAATCCTGAAATCCGGGCTTAAGATTGTGAGTCGCTCTCAATCCAAAGAACAGGCGTCCTGGTTTCAAAAAGAACTGGGAGTGCAATTCTACTATTCAGGCGATATTCCCGGCGCCATCGCACAGTTCAGGAATGTCTTGAGCGGCGAAAAACCCGATCCTCAAACGTCCGGAGAGGCTGCCGGAATGCTGGCATTCCTTTTATCCGTTCAAGGAGAATTTAGTGAAGCAGAGAGGATACTCAAGTTCACACAGGATTTTGTCAATCAGCTCGATGGCGAGCTGAAACAGGCGGCAAACGCCTGGATTTACATGTGTCTGAGTTTTAAAAACTACTGCACCGGTGACTTTGTAAAATCAAAATTGTTTGCCCTGGATGGGCTTAGGATTATTGAAAAACTGAAGATAGACGCTCTTCTCCCCCTGGCCTTCCTCCAGTTATCCTACGCCGATGTTTCATTGGGCAATTTTGAGGCTGCCAATAAAAGTGCCGGAAAAGGAATCGATACAGCAATCAAACTGGGGATTAATGACAGTTTCCTGGCCTGGCTGCATATCATCGTAGGGCAGGCCAAACTTGGTCAAAACTGTCCGGAAGAAGCATTGGAAGCCGCCCTGGTCAGTCTGGATCTGTTTCAAAACATCGGAAATAAATGGGGGATGGCCACTTCCCACGATCTGCTTTCAAGGATCTACCTGCAAACGGAAAAGCACCGGGAAGCTGACCATCACCTGGAATTGGGATATGAAGCCATCAAGGGACAACAGCTTCCCCTGACCAGGGGGTTCCTGGACTATGCACGGATACTCCTCCTAATCAAACAAAATCGGACAAAAGCCGCTTTAAATCAAATCCAGCAAACCCAAACGGATGTTTGCCCGTCAAAACACCTGACCTGTGTCCTGCTACTCCTGCAAGCCGGGCTTTATATAAAAACAGAAAATAGCGGTTCAGCAATAAAACCTTTACAGAAAGGTCTGCAGATTGCGGTTGAGAACAACTACCCGGTCTCATCCTTTGATGAGCTACGGCCCATATGGCTCCAACTGATGGAATTAAAATCCCATGAGGCTATCAGAACTCTCTGGAATCAGGTGATGGGAGATGGGAAGATGGAGCCGGTCGGTATCAAACCAGGCAGTACAGGATCAACAGGTTTTCCCGAATTGAGAGTTGAGTGTTTTGGCAGATTCCGCGTATTCAAAGGCGGAAACGAAATCCCCGTGGAAAATTGGAAAAGCTCAAAAACGGAACAACTTTTTAAGTACCTGGTGGCAAAAGCTGACAGGGGATATATCCCCAGGGATATTCTGATCGAAATTCTGTGGCCAAATGAAACCGCGACAAAATGTGTGAAACGCCTCAATGTGGCATTCACAACCCTGAGAAACTTCCTGGAACCGGAGCGAAAACCGGGGGGAACCTCCAATTATATATTGAGACAAAAAGATGCCTATCGAATAGATCTGGGAGAAAAGGGGACGACGGATGTGCTGGAGTTCATACAGGCAGTGACAGACGGTGAAGCAGCCATTCAACGCCATTCTGAAGACCCGGGTATCCCGATGGAATTTTTTTTAAAGGCAGCGTCCATTCGAAAAGGTGATTTCCTGGAGAACGACCTTTATCTCGACTGGTGTACAGAAGAGAGGGAACGATTAAATCAGGTTTATTTTTCTGTGCTGCAGAGAATTATCGACTTTTATGAAAACAAAGGTGACCATCTCCAGGGATTACGATTTGCAGACAAGGCTTTAACACTCGATCCCTATGCGGAAGAAATCTACCGAAAGATAATGGTTTTTTATTCCGGAGCCGGTAACAATCCCATGATCTTAAAAACCTATGAGAAATGCCGATTCAGCTTGGAAAAGGAGTTGAACTGCCCCCTTTCCCGGGAGACAATCGATCTGTTTAATCGATTAACTCAATCTCATCAATAAAACAAAATTTCACCGCCCGTTCCTCACTGGATTTATTGCCTTTTACGGTTGATTTACAGCTTCAGTTTTACTTCCCGTTAACTCTCCATTAACTAATCCATGCCATCATTGTTGTTATCCATGATCAGCATTCCAGCACAGTGCTGATGGTGGCTATTCGACTGATTAACGCCTTAATAGGTCGAACATCCTTAAAAATATCAGCCGGGGCAGGTTGGTAACTATCTGCCCCGGTTGATATTCATGGGAATGCGGCGGATCGGTTACCTATTTAAAAATATTTTATCGGGGCAGGGATTATGGTAGGGCGGGGTTAAATCCTATAAGCGCCTACTTAAGGGCAAATAGAAAGAAGTTTCATTGACAATTTATTATTATCTGAACAGTTTTGAGTTATTGCCTAAATTATTGAAATTATAGGCCATAGAAAGCTGACATGTTGTCATTCCGTGCTTGACACGGAATCCATAATTATTTCAAAAATCTGGATGCC
>Ga0180009_10006932_pt1 | contig 11734 bp, 11 predicted proteins | sample OS_PC_MetaG_FD_123537 | JGI IMG/M metagenome (GOLD analysis project Ga0180009, IMG submission 123537) | Groundwater microbial communities from the Aspo Hard Rock Laboratory (HRL) deep subsurface site, Sweden - OS_PC_MetaG | ecosystem: Environmental > Aquatic > Deep subsurface > Groundwater...
AAGATTCGGGTGATCCAAAGAAGGGCTTACGGTTTGCGCGACGAGGAGTATCTCCGACTGAAAATCCTTACCTGTATGCTCAAGGAGATATAAAATGACCCACACGATTACGCGAAGACCCTTCTTTATTAAAGGCGAAATCCCTTGACTACATATTGTGCCGAAAATAAATAAAAGAAGGGCATAGATAACGCTTTCATTATAGGATAGCATGACCACATTTCCCACTTCTTTACCTTTTTTGACTACGAATGTTTCACTAGCAAGCGATGAAGATTTCGAGGGATTATTAGAAAGAATTAACAATGCAATATTTGATTGATCTGGCATCTGTAAGCCTTCAATCCTCATTTCTTCGTCGAATCGTCCACGGCACTTACCGTTCTTTAGTAAAGATGTCGCCAAATCGTGGTGACCTAGAATGACTCTTTCTAAGTTAAAATCGTTTTCTCTTTGTATTACTATCCTCTGCGAGCTAGATGAGCCGTTGTGTATAATCACGGCTCTTGCACTTACATCTCTTAGGTCAACTTCCTCATAGAAATTACCTTTCTCTGGTTCTGCTTTCCAAATAAACTCACGAGTAAAAGGAAATTCCATTTTACCAACAAAAGATGCAGAAATCAAATAATAGAAATACCCTACTCCTCCAAAAATACAAAGGAAAATAGGTAGAATTAGCTTTGAATATTTTGCCAAATTCATTCTATTGTCTCTCCTTTCTTGTACAAAATCAAAACTTTCGGCAAGACAAATATAATAACAAAAGCAGATACACATTGAAAAACTGGAAATAGATATAGTACTTTATCCATTTGATTGAAAAAATATACTATTCCTGCAAAAGTTAATGCTCCTGTAAAAACAAAATAAAATTCTATAAATCGATTGACTCTAGCTAAATTTTTGACGGGAAACGTTGCCATGAATATTATCATAGCATTAGAAAATAAAACCAATGTTACGACGACACCTATAGAATAATAAAGAGCATTGTTCACTAGGATGCTAAGTAAAAAAGCAGGGAGAACTATCCAGTACGGGTACAACTTGAATTGTTCCGAAGAAGCATGTTTATCTTTCAACTTGCTGTGCTGCATTATTCCAATTAACCACGTGTCAATGGAAGTAATAAAAAGACACATCCCTCCGCCTAGAAGCCACCAAAGGGCGAAAGAATGATGCTCAATAAATTCCTTGGTTGCGATAATACTTGCAATGCTTCTCATTACCACAATTGCATCCATAGAATGCGTAGGTCCCTTATTTATTACAAAAATGTGCAAGCCTAATAATGACAACGGGATAACGGCTATTATGATACCTACTCCGCCGTACGCTAGAGGTTTGATATTAAATTTTGAGCTATGATCTAGGGAACTGACGTTTCTTATCCAAAGGTCTGGCCAAGAAAAATTGTAAGCTATGATAAAAAACAAAATTCCAAAAAAGATAAGTGGATCTCCAACCATGAAAAGCTCTCTATGAAAAGTCACATTTAGCGCGTATTTGATTTTTTCCATAGAATTAGCTATAACTAGAATACATCCAATTTCAAATACGATTAATTGAAATAAATCTGTTCTAAGCACCCCTATGAAACCACCTAATGAAGTGTATGTGGCACACAAAATTGAAATAAATAGCACAATAAAGATAGAATACAACTCTGACCCAGGGAATAATTCGTTCAACAAATTTCTCGCTACGGTTAACTCCAAGATTATTACAGAAAAATAAAGGACTTTTAGTGCTTTTCGATATCGATGACGTATAATATCATTTGGTATAAGGTCCAAGATGGTATTAGTTACCCTTTCAGACGCTGACTCTGGAAGCTCTATATTTCTCCTCACTCTCTTAGCTGATACTGCGAAAGATGCATAAGCAATAGGGATACCGAAATACAATAGAAAAATCGGAGTCAAGCCCCAGCCGGAAACAGCTGCAAGGTATCCACATACTACGGTTGATATTGATAGAACTGATCCAATATTACTGGATGTGGCAAGAAAACTATTGTTATGTCTGAACAGAAAATTAAATGGATCCCGGTCTTTTAGATCAATATGATTTGCAAGAAACGCAATTACCATACTTAAAAATAGAACTAAAAATGAACTGACGAGAAGCATCAATTGCATAGACTTAAACCCCAAACAAATTTCGTAGAAGAAGTAGATAGGTTATTACTATTTAATTGCTGTGAAAACGTTATATCTGATTAAATCTTTCTCAGCCATCTTGTAGAATTCATTTGCAGCAATAAGGTTGGGGAAAATTCCCGGCAAATGAAGTAGTTTAACAAGAAAGTATGGTATTCGGAAGATTCTCCTCAGTCGATCAAGAGACGGTCTAACGTTATCAGTGATATTTTCCGCACAAGTTTTCCGAAAGCCTACTTCTCTAATAAGCTCTTGGAATCGACCGTGACGAAATTCTTTCAAGCCATCCATAGCCGATGCATAAATCACTTTGTTTAATAAACCCATTTCGAGAGAGGAAAACTTGCTGTCTTGCGCAAGAGTGTACTCAAACAACGCGAGTTTGCCATCCTGTTTCAATACTCTCATGAATTCATTGAGAGTTTGTCTCACATCGATGGAATGCGATAGTGCCTCGGTAGTGTATACAGCGTCGAAGCTTTCATTGAGAAAAGCCATATTTGAATAATCCATAAGAGAGTAAATTGCTTTGTCAGAAACTCCACTTTTTATTGACAAACGCCTGGCTTTTCTTACTTCGCTTGAAAGAATTGTTATACCATGAATCAGACAATGATAGTTCCTAACCAAGTATACGGATACCACACCATTGCCACAGCCAGCATCAAGCACATTCATTTTTCTTGATAATCCCAACTTCTCAGCAAGTAAGTCCTGCATTAACAATTGAGCCTCTTTTTCAGAGAGCCTCTTATTTGTTGGATAGTAACCGAAATGTTTGGAGCCCCAAAGGAGGGTGTTAAACAAGAAATCCGTTTTGTTGAAATACTGACTCAGTCTCTTGAAATGGTCTTGAGCGTCCATGCAAAATCCATCAAAGGGCTAGTGAAAACGAAGTGAGTTGAGTAGAACGGTTTCTCCCAATGCTAAAGGTTGGCTGGTTTTTTAATAAACTGAATCTCGCAAGGTTTGCTTGGCTCACTAAAAACTCCATTTATATGAGACAAAGTATACATAGTTTGCCTTTGTGTGTCAATGACAAGTACAGCCCACCATATTGTTGCTCCTAATTTTTATTCAGTATGGGTCTGTTGCTGGCAGATGGATAAGGATCTGTACTGTGGCCAATACGAATGCCATGCCCTCCCTTGCTCAAGACATGTGTGTAAATCATATCAGGCAATGTGTACTGTTTGGTAAAGTTTGGCATTTAATAATACTTGCATAATGCATGAGTTTAAGGAAAGTAAAGGGTTGAAACAGTATACCTAAATATTTAGAACCGGTCAAAAGTGTGAACTTCTTACCATATCATATACATTGCAAATTTGCAAAATTATTGAATATTTCGTTCGCCAATCATAAATTTTTCGGCTCTAATAATGGAACAATAATGGAACAATCATTGCAAAGAAAAAAGCAAAGCTAATTTCTTAGAATAAATTGTCGATCATTTTTGTGTATTCTTTTTTCGTTCTTCTCGTAGGATTGCAAGCTAGCGAGCATTATCACCTTCATCAATGTTAATTACTATCTCACCAGCCTTCATATAAACACCTCTCCCCACACTCTTAACCATCCCCCTCCTTTTCAACTTAAATAAAGCATCATGCACCTGTTGTTTTTTAAGGCCGGTCTTCTTCGTCAGCATGTCAGCGTCAAAGCCCTTCTTGCTCCTTTTCATAATTCCAAAGACAGTATCAGGAATAGATATTTTTTTGGCTTTCTTAGCAACTGCCTTTTTCGTTGCCCTTGCTTTGACCTTCGCTTTTTTCTTTTTTGTAGAAGCCTTCTCAAGCTTAGCAATCTTCTTCTCAATCGATTCAGTTTTCCTTATCAACGCCTTAAGTGCTTTCTCTACAGCATGAAGATCCTTTTTCAGTTGTTTCATCTATCTCCTCCATTCATCTAGTTTAAATTTATTCAATATCCACCCGCTCTCTAAGTTCTTTACCGCATTTGAAGAACGGTAGCTTCTTTGGCTCCACTTTGATAATTGCGTCTGTTTTAGGGTTGTGTCCGGTATAGCCATCATACTGTTTGACCTTGAAACTTCCAAAGCCTCGGATTTCCACTCTGTCACCTTTTGCAAGGGCATTCGCCATACCATTAAAGATCATGTTCACAACTTCTTCGGCCTTCCTTTTTGTTAGACCTGTATCTTTGCTCAACACCTCAACCAGATCTGATCGGTTCATGTTATCTCCTTCAAGATAAAGAAATGATTGATAATATAAGACATATTATAGCTTGAAGTCGGTTCTGTCGGCCATAATGTCTTCTTCGGATTCCAGGTCATCTCTCTCAGAGTCATCAAAACTGAAATATTGAAATATAGCAGACCCTTTTGCCAATAGAATAATGGTATTATGCTGAAGTTCTGTTCTCTTCCCAGGTTCAAGTTGGATTCCTCCACCGACATTGGCGAGAACGGTTCCATTGGTAGAATAGAGATCAAGAATTTTCGCTTTTGGGGCAGGAAAAATCATACAATGCATTCTTGAGATTGGATTTCCCCGAATTTTACATTCTTCCATTTTTATTAGGCGTTTTGTGCTTTTGATAATATCAGATAGGTGTTCAATTTCTTCATCAGGGGCATGTTTTAAGAATCCTTCTGGAAACTCTAAGATGATCTTAAGGGACATTCTTCCGAGAATGACTGGATCATCAACTTTCAACTCGAAGTCCTTCATGAATCCCGACCATGGATCAATGGATCGCAAAATATACTTTTTGAGAGTTTCTTTCATAAAACCATCATTAACATTATTAAAACCATAATGACCGCAAGAAAAGAATATTATAGTTCCGCTGTGTTCTTTCCCTCTTCTTCTTTCAGGAGCCGTACATATATTTCTCGTCCTTCAAGCTCTCTACCGTCAAGAGCTTTGATGGCGTCATCGGCATCATCGGGATTCATCTCAACAAAACAGATTCCTTTGGATTTTCCGGTTTTTTGATGAGTAATGAGATTGAGAGATTTGACTTCACCATATTGCTTGAACAGTTCACGAATCTGTTCTTCATCTACTTCAGGAGACAAGTTTGAAACAAAAATTGTTTTTATCATCTTCTAAACTCCTCAGAATAGAGATTTATCCAGATCCATTGTCCAGAACCGAGGTCAATGGTATCCACTTGAAATGAAAAAGGCAAGGTCATCCTTACACCCTGCCTTCTCTTTAATCCCTTTGGAGACAGCAAAACTAGTATTACGATAAACTATATTTACATAGAAGGTTTAATACTCCATACCCAAGATATTGTGGTGCCCAGGATTGGCCTTTGAGTGAACATAACTTGCCTTAAGGCATCATCAGCTAAAATCTTGATTTATGCAAGTTTTCGTTCGCCAATCATAAATTTTTCAGCCTCTGGAAACATCCCAATGATCTGTTCAGTTGTAAATGGCTTGCGTGCAATTATGACTCCTTCCTCTCTCCTGATTCGAGAATACTAAAGAGACTGTCGAAAAAGTTCCTATGTTCCATTTTAACCATTTTTGGTTTGTTAAAAATCAGTTAGTTACTGGCCATTAATGATTGAAAAATTGCATATTTTAGGTTTTTCGACAGTCTCAAATCAAAACCTGGACTCGTTTAAGGACGGTCAGGGCACAGAAGTGCAGGTATTTGATTATTTAAGGATGTCCCAAAAGCACTAACGTAAGGATCTGGGTGGGGTGCTGGGCGACCAGCATTGCTACCGCGACCCTTTTCGACAGTCAGAATGAATTATTCGTATTTTTCCCAAAAAGAGATTTTCTCAAGAGATTTCCTAGGCCTAGGCTTGGGATCCTCATCGGGATATCCTAAAGGAAGTAAATCATGAACAAATATATCATCCGGTAAGTTCATGACCTGGTGACAATCTTTGGCAGACATCGCTCCCACCCAACAAGTACCTAAACCCTGATTTACAGCCTCCAAAGTCATATAGGCTATAGCAATCATAATTTGTTCGCCGGCTTTTATGGTCATCACCTGTTCACCTAGGCGATATGGTGCAAACAAATCACTCTCTAAAACAACATTATCTAAAATATCATCTGTCCAGTCTATGGCACCCACTTCTATAAGTTGTTTCAAAGACTGTCTTTGCATCTTGTGAGAGAAGACCTCTATTGAACCACAGCAAACAATTACAACAGGAGCATCACCGACTACAGCTTGTCCCCCAGCAGCATTTCCCAATTCTTCTCTCTTGGCCTTATCTTGAACCACAATAAATTGCCATGGTTGAGTGTTTCCCCATGACGGTGCTCGCCTGCCTGCCTCCAACACTTTTTCAATCTTCTCTTTTTCCACCGGAGTTGATTTCCACTTTCTTATGCTTGTCCTCTTTAAAATCGCATCGGATACATTCATTTTACTCCCCCCTTTCACCTGTTTAGGTCTTTGGATGTTTCGATTTTGTCCTTTATCATTTTAGACCTGTGCCAGCAATCACCTCCTTTCTGAGATCTATTTGATTTTGGTAACGCTATGTCCTCTTCAGGCCCTTCCCTTCCTATACCTTCCGTTCTCGATCCTCCCAATATTGGGCCCGCAGCTCTCTTTTCAATATCTTTCCGTAATTGTTCTTGGGCAGGTCATCCACAAAATCTACGGACTTCGGCTTCTTATAGCTAGCAATATTTACTTTGCAAAAAGAAATCAGCTCTTCTTCGGTAATGGCCTGTCCTGGCACGAGAGAAACCACCGCCTTTATCGCCTCTCCCCATTGAGGGTCAGGGACACCGATCACTGCCACTTCCCTCACAGCCGGATGCCTGACAAGGACCTCTTCGATTTCTCTAGGATAAATGTTCTCACCACCACTGATGATCATGTCTTTTGAACGATCCATAATGAAGAGATAGCCGCTCTCATCCATGTAACCCATATCGCCCGTATGCAGCCATCCATTTCTGAGAGTTTCTGCGGTCGCTTCGGGATTTCGCCAGTATCCCTTCATGACTAGATCGGATCGAGTCACGATCTCTCCCGTCTCTCCTACAGAAAGCTCTCTGCGCTCAGAATCGAAAATTTTGACTTCCACATCCGTCCGAGGGAACCCTGCGGAAGCAAGACGGGTCATCTGTTCATCCGTTCCGTCGGCCACGTGGTCTCTGTGGGGAAGATAGGTATTCGTCATAGGCGACTCGGCTTGACCAAATAGCTGAACCAAGCAAGGACCCAGCTTTTTGATGGCCGCTTTTAAGTCCTCCACCAGCATAGGTGCACCACCGTAATTCAGAGACCTCATGGAGCTGTGATCGAACTTTTCTACAGCGGGACTATCTACCATGAGCTTAACCATAGTAGGCGCGGCAAACATGTTCGTCACCCTGTGTGCCTCGATGGTTTTAAAGACCAGTTCGGGATCGAAAGATTTAGACTCCAAGATAACGTTGGCTGCCGCCTTGCCAATATTGGGCAGTGCATACAATCCGCTCCCATGAGACAAGGGAGCCGCATGGAGAATCACATCCTCGGGACCAAACCCAGGACAGATATCGGCGTAGAAATTCATGGTCATGGCGAGCAGGTTACGGTGAGTCAGCATGGCACCCTTTGGCAGTCCGGTTGTGCCGGAAGTATAAAATAGCCACGCTAGATCGTCCGGCTTAACCTCCGCATCGACAAACTGATCAGATGCGGCTGACAGCAGCTTCTCGTAGTCCAGCAAATCGCCCTTTGCTCCGGAAAGCGTAATAAGAATTTTTACTTTTGGAATACGCTCTCGGATCTCCATTATGGATTCTTTGAACTCCGGCGACAGGATCACGGTCTTGGCCTCGGAGTGGTCAATAATAAAAGCAAATTCGTTAGGATGGAGCCTCCAGTTGATCGGCACCGCTCCGCAACCCAGCTTAAAACATCCAAAAATGGACTCCAGTGTCTCTGGATAGTTCTGCTGGAGTATGGCTACGTTATCTCCATATCGGATACCTAAACCGTGTAAAGCATTTGCCAACCGGTTAACCCTTGAATTGAATTGGGCATAGGACATCCGTTTTGGCCCATAGGCCAAAGCAAGGTTTTCCGGAAAGGTCCGCGAGGATTTTGTAAGCAATTGAGAGACGTTTATTTCAAACTCCTATTCTTGGTGTTCAACAGCGCGAAGCAAGACTCAACCCATTACCCATCCTCCGTCTATGTTCAGAACCTGGCCCGTGATGTAGTTGGAAGCTTCCGAGCTCAAAAACCGGATAGCCTCCTCCATGTCCTTGGGGGTGCTCTATCCGCGCGATGGGTAGGTTCTGAACCCCATAGTCATAGCCTCCCGTCATATCGGTCTCGCATGCTCCCGGGCAATCGCAATAACGTAGATCCCGTCTTTAGCCACATCTTTAGCGATCCAACAGTGAGCGCGTTGATGGGTTTCTGCAAGCAAGTCCCTCCAGTACACAGCTTAGAGGGTAGGGGGAAATGACCTATAGATTTCATTATTTATACAAGAAAAAGTCGAATGGATCAATTCTAATCGGCATCCCCAAATTCAGGTTCTTGGGGCGCCTTTCCACAAGATATTGTGCTAGTTGGCAGAGGCTCAAAGGCTTCGTTTTATCTTGCCACATCATTCATCTGCGAATTGATAGAATTATTGCATGTTTCGTTTGGTAACGGAAACTTTTTCGGCCTTTCAGATGCTTTCTTGTCGGGTTTCTTAAAGCTGTTTTGGCAAGTTTGGCTCGTGTCTCACATCGACGGGTATCGGATATCGGATGCCAGAACGGTGCGTAGCTTCCAGAGCGTTTATGAGCGGATCTAACTTGCCAGTTGGTATGGTGAAGAGCATTTCATCGTCGGTGACCATGGGCCCAGACCCTATCACCATTTCCAGGTAATACCACCTTTGGCTCATTGGCTTTCATTGTCTGAAGCACTCCTTCCGTGCAAGTGCCGGCTCTACCGCTGAATACCGAAACCAAACTGGCACCTGCTTGCTGGGTAGCTCCATGGACGAGCCTCATTAGCTGAGCTGAATTACAAAATAGCATTATGAGATCTGGTTCAATCCGGCCCCTATCCAAAGGTGAGAAAACCACACCCTCATATTGCCCCTTGGCAAGCTTGAACCCTCTCATTGCTTCAAAAATCGCATTCGCTGCACCTTCGTTTTCTGCATAGTTCATCGTCTGCATGAAATTGATCAAATGTTTTTCGCTTTCGGCTTCGTCATCGCTCCAACCATATGTATAAGAAGCAACCGGGCATCGATTGTCTTCAGCCGTCATACCCACAGTCCAGCCATACTTACGTGCGAGCGTCATGGCTACGCAGATGTTGGTTTTGAACCCCATGTCTTTGAATGGCCGCCTGGTTCTCTCTGGAAAGTCCTGAGCTCGCTCTACCATGCTTGCGGCCAAAGGGAAGCTCAGAGGTCTAAGATACGTAGTCAGGGCTCGCGCTTTCTCGCTCCAATCAGTCATGATAATACCTCCTGCACTTAATGATATAATATGAGGGCATGAAAACCTCCCTTATGATCGCCCAAATATAGGAAGAATGGTCTTTTGTGTCAAGATATATGCGAATCTTATCAAAGTCATGTCCAACGAAGATCATCGCCTCCACAAGAATTTCCACAACTGATCAACCAAACCACAGCACCACAAAATGATGCCAAATACTGAAGTGTACCCAATATAGACATTACGTTGAATGCTGAATAATTTCATGCTTATGCGAGACGTTACTTTGCGTCAATTCAGATTGGATTCCTACATATTATATGTTTTTTAGCACCCTCAGATTAAAAGATAATCTTGCCATACCTTGTGCATTGTAAGCTATCAAAATCATTGAAGATTGAGTTTATTAATCGAAAATTTTTAGGCCTTTAGAAACCTCTATTTGAAATTAGTTGTCATCGTTTAATCAATATAAAGGCGAAGGAATATATCCCCCACCTCTAATTCCATTTCAGATTATATCAATTATTAAGTCTATTTATACGCACTATAATCCACTCCACGCTGTCGCGCACGCTCATCAAGCCATGCCACTTCATCTTTTGGAGGGTGAATTATTTCCTTTTCTGGTTTGCGAACCAGCTTGATAGCCTCTGAAGGGCAACTAGTGACACAAAGACCGCAGCCAATACATTTCTCTTTGATAACCCGATAAGCCTCCTCACCTTCCTCAATGGCTTTTATTTGACAACGCTCATCTAAGCAGATACCACAGGCATCGCACTCATCTGGATCGATCTCGGCGTAAAAGTGAGAATTGGTGACATCAGGGATACCCATATTTATTGCACGCAATACCCCGCAACAGCACCCGCAGCAATTGCAGATGTACCAGTGGCCGCTCTCTACGTTGGAGGTCAGGTGCACAAGTCCAGCCTCTTCAGCTTTTCGAAGGACATCATAGGCCTCTTCTTTGGAGATGACGCGACCTCCCCATGGGTGTTTGTCGAATATTCCCGCTTCCAGCCCCAGGGCTAAACAGATCTCCAGAGGCTTTTCACAGGGATTATCCATTATCCCCTGTTCCTTTTTACAGATGCAGGGGTTTACCATAAACGACTGGGCATTTTCGATAAGAGTGGACACCTGCTCGTAAGGTAGAGCCTCCTGCTTGGAGGGGATCTCATTTTCAATGGGGACCACCTGCATGATTCGTGGTCCAAAGGACACCATCTGCGCTCCGAAGTGCATTGAGTACTCTTCACACATCTCGCAAAACTCGCGATCCATGCGGTTGATTTGAAATTCGTAGATCCCAACGATCCACGGAAGCATCCTGAAGGATTTAACACCCCCTATATCTTGACCCCAGATTTCACCTCTTTCCCACATGGAGGTTAACTTCTCCTCCAATCCCTCCAGAGGACGTCCCGTGCGTTCTGCGATCTGCTCAGCTGTTTCAAGAGTTAACCTCAAATCACGAAAAAATTCCGCCTCCTCGGGTGTAAATATCTTCTTCAAAATCTTGATCTCAAGCCCACTATCCGTTGAAGGAAACCCGTTCGGTAGAGTATCGAGGACCTTAGCCAGCTTATGATATACTTCGTCACTCATTTTTTGCCTCCTTGATTCTTTGTAGTAAAAGTAAAACCTTCTTAAAAATGACAAGTTGATAATTAGCTCCCAACAGAACACATATACTGCTAGGAGCGAGATAAGCACATTTTGAATGGTTTATCCATGAAGTAACCTCCAGCATTGAGGTTAATGTATAGAAGGGAAAATAAGTTAATTAAAATTTGTAACTACTCAGGTCAATTATAGACAGGATTTACGTGATTAACAAGATGTTTCACGGCAGAAGCGATTTTCATATATCCATTTTGGGAAGATAATAGCCGATTTTCAAAAATTCTATGCGGGAACAAGAAGTCTTACTAACTGGTATCAGGTTTTGGGACGTACGGGGTACCGGCAAAGGCATTGACGATAGCTTCAATAGCGTTCACAGCATTTTTCCTGGTTGTTGAGATATAGCTTCGGGTACGGCAGAAAGCGGAAGCCCCATCTGGGCTTCGGAAGGTGCCGGAGATTTTCTGTTGTACCTTAGCCATCCGAAGATCTCTTTCGACAAGGTTATTGTCGAAGGGCACTTTGAAATCATACA
>Ga0180009_10006934_pt1 | contig 11732 bp, 11 predicted proteins | sample OS_PC_MetaG_FD_123537 | JGI IMG/M metagenome (GOLD analysis project Ga0180009, IMG submission 123537) | Groundwater microbial communities from the Aspo Hard Rock Laboratory (HRL) deep subsurface site, Sweden - OS_PC_MetaG | ecosystem: Environmental > Aquatic > Deep subsurface > Groundwater...
CCATCGGCAAAAACAGCAATCCCAAGAAAAATAAATAACCTAATCTCATTGAAATCAAGTTAACAAATAAAACTATTTAAGTAAATAATATTGACCCTTGCAAATTTTTGCAAAAACAAGCACAATATTAACAATGAACGTTATTACTATACCCAAAAAATTGGCCCAAAAAGATGATTTAATTATTTTACCTCGTAAAGAATATGAGAAATTTTTGAATTGGCAAAAAAATATAAAAATATTCAAAGCAACATTGGCTCAAAAAAAAGATTTGGCCCAAGCTAGAAAAGATTTTACGAAAGGAAAATTGATTAATCTTGAAGATTTAAAATGAATTGGCTAATTTTTGTTCGAGATAAAGTTCAAAAATTTTTAAACAAAATTCCAAAAAAAAGACAAGTTGAGAATAAAATCAACTCTTTTGCATTTTGAATTCAATCCTTTTCGTGGCGACATCGAAAAAATGGAAGGAGAAGAAAATATCTGGCGACAACGAATTGGAAACTATAGAATTTTTTACGAGATTAAAAAAGACAAAAGAATTATTTATATTTTCCGTATTGAACGTCGCACAACCAAAACTTACAAAAAACGATAAGAAAATTGCATTTTTGGGAAAACATTGTATATTAAAAGAAAATATATTCTCGCCCTTTGAAAATGGAGGTAAAAATGAGTAATAATGTGGTAATAAAAGGCGCTGTTAACTGCCTTATTCACGTACCGGATTTAGTTCAATATGGCTCAAAGCCGCGAAGAGAAATACAAAAAGACAAAACAATCTTAGAAATAGTCAAAAGATACCTAAGAACTTACGAAGAGACTGTTTTTTATGCGCCCAATCAGACTTTTATCGGCAACCTTTCTCCGGAAAAATTATGGGAAACAGTTCGTCCTTGGTATAGAAACCTTATATCGGGTCAAAATATCGGCAAATTCGGCGAAATAATGAATCAGGGTATGTTTTTAAAACTTCTAAAATTGGCTGATGTTTTTAATTTTTTTGATACTGACAAAAAAATAATAAGAGAAGATAATTTGCCAATTTACAACAACGGCGATTTGGTCGGCTATTTTAACCGAGACAACCGGGCGCAGGGTGTCGGAGATAAAAATCTTGATGCCTATAACTTACTGGAAAATCTATGCGCCAAAGCATCCGGAGCTCTGGCCATGAAATGGCTTTTTCAAAAAACAGGACTTAAGCCAGGGGAAGTTGATTATATTCTAAGCTGTGACGAAGAAGCGCTTGGCGACCGCTATCAGCGCGGCGGCGGAGGCATGGCTAAGGCCATCGGGCATATGTGCGGCTGTTTAAACGCCAGTGGTTTTGACCCTAAGAATTTCTGTGCCGCGCCCACAATAGCCATCGTGGTGGCCGCCCAATTTGTAAAAGCTGGTACCTTCAAAAATATAGTTGTGATTGGCGGCGGTTCTTTGGCAAAACTAGGAATGAAATTTGAATCATTTGTTCAGGAAAAAATGCCGATTTTGGACGATTGCCTTGGCGCTTTTGCCTGTCTCGTTTCAAAAGACGACAAAGTAAGCCCGATTATACGAACGGGGCCCGGAGCTTTTGGTATCCACTCTATCGGCGCCGGAGCGACAGATTCTTTAGTTTATGAAAACGTAATAACAAAACCGCTTAAAGCGCTTGGTTTAAAATTCAGCGACCTTGATAAAATTGCGCCCGAATTGCAAAATCCTGAAATTATGGAGTTTGCCGGAGCTGGCGATGTCGCCCAAAAAAATTACAGAAAAATCGCCGACGAAGCGGTTGAAAACGGAGAAATAAACGAAGATGAAATGGACGATTTTGCCAAAAAAATCGGTATGCCAGGCTTTGCGCCAACCCAAGGACATATTCCTTCGGCCGTGCCCTATCTAGCCCATGCCATAAAAAATATAAAACAAAGAAAAATGAAACGGGTAATGTTTGTTGGTAAAGCCAGTTTATTTTTAAACAGAATATATGAAGGTTTTGACGCAGTTTCTTTTATTCTAGAAAAAAATCCAAAACAAAAATAACAACGAGGAGAGAAAAAATGGCAACATTCAAAAACAAAAAAGCGTTTGTTTACGGAGAAACAAACGACTTATTTGACACAATAATCGCAAAACTACTTATAGCCGGGGGTGGCGAAGTCATCAACAGCGCCACCGATTGTTTTTCTTGAGGGACAGGTGAATCCGTCAGTGTGACGGAACAGGCCTTGGCCAAACTAGCGGCCGAGCAACACGGAGCGGAAAATATAATTGTTGTCGTCGGCTTCACCAGCGCTTTTACGCTGAGTGAAGGGCGAATCGGCCACATCATCGTTGAAACTTTCCTGAATGGCGACCCAGCCGAAGCAGGTCCACTGGCCGGCGTTACGCTGGGAATAAAAACCTATAGCATTTTTGAATTTGAAAATGAAATTCCGACGGAAATCTGGAAAGAATGCAGTATGCACCGTAAAAAAAGAGAAATCGGAGCAGAAAATCTGGAAAAATTTATCGCCGTGTTAAAAAAATTACGCGGTGAATAAAAATAAGATTAAAATAATAAAACGCGACGTCCGACGTCGCGTTTTTTTTATTTTATTCAAACAATGTCTGCTCTTGAATCGACGTACCAAGCGCCTTAAGAGCTTTCATTAACATTTCCAGCCGCTTTTTATTATTTTCTTCAAGCGGCAAATCAGGAAAACCAACGGGGTGTGGAATCTTATTGGCTCTGATTATGCGATTTGTCTTATTTGTCTTAGCAATGCTTATAATGGAGCAAATCTGAACACAAGGGATACCTGCTTCATCAAAGACCCGCATGAACGCTGCCCCGCAGCGAGTGCAAGTCCCTCACGTGCTTGTAAGGATAACGGCTTCCACGCCGGCTGATTTAAGCCTGGGAACAACTTCCCGCGCCATTCTCTCAGCGCTGGCAACTTCAGTGCCATTGCCAACAGTTACAAAATATTCATTATGTAAACTACCAATAACCCCCTCTTTTTCCAATTGGCGCATTAGGTCAACAGGCAAAACCAAATTCGGATTAGCGTTGGCCCAGCTCTGATCGTAACCGCCGTGAACTGATTGGTGTGTTTCAGCTGCTAAAGCATCTATGCCTTCCAGAGAATACATCCCCCAATTTTTAGCATCGGAGGAAGCAATCTTGTCCGGGTTTAAAATCGGTCTGGCAGGAACAATCCCACCGCTGGTCCCCAAAGCAATTTTTGCTTTGGAAAAATCAATCAATGCCGGCGCCGGAACCACAGATTTAATTTCAATCAAAGGCATTTCGGTTTCAAACGGCTCTCCGCGCACCTTTTTCATCAGCATGTCCAGAGCGCGCTCCGCGCCCGGTTTTTCCGTAAAAACATTCACACGCCGACCCCGAGGAATATAGCCATCGCTTTTTGGACCAACTGTTTCATTGTTTACCAATTTCATTGCCAGAGAAATCATTTTTTCCCAGGCTTTTTTGGTGCCCGTAACGTTATTAGAAGTTTCTACCACATAAACATTTTTCTTATTAGAAAAACTGTCATCTTTGTATGTTTCAATCCCCGGATTTTCACCGGCCATACCAATAACCGCCGGAATGCCAAAATTTTTTGACACGGCCTTGCAAAGCGCCTGCGCAAAATTGCCATAACGCCCCGCTTTATAACATGGCCCGGCGAAAAAAATATCCGGAGTTTCTAAATAAGGATGGGCTAAAAAATCCTGGACAATTCTTAAAATCTCTTCAATTGCCGCGGCTTCATTTTCCGCCGCATAATTATCCCCGCCAGCAATAACGCAAAGGGTATTTATTTTGCCCTCGGCAAAACTCTGCAATCTTTCGTTTTGTCCTGTTGGTAAATCAAAAAGTATCGGCTTCAGTGAGGCTTTTTCTTCCCCGCCAAGACCGACAAAATGAGTATTCAGATAATGAATTATGTTTATCTTGCTTGTCATTCTTACACCTCCTCACAGGTCAAACATAAATCGCCAAACTGATGCGTAGCCCCGTAAATAGTCTGCATCTGAACGGTTATACTGCCGTCTCCATGAACACTGTCTTTATGCGCTCCGGCAAGTATCGTCAGATTTTCATAAGGCCCGATAATTTTTTTCATTGGGGGCAAAGTAATCGGCTCATTGGAATTGCCTGCTGAAACGATGGCATTCGCGTGAGTCGTGATATCAGCCAATGGCTGAGACACACCCTGCTCTCCAGAATATTCATTATGAATACTAACGGTTTTAATCCCGGCTTTTTCCAAAAGTTCTATGGTTAACATTATGTCGGCATCGGGATTGCCAAAACCTTCTTTAGTAATTATGACCGCGGTTGGATTAAGTTCTTTGACCAATTCCACCGCCTTTTTGGCCATCTCTTCTTTTTCATTCATATTGGTCAACAAGCTGGACAAAACCACTCCCACAAAATTTAATTCCGTGCCATGGCGCTTAAAAAGTTCTCTGATAACTATATTGTTCCAGTGATGCCAGGTGGTTGTTTTGTCGCAAGCGCTAACGCAATTGCCGGAAACAATTAAACCATCCAGTAATTGAGTTGGGCTTACATAACAAGGCAACAAACCATCTTTTTTAACATCATGCCCATCAACATAATTGTGATGAAGCAATCCTTGGGCAAGCAATGTGTACATATAAACAACGCGTGGAAGTTTGGGATCAATAGTTTTAAAATTAAAATCATTAGAATCAAAAACTTCAATCTTGTCCGGTTCAATGTCGGTTAAAACTTCTCCAAAATAATCGGCAACGCGCAAGCCAGCCCGTCGGAGAATTTTTTCATGCTCATGCTTGGTTATTCCCCCTTTTACCGTAATGTTCAAACAAATATTAATCATTTCAGAAAAAGGTGAGTAGTCGGCGCCAGGCCCGCTCATATCAAGAATGCCTTCTTGGGCGCTGATTATTTGGCCCAAAGTTGTCACAACAACATTTGATAAATTATCGGTTCTACCTTCCCCTATTGCGCCATGAATTTTTTTGCGAACAGGAATAACATCCTTTATGCAAACAATTCTTGTAGATTCGCCTGGTTTGGCCGCTTCTATTTTAACTTCTTTTATTCTTTCATCACTTGATAAAATTAACTCACGCAACATACGCCCGTTGACAGACAATCTTCCGTTGTAAATTCTAGTTTTTTTGCCAAAAATCACATCCTTAACAAAAAAATGGCCCATTTTTAATATCATAATCCCCCTCTTTCGGTTTATTTTTATTGTCAAAGAAAAAACTAACCAGTTTTATTTGGCTAAATACTAGGACAAAATCAATCCAAAAGCAAGTTAATTAAACTTCACGCTCTCGCCGGGTTTTAAAATTTTTTCCCCCTCTTCTTTCTTTTTTTGCGGCGCTATATCCGCCAGAAGTTCTCTTAACCCCTTAAAGTCCGGGGTTGCTTTCTCTTTCTTCTTTTGAAAATCTTTATGAAAAACTGTTGTCTTTTGTCCAAGCTCTCTTAAAGAAAGATTGCCTGATTGAGGTTGCTGAGTTTTCTGGGGTTGCGGAGCTTGCGGGGAAGATGTCAAATAAGAACGATGTTTCGGGCAAAAAATCGGCCTCTTTTTATCCGGCTCAAAAGGAACAACGATCTTTTTCCCGCAAACCGAACATTCGGCCTCAAACAATTTCGGCCCCTTAACTTCTTCCTCTTCTGATTTTTTCTTGTCCTCAGAAATTTTAACGGAGGAGGAAATCGGCTCATGCCAAGACGAGATAACTTTTTCAACATCCTCTTTTGAATTACAATAATTTTTTCTGGAAAATTCAATGATTTCTTTTCTGTGAGATTCGCCCTTTCTCTCTATCGGCGGCAAAGTGGTAGCCGAAAAAGGACGGGAAGGCACGCCATCTATGGAAAGTTTCAAATAAACAACGGCTAGGCCTAAATTAACTATATCGTCAGCGGTAAATTCCGGGTTGAATTCAGTCTCCAAAACCTCCGCGTCGGCCGGGCCGACGCGGAAAGCGATATGCGTGCCGACATTACCAAAAACCGCGTCTCTGACACCTTCTTCCATTTGCGCAATATACTGATGAGCCAAAATAAGCGCCAGTCCGTATTTTCTCGCTTCTGAAAGAATATCCTTAAAAGACTCGGTGGCAAAATTCTGAAACTCGTCAACATACAAATAAAAATCAGGCAGTTCCACGCCGGTATCCTTGGCCCTGCTCATAGCCGCCAGATAAATTTTAGTAATAATCATAGCGCCGATTAGTTGAGAATTTAATTCGCCGATTTTTCCCTTGGAAAGATTTATAAGAACTATTTTTCTTTCATCCATCACCTTGCGGAAATCAAAACTAGATTTCGGCTGACCGATAATATTGCGAATCAAGGGATTAGAAGTAAATTGTCCGACTTTGTTCTGTATGGCCGGCGTCGCTTCGGCGGCGAACCGCTCGGTATATTTGGCAAATTCCTGCTGCCAAAAAGCCTTAATTACCGGATCAGAAACATTGGAAACAACTTCTTTGCGAAAATCTTTATCAGCCAGCATCCGATTAATGCCTAAAAGAGTCGCCTTGGGGTACTCCAAAAGAGCCAAAATGGCATTATTTAAAATATATTCCATTCTGGGCGACCAGACATCGGGCCACATTTTTTTAAAAACACCCATCAGCCCGGACGCCACCAAGTGCCTTTGGTCCGCGCCGATATCTTCCATAATATTAAAAGCTATCGGGAAATTTACATCACACGGGTTAAGATAAACAACGTCCTTTACTCTTTCTTTGGGCACATAATCAAGAATTTTCTCCACAAAAGAACCATGCGGATCAACAATGGCCAACCCTTCGCCATTTCTGATATCCTGCACCGCCATATTTTCAAGCAGTGTGGTTTTCCCCATGCCGGTTTTGCCAATAACATACATGTGCTTGGTGCGGTCTTTCTTTTTAATACCGAAAGTCACCCGTTCATTGCGGTAATTCGTCCGCGCGAAATAAATTTTTTCCGTTTCCTGATTGCCAGACATAATTTAAAATTAATTAAATCGGTAAATTTATCGGCGGAGTGCCTCTCTTCGCCTCTATCCTTTCAAAGGTGGGAGTTTCCGCCACTCTCCCCGGGAAGTGATAAATAGTAGCCAGTTCTTCCGTATTAAAAACAAAGGTTTCCCTCGCGCAAGGGTAGTCAAGAAAATATCTTTTTCGGTAATTATTCAGCATACCTTTCTTTTTAAGTTCTTCTCGTCTTTTTTTAAATAAAAATTTCGCGGAAACTGATTTGCCTCCTTTAAAACCGTTTAAATTTTGAGTACTGTACTGGTTCATCAGGCCAATCAAGGCACCACCGTTAACCTTATTAAAAATATCCCTTCTGGCAATATACATCATTCTAATTCCGGTCTTAAAAGCTATCTTAGCCATATTTCTTTCCATGGCCGCCACAACCTCCTGCTCTCCTTTGGTCAAAACCTTCTTTTCTGGCGTCTCTCCCGCGCTTGTTTTTTTATTGCGCCCCATAATTTCGTCTATCAATTTTTTGCCCGAGTCTATCCATTCGCTACCCACGCCTCTGACCACTATCTGCATCCAAGCTTGCTCACCCTGCTTAAGCGAACCGAGAAACTCAAGAAAAGAAACCAGCGGATTTATTTTTTGGGCTTCGGCCTTCTCGTCAATTATTTGATGAAGTCCAAAATCAATATAAGTTCTTATGGGATAAGCGTCTTCTTTGACTAGTTTAAGCTCGGAGCCCCAGATATCCCATTCGTTCAAATTTCCAAAATCCGCCAAATAAGTGTAATCTTCCGCTTCCAATATTTCGGCCCCCGGAAATTGAGCGTAAATCTGCGATTGGACAAAATTTCTGGCGGGTTTCGGCGCCCGCACAAAAAAACGAACGGCGCCGTTAATACTGGCTATTTCCAAACTATACCAATCGACTATTGTTCCTTTAAAAAAATTTTTCAGTCTCTTCCATTTCCACCAAGGGTCGGAAGAAGGCTTTAAATAAAGTGAATTCAAAATTATCTCAACCGCGTGCGGGCCCTTTAAAACGCCTCTTGGTATTCTTATTTCCAAAAGAACCCATTGCATATTTCTCAAAAAATTCAGCCTCGCCTGGCACGACCAAGCGTTAAGAAAAAGGTCGCCCAAAACAATAGGCAACCACAAAAACCAAAGGCGCTTTATCCACAAAAGAACCCCCATGAAAATTTTAGAATTTAAAAGATATGAAAATAAACCTAAATTCATGAAAGGGTATAATTACCCTGTTTATCCTTCTTAAAAAAATTTCTGTTCTGTAAATTTACCAAAATCGTATTTTCTTTTATATATCGTTCCTTTAAAACTCTTTTTATAATTTCTTCTTTGGGAAGCGCCGATTCTTCCGACAATATCTTTTCAATAACATTTCTTACAACGCCCTCCTGATAACCCCACTCCTTTAAAGCATACAGCCCGCGACCGACTAAAACAAATTTGTCGTCTTTTATTACTTCATTATGAACAGTTTGGATATGAGCTTTTCTGCTGAAAGTTTCCTGTATCGCTTTTGCCACTTCCGTAAAATGCATGGGCGAACCATGTTTTCTCATCACCAAAAAAGCGTAATCGCGCATCCCTCTCGGCTTTATATATGGAGATGTCGCCAACCCCCACTCACCCAAAGGGTTTGCCCTAACAAGGCGGGAAACTTTAAGGAAAGAACGCAAAATTTCTTCCTTTATTTTTTCCCGCAGAATGTTTTCCATATATTTATTTAAAAGAGACAATACTTCTGTTTCCGAAAAAACCGTTTCTTCGTCCATGTCGTTATGAAAAGAAATTATGGCATTTTTTATTTGACCGGCCCTTTCCAGATTGGTTGTCCACGAATGATGAAGATGATTATCTTCCTTAATTTTTTCAAAAGGTTCTCCCGCAACCAAAAGAAAAAGGAAATGGTTTTTATGGTCTTGGTCTTTGGTCTTAGAAACCAAAAAATCTTCCTGTTGCACCAATCCGCCTTCAGCGTCAATAAGACCTTTTATCTCCACAAAAACATCGTTCAGGTTTGAAAACTCGTTTGACTGTCTAATTTTATTCAAAGCAAAATTCTCAATTTGCCTTACTCTTTCTCTGGTAATCCCATAGTTTTGCCCTATAGACTCCAAAGTTCTCGGCCGAGAATAATTCAGGCCGAATCTTTCCACTAAAACAATCCTTGGCCTTTCATCCAAAGAATTTAACAGCTTTTTTGTTATTGTAGCCGGGTTAAATGTTATTTTGTTCATATAATTTAAAATACCACGGAGCTCAAAATAGGTCAAGTCTTTTTTAGGCTACAAAATTTATTAATTTATCCTTCACAAAAATGACTTTTTTAATTTTTTGTCCGGATAAATATTTGGCTAATTTTTCATCGGCCAAAACCATTTTCTCCGCTTCGCTCTGGCCTAAATTTTTCGACGCGCTGATACTACCCCTGAATTTACCATTTATCTGGACAATCAATTCAAAGCTATCTTCTTTTATTTTCGCCGGGTCATATTTGGGCCATTTTTGCTTAAAAACAGATTCGACAGGCTCACTGCAAGCAGATTCTTTGTTGCCTAATTGCTCCCACAGTTCTTCTGCTAAGTGGGGAGCGAAGGGAGCCAATAAAATAATCAATTTACAATAATCAATTTTCAATAATTCTTTTTCTTTCTCCATTTCATTGGCCAAAATCATCAATTGAGAAATCGCGGTATTGAATTTTAAATTCTCCAAATCCTCCGTCACTTTTTTAATCGTCTGATGTATCAATTTTTCTAATTCAGGTGAGATTTGAAATTTTAGATTTGAGACTTTAGATTGGAGTTTGTAGATTCTGTTAAGAAATCTATAAACTCCAATAATTCCTTCGTCCCGCCAATCTCCTCCCTGCCTCATGTCCCCCAAAAACATCAAATACATCCGCACAGTATCAGCGCCGAATTTTTCAATATAATCATCCGGACTAATTATATTCCCTTTTGACTTGCTGATTTTAGCGCCATCGCGGATGAGCAGGCCGTGCGCGCGGAATTTTTCAAACGGTTCTTCGCTCGGCACTAACCCTAATTCATAAAGAACCATACTCACAAAACGCGAATACAAAAGATGCAAAACAGTATGCTCTTTGCCTCCGATATACATATCCACCGGCAGCCATTTTTTAACCCTGAGCTTGTCAAAAGGTTTCTTGTCGTTATGCGCATCTAGATAACGCAAGTAGTACCAGCAAGAATCAACAAACGGGTCGGAAACATCTGTTTCCCTTTTTGCCGGTCCGCCGCACTTGGGACATTTTGTATTGACGAATTCTCTAATTTTATTAAGCGGCCCCTTGCCCGACCCATCCGGCAAAAAATCCTCCATCTCCGGCAGCAGCACCGGCAAATCTTTTTCCGGCACCAGCACCCAGCCAGCCTGTGCTGAGCCTGTTGAAGCACACTTCTCGCAATAAACCATAGGAATCGGCGGTCCCCAATATCGCTGACGGGAAATACACCAATCGCGCAGTTTATATTTTACCGCCTTTTTGCCAATCTTGTTTTCTTCCGGCCCAACTTCAAGAATTTGTAAATTATTTTTTTCAGCAAACACCCTGTCACGCTCATCATAAGCAGGAACACCCATTATCGCGCCGGTTCCATAATCGTACAAAACATATTCATCGGTAAAAATAGGAATTTCTTTATTGTTAAAAGGATTAATCGCCGTTAAGTTTTTTCCTGCCTGCCGGCAGGCAAGGCCTGCCAATTCATGCTCCGGAGACAAAACCAAAAAAGTGCAGCCCGGCAAAGTATCCGGCCTCGTCGTAAACACTTCAATATTTTTAAGATTTGAATTTTGAGACCTGCCCGTCCGGCAGGCGGGTTTGAGATTAAATGTAATAAGCACCCCTTCGCTCTTTCCAATCCAATTCTTCTGACCAATTTTCACTTCCTCCGACCAGTCAATCACTTTCAAGTTGGCCAGCAATTTTTCCGCGTAATCCGTGATCTTCCAAAACCACTGCTCCATCAATTTCTTTTCCGTCTCAGTCTCACAGCGCTCACACTTACCCGATATGACCTGCTCGTCAGATAAAACAGTTTTGCAGCAACCGCACCAATTAACCGACGCTTCCTTGCGATAGGCCAATCCTTTTTCATACATTTTCAAAAAAAGCCACTGAGTCCATTTGTAATAATCCGGCTTGTAGGTTTCCACTGTTCTTGACCAGTCGTACTGATTGCCAATCATATGAAGCTGTTTGTAAAAATTTTTTTCCGTGCGGGCAGAAACTTTTTTAATATGCTCGCCAATTTTAATGGCGTAATTTTCCGAATGAATTCCAAAACCATCCAGCCCGATCGGCTCAAAAACATCAAAACCCTGAAGGCGCTTAAATCGGCCATAACAATCAGAATGGACAAAAGCGTACATATTGCCGATATGCAGACCTTCGGCCGAAGGATAAGGAAACATCATCAGGTTATAGAAAGGCTTGCCCCGAGTTTTATCGAGGGGCTTTTTGTCCTTGCCCTGCCTACCGGCAGGCAAGCTCAAATCCGGCTGATAAATTTTATCCTTTTCCCACTTCTCCCGCCACTTCTTCTCAATTTTTTTGTGATTATATTTTGTCATGACTAAAATCAAGCCAAAGCAAAATTTTTTAATTAAAAAATAATTTGGCGAAATTATTTTTTTAAATATTACCACAAAAAAAGCGGTTCTTAAAGAACCGCTTTTGGGACAAATAAAATGTTAAAGTTCACCCCAGTGCC
>Ga0180009_10006935_pt1 | contig 11731 bp, 10 predicted proteins | sample OS_PC_MetaG_FD_123537 | JGI IMG/M metagenome (GOLD analysis project Ga0180009, IMG submission 123537) | Groundwater microbial communities from the Aspo Hard Rock Laboratory (HRL) deep subsurface site, Sweden - OS_PC_MetaG | ecosystem: Environmental > Aquatic > Deep subsurface > Groundwater...
AAGATTGCGTAAAAATAGACATAAAAAGAAATTAAGATAGCGATCTAAGCCAACTTAGCTCAGTTGGTAGAGCAATTCATTCGTAATGAATAGGTCGCCGGTTCGACTCCGGCAGTTGGCTCGCATCTCTTTTTCTTCCCTCAATCCAGGCATTTTTTTTCTTATTAATCAAATTCACCGATTCGAAAAAGTCTCAGAATTATTTCCAGTTATAAATCAATGCGTTAAGGAAAGCCGGAATTAATCAAGCATACGTTTACTCGCCCATAATAAATCATCATAAAAAAATTATTTAAGGCAAATATTTGAATGTTTTTTCTTGACATTCGTATAAAAATTGAGTTATTTTGTTCCCCAGTGGAGAAAAATGTTGAATTTTCCCTAATGGTGTCAAACTATGTTTTTAGGAAGCTTTAAATATTCGATCGATCCCAAAGGACGAATAAGCATACCGGCAAAGCTAAGGAAGTTTGTTGCGTCGGATGCTAACGATACTTTTGTGATGACCCGGGGGACAAAAAAGTGTATCGTTATCTATCCAATGAATCATTGGCAAGATTTAGTTGCAAGTAAATTGAACAAATTAAATCCATTCGATCCTAAAGATGCCCAATTCCTTAGAATGTTTCTTCAGCCGGCTGCTGAGGATAAATTTGATTCTCAATCCAGATTAATGATTCCAAAAAATCTAATTGAATTTGCAGGTATTAAAAAAGACATAATGATTCTAGGCGTCAACCAATTCATGGAAATTTGGGACCCTGACATCTACGAAAATTATCTCAAGGAACAGCAACAGTCTTACGACGAAATTGCTAAAGAAGTGATGAATATCTAAAGATGAAGTATCACGAGTCCGTACTCTTAAAAGAGTCTGTCGAGAATTTAGTTACAACTCCTTCGGGAAAATATTTTGAAGGAACAATCGGATTCGGAGGACATTCAGAAAAAATTTTAGAAAAGCTCAACGCAGATGCAATGTTCATTGGAACGGATAAGGATAAAAAGGCATTTGAGTTCTGTGTTGAAAAATTTAAGTCGGATTCCCGAGTAAGCCTTTATAATGCGGGGTTTACCAATATTGGAACAATTTCAAAAATTGAGTTCATTGATAAATTTGACGGAATATTTCTCGATTTAGGAATCTCGTCTTATCAGATTGATGATTCGGAAGCTGGATTTACATTTCGCGAAGAAGCCGATTTGGATTTGAGGATGGATAAAAAATCCACGCACAAAGCTTCAGACATTATCAATTACTACGAAGAGAAAGAAATTGCGGATATAATTTATAAATACGGAGAAGAAAAAAACTCAAGAGCTATTGCAAGAAGAATAATTGAAAAAAGAAATGAAGGAAAAATTAATTCCACTTTGCAGCTTGCAAAAATAATTGAGGAAGTTACAAATCCTCGATTCGTTAATAAAACTCTCACGAGAGTTTTTCAGGCTCTTAGAATATTTGTTAATAACGAACTGGAAGAATTAAAAATATTTCTCTCCGGTTCTATTTCGTTATTAAAAACCGGCGGAAGATTATGCATAATCACATTTCATTCATTAGAAGATAGAATTGTGAAAGAATTTTTTAAATATGAAAATCTCTCCTGCGTTTGCAGTACGGATTCGCCGGTATGCATTTGCAGCAAAGTGCAGACGTTAAAAATCATTACACGTAAACCAATTACTCCTTCCGAGGAGGAATTGGGAATTAACAAAAGATCGAGAAGCGCTAAACTTCGGGTTGCGGAAAGGATATGAGCGTAAAGAAAAATTCATTTCTGCCCAACCTAATTGCAGGTTCTGCAATCATTTTTTTTGCGCTTTTGATTTATTTGCTTTCTTTGACTGAGATAAAATCTCTAAACAAAGAAAAAGACTTGCTCGAAGCAAAACGTGCGGGACAAATGAATGAGGTTGAGATGAAATTGGTTGAGATTCAAAAACTTTCTGCAGAAGACCGCATTGTAACTTATGCAAAGGAAAATTTGGGGTTAATCAAATCCGAAAAATCTTTTGATGTGATCACAATTGAATTATCAAAAATCGAAAAAGTTGAAAGAATAATTAATAGCAAGTATGAATAATAAAAGAGCTTTAGCTGTTCTGTTATTGATTATCTGTTTTTTTGTAGCGCTCATTGTTAGGCTGTTTAATATTCAAATTAAGGAACATGCCAATTACAAAGCAGCGGCAGAAAGACAGCAAAATAGTTCTGTAAAACTAAAAGCCGAAAGGGGCTTAATAAAGGATAGAAATTTAGAAGTGCTCGCTTACACACAAAATGATGTTTCAATTTATGCCGATACTCGAATGCTGAGTGCATCGGAAAGAGGAACCATCGCATCAAAAATGTCTAAAGCGTTTAAGAAGAGCAAGGATCATTATCTTAATTTGATTAATAGCGCTAGTGGAAATATATGCCTCGAAGAGAAAGTATTAATGAATAAAATAGAAGAATTGAACAAACCCTATATAGATGGATTTTTTATTTCGGAGGATTTCACAAGAAAATATCCATACGGTAGTCTCGCTTCGCACGTGCTTGGATTTGTGAGCGAAGAAAAAGAAGGCGTTGCCGGAATTGCAAATTATTATAATGATGAGCTAAAAGGAATTGATGGAATAAAGTTTATTGAAAATGATGTAATTGGCAGAACTGTTTCTGTGAATGATCGTTTGACCCAAAGACCGCAACAGGGTAATACTACAATTTTAACAATCGATTATAATCTTCAAAAGATTCTGGAAATAGAACTAAAAAGCGGTCTTAAAGAATGTCAGGGGGAATGGGCAGTCGGTATAATTATGGATCCAAATGACGGCGAAATTTTGGCTCTCGCTAATTTCCCGGATTACGATCCTTCGAACTATAATTTATTCGACAATTCAAGTCTTAGAAACAGAGCAGTAACGGATACCTACGAACCGGGCTCAACTATAAAACCGATAATTCTTTCAATTCTGTTCGAAGAAAAACTTGCGAATGAAAATGAAATAATAAATACCGAGAACGGCGTATATTCTATTAATAAAGTAAAAATTCGAGACACTCATAAGTTTAGTTCACTTTCCGTAAGCGGCGTTTTAAAGCATTCATCAAATATTGGAATGGCAAAACTTAGCAGCCGTGTTCAACCGGATGTGTTTTTTAAATACCTTAGAAACTACGGTTTCGGAAATATTTCAGGTATTGATTTACCCGGGGAGGCAGCGGGACTTCTAAAAAAACCCACTCATTATTCAGTAGTTTCGCAGCCCTTCATGTCGTTTGGTTATGAAATATCCGTCACTCCAATTCAATTGATTACAGCTTTTAGCGCTTTAATTAATGGAGGTTATCTTTATAAACCTCATTTAGTTAAGAGCATCACCGATCCAACCGGAAATGTAATACGTGAATTTAAGCCGGAGAGAATCAGAAAAGTAGTAAGTGAAAAAACTTCCGATAGAATAAAAAAACTTATGCTAAAAGCGGTTGAAGAAGGAACAGGAAGAAACGCGAGGCTTACAAATGTATTTGCCGGCGGCAAGACGGGCACGTCACAAAAATTAGTAAATGGAAGTTACTCTTCCGAAAATTATAACAGTTCATTCATTGGATATTTCCCTGCAGAAAAACCGGAGTACATTATTTTGGTTTTAATTAGCTCTCCCAAAATCGGAAAATACGGAGGGTATGTAGCAGCGCCGGTATTTAAAAATATTGCGCAGCAAATTGTTGAATCGGATATTTTAATTGCTCCAGACGAGAATAAAATTAAGCAAATGCGTAGACCGATTGATGCGGTGTTGGTAGATATTAAAAAGGAAAGCGCTAATCCATCTGTGTTTGCAACAAGTAATCTTTCTCCGGAAAGTAATAATAATCAAAAAAATAATTCCTCTTTTACGCCGGGAATAATGCCGAATTTGATTAATGATTCTATGAGAGACGCTGTTTCTAAATTGAACAATGCTGGTATTGAATATAAAATTATTGGAAGCGGCAGAGTGGTTTCGCAGAGTATTCAGTCCGGGAGTAAAATTAACAAAGGTTTGGTCTGCTTAATAAAATGTGAATCGGTTAAAAACATTAGCAATCTTAGGATAAACTAAATGAAACTGGAACTTCTGTTAAATAATTTGGAAACGATTCAAGTGGTCGGCGCTCCGGAAGGAAAAGAGATTACTTCTATCACTGCAAATTCCAAAGATGCGGTTTCGGGTTCATTGTTTATAGCTATTTCAGGATTTAAAAGAGATGGGCATTCGTACTTGCAGGATGTTATTAACAAAGGCGCTGCGGCGGTGATGATCGAGAAAGACGATCTGCCGGACGAAATTTTTAAACATGCATGCACAGTTAAAATACTGGTTAAAAATTCGCGGAAAGCGATGGCTCAAATTGCCGATGCTTTTTATGACAGTCCATCGAAAAAGTTAAAGCTAATTGGCATTACAGGTACAAAAGGAAAAACCACGACTTCATATTATCTGCGAAGTATTGTTTCTTCGTTTGGATATAAGTGCGGATTGCTGGGGACAATAGCAAATTATATTGGCAACGAGCAAATTAAGGCAAATTTAACGACTCCCGATTCGATTGAATTAAATATGCTTTTAGATAGAATGGTTGAAGCCGGATGCACGCACTGCATAATGGAAGTTTCTTCGCACGCGCTTGAATTGTTCAGAGTTCATGCGCTGGAATTTGATGCGGCAATATTTATGAATATAACTTCAGATCACATGGATTTTCACGCTGATTTTGATTCGTATCTGCTTGCGAAGAAAATTTTATTTGATGGTTTGAATTCAAATGCAGTGGCAATTATTAATTCTGATGATATTCATTCGAAGGACATCGTTAAAAATTGCAGCGCCAAAATTAAAACTTTTGGAAGCGCATCGAATTCCGATTACAAAATCAGCGACATAAATTATAGTCTGAAGGGAACTAAATTTCATTTATCGCTGAGTGATTCACAAATTTCATTGAGCACAAAGCTTATCGGACATTTTAACGCTTACAACGCCAGCGCAGCTTTTGCTTCTGCAATTGAGCTTGGAATGGAGCCTTTGAATGTTGCCGAAGCAATTCGGAATACTCCTCAAGTTCCTGGAAGATTCGAAGTAATCAGCAAAGGAAGCAAAAGTGTAATTGTTGATTATTCACACACGGCGGACAGCTTAAAGCAAGCGTTGATTGCAATCAAAACTATTACCAACGGGGAAAGACCAATTCACACTGTATTCGGATGCGGAGGTGACCGGGATAAAACCAAGAGACCGGTAATGGGCAAAATTGCGGAAGAATTGAGCGATACAATTTATATTACTTCCGATAACCCGCGTACGGAAAACCCTGTAACAATTATTGAAGAAATTTTAACCGGCGTGAAAGATAAGAGCGCAAATGTAATTGAGAATAGAGATGAAGCAATCAAAACTGCAATACAACGCTCCGAAGATAATGCAGTAATATTGATAGCGGGAAAGGGGCACGAATCTTACCAAGAGATCAATGGAGTAAGAAATTATTTCTCGGATAAAGCAACAGCGGAAAAATATTTAAACGAATGAAAAAGTTGAAATTAAATATCGAAGACATTTTTAATATTAATTCTGCGGTAATCTATAATCCGGATAATTTTAAACCTTTGTCAAAAGTATCCATCGATTCAAGAACGATATCAAGGAACAGCTTATTCGTTGCAATTAAAGGCAGTAAATTTGATGGGCATGAATTCGTTGATACGGCAATTATTAATGGTGCTTCCGCAGTTTTAATAAACAAGAAAAAATTAAAAGAGTTCGATCGCGTAAATATTCCGTTAATAACCGTTAACGACACCACGGAAGCGCTTGGCGAGCTTGCAAATGTATGGCGTAAAAAATTAAGTGCAAAAGTAATTTCGATTACAGGAAGTAACGGAAAAACAACCACGAAAGAAATACTTGCAGCAATATTTTCGGAAAAACATAAAGTCGTAAAAACATTTGCAAATAATAATAATCACATAGGCGTGCCTCTTGCAATTTTTAACGCCGATGAAAAAACAGAATATTTAATTCTTGAGCACGGGACAAATCACTTCGGCGAAATAAAATACACCGCCGCCATTGCTGAACCTGATTACAGTTTAATTACAAATATTGGCTCATCGCATCTTGAGTATTTGAAAAACTTTGACGGCGTGCTTAAAGAGAAATATTCATTATTTGAAGAGACTGTAAAAAATTCCGGATTGGTATTCGTTAATTCTGATGACCTTCGGTTAAAAAAAATAACGAAGATGAATAAAAGCAAAGTTACTTTCGGATTCAAAGGCAAGCCGGATTATAAAGCCAAAATTCTGAATTTCGGGCACGATGGTTGCTCGGAAATTGAGATTTCAGCATCGAACAAAACGATGAAATTCAAAATTCCTCTTCTGGGTAAAGCAAATGCGCAAAATGTTTTGGCTGCCGTTGCTATCGCACATAAACTTGGCGTTAGTAAATCTGCTATTAGCGAAGGATTAAAAAAAATAGCGCCTCCAAAAGGAAGACTTAATTCACTTCGTTTGAATAGTAATTTGCTAATTGACGATACTTACAATTCAAATCCAGAATCCTTAAAAAATGCTTTGGATATTATCGGCAAAATAAAGGGTTATAAAAATAAAATATTAGTATTGGGCGATATGTATGAATTGGGCAACGATTCCGCCCGTCTTCATAAATCGCTTAAATCTAGTTTTAAATTGAAAAGTTCCGATAGCGTTTTTGCTATTGGCTCGAAAATGAAACTGCTGGTCGTTGAATTGGTGAAGCAAAAAATAAATGCACAGCACTTCCGTACAAGAAAGGTTTTGCGCGACTTTTTAACTATTCAACAATTTTCCGATTCTGTGATTTTGGTAAAAGGTTCACGTGGAATGAAGATGGAAGAATTTGTAGAAATTTTAATGAACAAGGCTAAATAATGCTTTATTATCTCTTTGATTATATCAATAAAATATTCGCTCCTCCGGGATTTGATGTGTTCAGGTTTTTAACGTTTAGATCAATTCTCTCCGCTATTACAGCGTTGTTCCTTTCATTTTATTTGGGACCGAAGATCATCAAATATCTGCAAAGGAAGCAAATTGGAGAAACCATCAAAGAAGAAGGTCCGCAGCATCATAAAATTAAAGCCGGTACGCCGACAATGGGCGGGCTTATAATTATTTTGTGCGTTACAATACCCGTTTTATTGTGGAGCGACATTAAGAGTAATTATATAATTCTCGTGCTCGCCGGAACATTGTGGCTTAGTTTTGTTGGCTTTGTTGACGATTATTTAAAAGTAGTTAAAAAGTATCCCAAAGGATTAATTGCGCGTTACAAGCTGCTCGGGCAAATTATTATCGGTTTAATTGTCGGCGCTGCAGTTTATTTTATGCCTGAATTCGGAGAGTTCAGCACTCAAACAACTCTGCCGTTTTTCAAAAATATGAACTTCGATTTTTCCATACTGTACATTCCAGCAGTTATTTTTATTATTACCGCAACTTCCAACGCTGTTAATCTCACTGATGGATTGGACGGTTTGGCAATTGGCACAACGGTGATTGTTATGCTTGCGCTCGCTGTAATGACGTATGTATCCGGCAACGTAATTTATGCCGATTACTTGAACATTATGTACCTGCCGGGTTCAGGAGAACTTACCGTATTTATTGCGGCTTTGGTTGGCGCAGGACTCGGATTTTTGTGGTTTAATTTTTATCCCGCTCAGGTTTTTATGGGAGATACCGGTTCTCTTGCATTAGGCGGCGCGTTCGGTATTATGGCAATATTAATTAAAAAGGAATTGCTCATTCCCATTCTAGGCGGAATCTTTTTCTTGGAAACTTCATCGGTAATTATTCAGAGATTGTATTTCAAATACACAAAGAAAAAATATGGAGAAGGGAAACGAGTTTTTAAAATGGCTCCAATTCATCATCACTTTGAAATGGCGGGTTGGGATGAACCTAAAATCGTAATAAGATTTTATATAATCACAATAATTTTAGCGCTGATAAGTTTGGCTTCATTCAAGATACGATAATGAATATCAAAGGAAAGAACATATCGATAATCGGAGCAGTTCGCAGCGGAGTTGGCGCGGCGAAACTTGCAAAGAAAATGGGCGCTGTTCCTTTTGTAAGCGATTCGGCTCCGTATGCAAAAATTGAAATATATCTGCAAACATTGATCGATAATAAAATTGATTTTGAATTCGGAGGACATTCCGAACGAGTACATCATGCAGATTTAATCGTAACAAGTCCAGGCGTTCCTTCTAATTCTGAAGTGCTGTTAAAAGCAAAGGAATTGGGATTACGCGTAGTTAGTGAATTGGAATTCGCTTCATGGTTCTGCAAAGGAAAAATTATTGCTATTACCGGTTCAAATGGAAAAACGACAACTACTTCACTCTGCGGTCACATGTTAGAAACCGCAGGTAAAAAAGTATTTACAGCAGGCAATATTGGTTTGGCATTTTCTGAAATTGTTCTCAGCGCGGACGAGCAAAGTTTCGTCGTTTTGGAAGTCTCGAGTTTTCAATTAGATCATATCGAATCGTTCAAACCGTACATTTCGGTTTTATTAAATATTACTCCGGATCACTTGGACCGGTACGAAAATGATTTTGAGAAATACCGAAATTCTAAGATGAGAATAACTGCTAATCAGGACGGCAGTGATTATTTTGTTTATAATATTGACGATAAGAAAATTCCTCTCACCATAAGTACGGCTGTGCAAAAATATGAGTTCGGCGCAACATCTACTGTTCAATACGGAACTCAGATAAGTGAAGGGAAATTCATTTTTAATTCAAGCGATGGCAGCGAAGAAATTTGCGAAACTTCAGCCTTATTCGTAAAAGGCATTCACAATCAATACAACGCTGCAGCTACGGCGACCATTGGGAAAATAGTAGGTATAAGTAATACAGATATTCAAAAAGCGTTTGAATCTTTCAAAGGCGTTGAACACAGAGTTGAATTTGTAAAAGAATATAAAGGAGTGAAGTATTACAACGATTCCAAAGCAACTAACGTGGACTCTGTTTGGTACGCGCTAAAGAGTTTTGAGGAGCCGATAATCTTAATTCTCGGCGGAAAAGATAAAGGCAACGATTACAATGAGCTGAAAAATCTTGTTCATGAAAAAGTTAAAAAGATTTATGCTATCGGTTCTTCAGCGGAAAAAGTGAAATCATTTTTTGGAGAAATAGTAAACACCGAATTAAAAGACTCATTCGATGACTGTATTAAATCCTCTTTAATTGACGCCGTTTCCGGAGACGTTTTGCTCCTTTCGCCGGCATGTGCAAGTTTCGATATGTTCAATAATTATGAGCACAGAGGCGAAGAGTTTAAAAATTCTGTAAACAGGATTTTGTTATGAAAAATTTGGTAAGAATAATCCTGACGTTGGTGATAATCTTAACCGTGTTCGGAGCGGTTATGGTGTTCACAGCAAGCAGTACTTACAGCGCCGAAAAGTTTAATAGCATTTACTATTTATTTAAATCTCACTTGTGGAAGGTAATTGGAGCGCTCACGGCATTGGTAATTGTGTCGATGATCCCCTACGAAGTTTATAAAAAACACAGCAAATACATGCTGCTTGGAACAATTTTAATTTTGGTGCTTACATTTTTCTTCGCTCAAAAATTCAAGGGCGCATCGCGCTGGATTGATTTAGGATTAATTCGCTTTCAGCCGTCCGAGTTGGCAAAACTCGTTTTAATTATTCACCTTGCTGCATTCATCGAAAGAAAAGGGGAATTAATTCAAGATTACAAAAAAGGATTTAGATTGGCGCTTGTGTGGATAATTATTGTCTGCGGATTGATATTCATTCAGCCGAACGCGAGTACCAGTATGATAATTGCGCTGATTGCTTTTTCAATTTTGTTTGTCGGAGGAGCTAGAATTAAACACATATTTTTTACTGCAGGCACCGCGGTTGTAACGGGTTTAGGAGCTTTGATGTTATACCCGCACTCGAGGTCGAGAATATTAAGTTTCTTTGACAGCTTCAAAAGCGGCGGCGAACCAAATATTCAGGTTATGCAGGCAAAAATCGGATTAGGCAGCGGAGGATTTTTCGGCGTGGGAATAGGACACAGCAGACAAAGCGATTTATTTTTGCCGGAATCTTACGGAGACTTTATCTTTTCCATTCTCGGAGAGGAAACAGGATTCATCGGTACGTTCATTGTTCTGTTCATTTATTTGGCGCTGTTTTTTATCGGATTGATAATCGCAAAAAAGGCTCCGGATACTTTTGGGCAGCTATTGGGATTTGGATTTTCGTTCAACATTATAATTAATGCATTTATTAATGCAGGAGTTGTAACAGGGCTGCTTCCAACAACAGGAATAACATTGCCGTTTATCAGTTTCGGAGGAACGTCGATAATTTTATTCAGCATGTCAATCGGCGTTTTGGTGAATATTGCCAAACAAACTTTACACAAACAAGAATTAACTCTGTATCAGGTTTGAAAAATAAAAACACATATCGCTTTATTTTTGGCGCCGGCGGAACGGGAGGACATCTCTTTCCAGCGGTTGCAGTCGCTCAAATGATTGTTAAGCTAAAACCGGAAGCCGAAATATTATTCGTGGGTACGACTAATAAAATCGAAGCCAGAGTTATTCCGCAATTGGGATTTGCTTTTAAGTCTATTTGGATTAGCGGATTTTCAAGAAAATTTAATTTGAACAATTTGCTTTTTCCCATAAAACTAATTGTGTCCTTGGTTCAATCGTTGATGATAAATATTAAATTCAAGCCCAAAGTTGCTATTGGCGCCGGCGCGTATGTTTCCGGTCCTGTATTGTGGGGAGCGAATGTTATGGGCGCGAAAATTATGCTTTTGGAACAGAACAGTTATCCGGGAATTACTAATCGAATGCTCGAAAAGAATGCAGAGGAAATTCATATCAGTTTTGAGGATTCAAAAAAATATTTCCGCTCGAATGAAAAATTATTCATGAGCGGTAATCCGGTAAGGACTGATTTAGTATTGACGGATAGAAATAAAAGTTTAGCGCATTACAATTTGCAAACTAATAAGAAAACTGTGCTTGTTTTAGGTGGAAGCCAGGGCGCTTTGAGCATCAATAATACGGTTGCGGAAATGTGCGGAAAATTATCTGAAAATAATTATCAGATTATTTGGCAGTGCGGAACTCGTTATTACGATGTTTTTAAGAAATACGAAAGCGATAGTATAAAAGTCGTTCCATTCATCGAAGAAATGTCAGCGGCATATTCTGCTGCGGATATTGTAATTGCAAGAGCCGGAGCTACTACAATTGCTGAAGTATCCAACCTTGGATGTGCGGTTGTTTTTGTGCCTTCTAAATACGTTGCGGCGAATCATCAGTATTGGAATGCAAAATCTTTGGAAGACAATAGCGCGTGCATTTTAATTACGGATAACGACTTGGAAGAAAAATTATTTTCAACTGTCTTAAGCTTGATGCAAGATGAAGCGAAGCAGAATTTATTAAAAGAGAACATTAAAAAATTTTCAAAACCGGATGCGGCAAAAGTCATTGCAGAAAGAGCAATAGCTTTAGCGGAAATTAAGTGATAGGATAAGAAATGTTTCAACAGGTAATTAAAAGAATTCATTTTGTGGGAATTGGCGGAATTGGCATGAGCGGAATTGCTGAGATTCTTCTCAATCAAGGATTTGAGATTTCCGGTTCAG
>Ga0180009_10006937_pt1 | contig 11730 bp, 9 predicted proteins | sample OS_PC_MetaG_FD_123537 | JGI IMG/M metagenome (GOLD analysis project Ga0180009, IMG submission 123537) | Groundwater microbial communities from the Aspo Hard Rock Laboratory (HRL) deep subsurface site, Sweden - OS_PC_MetaG | ecosystem: Environmental > Aquatic > Deep subsurface > Groundwater...
ACATAAATAATTATATTTGTCAATCAAAATTTAATAAATTATTTGAATTAAATTTAATTTATAAAGAGAACCACAGGGAGTATGATGTTGCTGACTGGGTTTAAAATATGAGAAGGAGCTAGCAACATGTGTGTAAAATGAACTACCCCGCCGCAGAGCAGCGGGGTATCAATCATGGCAATTCCTATTTTATCGCGGCAAGCCGCGGGGAATTAAACCCTGAGAGATTAAACTTTACATAAAAACCTAACTTCAATATACTCCTTCACACAAAAAGCAAGTTCTTATTAACCGAAACAACGCATTAAGCAAGGAGGTGAAAATGGGTTATCTAGAAGAAATGGCAAAATATCAAGAAACTGAAAAACAGAAAGAGTTCGGAGCCAATTTTCTTAAAATGGAGGAAGTGGAAGACTATGAATTCTGGGATGAAATAGAAATAGGCAAAGAAACTGAAGTGCCAACGAAATTTGAGGTAAAGGCCGAGGATATGATAGCCTACGCAAAAGGCGTTCCTGATGCCAGCCCCTTATTCTACGACGAGGAATATGCCAAGAAATGCGGCTATGATGGTTTAATCGCTCACCCATTCTTCACCACTCAGATCCTTTTTTTCCTTTTGAGAGGAGGGCATGGGAGTTGGATTAGGACTCCGGGCTCAAGAAACCCCGGCCAGATACTGGAGTGGCATGACCCAATTCGGGTAGGAGATGTTCTTACCCTCAAGACGAAGGGTTATGACAAGTGGATCAAAAGGGGCAAATATTATATGAGGTATTTGTCGGAACTGTACGACCAAGACGGTAAACTAAAGTTCAGGGGCTACATGACCCTGATTTTGCCCAAAACCAAGGCCAATGTGTTAAGGTTTGTGAAAGGGGAGCATGCCCTGGAAGCGTGAGTTACGTCCCAGGGGGCTTTGTAGAAAGATCATCAGCAGGAGGTAAAGAGAATGACAGACAAACTAACCTTTGAGTCGGTAAACTGCGGCGATATACTACCAGAGGTCAAGCAAAATATAACCCAAGAGGATATTTGGAAACACGCTGTAGCTTCACTTGATTATAACCCGGTTCACACTCACCCCGAGTGGTGCAAGACGGCCAAGGTTTTTGGCTTGCCTGACACGGTAATGCATGGTAACCAGACTATGTCGCTTATGGCCACAGTGATTACCAATTGGGCATTTCCCGTCGGTGGTTGGCTGAAGAGAATAGAAGTCAAACTTATTAAGCCCGTGCCCGTGGAATCTACCTGTACTTATGGTGCGGTGGTCACTGAGAAACACCCCATTGGCAAGGGAGAGGACTTTGTAACTCTTGACCTATGGGCGATGAACCAGGACGGGGAACATGTAGCCGTCGGCACTGCACAGGTTTTCCTGCCCTGATTGCGGCAGATCAGATAGAGGGTTTTTGCTAGAAAACGCTCCAAAAAAGATGCCAAACTATATCTTGCCAAGACCCTACGTCTAGCTAAACCCTTTTTATTACTTACTTCCAATGATTACTCATTCCTAACTACATTTGTAGCGCGTTATTAGGCTTACGGCAGGCCCGTTTCTCATGTAGTGCTGGTTCTTGTGGAAATCTTTCTCATGGGATTTAGTCCTGAGGCAGCCTAAGCAACGGGAAGGATGCTACAATGCTCAGCGGCTGCATCTTCTATACTTATCAGAGCAAAACTTGATTTTGACTCAACTTGACAAATCAAGGTCAGCTAGGGGACATTTACACCATTGTTCATAAATGAAGGAGTTTGAAATGCGTACTTTCGATACTTTGGGGAAGAAGAAAGTTATCTTAGGAATGATTCATCTAAAACCGCTGCCAGGAACCCCTCACCATGAAGATGGGATGCTTGAAGAGGCGCTTGTAAAAGCAGTGAAGGATGCAATAGCGCTAGACCAAGGCGGAGCTGATGGGTGCCTCATTCAAACAGTGGACAGAGTTTATCCGGCAGGTGACGAGGCTGACTACGCTCGTGTTGCAGCAATGGCGAAAATCGTTCATGAGGTGGCTAAAGCCACCGGTCCTGAATTTCAAATTGGCGTACATTTTATGTTCAATGGTCTCAAGCCGTCGATCGCTGTGGCTAAAGTATGCGGTGGGTCCTATATTCGCTGTACCGTATTAGTTGGAGCTACCCAGACAGCCATGGGAACCGTCGTTGCTGATCCTTATGATTTCATGACCTATCGATCACGAATTGCTGCTCAAAACATTAAGCTGATTGCAGAGGTGGACGGTATGCACTATCGAGCGATTGGGGATAGACCAGTGACTGAAACGGCAATGATGGCGAAGTATATCGGAGCCCACGCTGTGGAGGTTGCACACCACAATGAGGAAATCAACAACAGAGTGGTTCGAGAGATTAAGAACGCGATTCCCGATCTCCCAATCATACTGGGTGGGCATACGGATCATGAAAATGTCTCACGTAGAATGTCTGAGGCTGACGGGGCATTCGTTGGCACCTGCCTCCAAGAAGGTGGAAAGAGGGGTGGACCAATAGACATTGAACGAGTTAAGGAATATGTAGGTATCGTAGCAGCTTTATAATGATGTCGATTTGATTGATTAATATTTTCATTTATCTACTAAGTTGGAGATTTGTTTTATGGACCCATTGAAGCCTTCCATAATGATTCCGCAAATAAAGGATTTCCCCAAAATTATTCGTGAGCGTACAGAACCATGGGGCAGAATGATTCAGGATGTATTGACAAAGGATGAAGCACAAGCATTGAACTGCATATTCATCACAGGGGATGGTGATTCGTTTCACGCATCTCATGCCGCAGAAATGGCGTTCCACACCATAGCAGGGGTTCCATGTGAACCGTTGAGTGCTCAGCGATTTCTAAACTATAAAGTTGAATGGCTGCCGGTATATCAACCTGGAGGAACATTGGTTATTGGTGTTTCTGCATCCGGGACAACCCGAAGGGTGATCGATTCTCTCGAGCGCGCCAATGCCCAAGGAGCCATCACTACTGGATTGACAGGCAGACAAGGGAGCGCACTTACAAAGGTGGCCAATCGGGTCATCTGTGTTGATCTTCCAGCTATGGGACCATCTCCAGGGATGAGATCCTACATCGGATCCTTACTGGGTTTATACCTGTTCGCCATTCGTATTGGAGAACTCAGAGACAACCTCAACCAAGAGGAGATTAAATCCCTGTACAAAGAGTTGGCCAATCTGAGCGAGGTTATGGATGCAACCATTGGCGCAGTTGAAAAGCCCGCAAGAGATGCTGCAGAAGCTTTGAAGGCCTCGCCCATTTTGGTCTTCATCGGTAGTGGTCCTAGTTATGGCACCGCAATCTTTTCAGCAGCCAAAGTTATCGAAGCTTCGGGGGTTTTTTCAGTGGGGCAGGACCTTGAAGAATGGACCCATGTAGAGTTTTTCGCATATCCTACTGATACCCCCACTTTTATCATTGCCCCCCCAGGAAAAAGCCATTGGCGAGCTATTGACCTTGCGGATATGGCTAAAAATTATGGGCGTCGAGTAGTGGCTGTCGTTAAAAAAGATGATCACCGGATCATAAAGCATGCAGACTTTGTACTCCCAGTAATCGGTGATGTGCGAGAAGAATTTTCGCCACTTGTGTATCATATTGCGGTTGATCTCTTTGCCTGTTTCCTAACCGAGAGTGTAGGAAGACATTTATTCCAGTCAGACAATATGGAGTTCCAAGCGTATAACCGCCGTTACCTTGCCAGAGATAGAATTTGACAATGTCTTCTGTGGTCCCAGGATTTAACCAGGAGAGCAAGAGGCTATGGAGAATTTGGTGCAGACGGGTGGGTGGAAAAATATGAGAAAGAGTTAGCCGAACTTTAACAATAGAAATTGTAGTTTTATATACACAGATCATAAAGGATTTTGATTACGGAATGTAAGCATCTATCCACTAAAATTTCAGTGTTCTGCTATAACACTTAATTCTATATCAAATCAGTAGAATAGATGATTACTATTTGCAAGCTTTACACCGATCTGCCTTGTCATAATAATAAACATTCAAGTTGTACGACACCTAAAAGCAATTATTAGATCAATTCGATTAAAATCAAATTTTAGAAGGCTAAAGTTAAATTTTTCGCTTTGATTGCTTTAAAAAATCTTGATAGGAACATTCCGGATTGATACCGGGACATGCATCTTTTACCATCTCCCAGTTATCCATTTCTTTCAGAATGGCAGGGTAAAATGGCCATAAGGAGCAGATACCTGGTTTGACACGGTGTATGAGGCAGCCTCTCTGTTTTTCATAAAACATGCAGAACCCATGAGGGTCGGTCTTAATGGAGAATCGTCCACCCTTTTCCTGGCAAAACCCGGAGATAAAAGCTTCCGACGTAATCTCCATGAATTTAGCGATCTTCTCTATCTCTTCCCCATTGACTGAGATACCGCCTTCACCATAACAGCACTCTCCGCACATTTTACATTGAAATGCCTTCATAATAAGTGTCTAAAGTTTAAGTAAACTACTTATCTGCTAAAGCCGGTAGCTTTAGGGGCCAAGGATTGGAGGATTCGAGGGTTAAAGTGAAAACAATTTCAAAGTATTTTTTTATCTCTCGACCCCTTGGACCCTTGAACCCTTGTCAGGCAATAATCAAACTGAAGTCTTCGTCTAAAGGCAAGGGTTTCTCTCCTAATCCCCGAACGAGACAATAAAGACAAAAGAGACGTTTAATCCTCAAGGAATCATATCCTCCAATCTCCAGTCAACAGGAAGCCTCACCCTGGCGTCATCCTTTTTCGTTCGATAGATGAGATGGCCATTTTTCAGTCCATACTGAAAAAGATCCCGGGTAGTGGCCACATCCTGGCGGCAATAATCTGTGAGTTTATCCATCTCGCCCTGTCTGAACCATTCAACGGCCTGAAGGCCATCGGCCGTCTTCCCCCGATCTATTGTCTCTTTGGCAAGATGGTCCAGCCCTAGTCGAAAACCCAGACGTTGATAGATGTCTTCAAGGATATCAAAGGTGGGCAGTTTCTGAAGGTCTTTACTCGTATAAGCGCTCAGCACCGCATAATCGAATCGTTTGATATTAAAACCCACCACAAGATCCGCCTTTTCAAGATGACCTAAAAGCTCATCGATTCTATCTTCCGTAAAACTCAAGAAACGTTTTTCGAGGCTGTCATAGATGACGGCCACTGAGATGCCCATGAGATGCGTGTTCTGCCATCCTCCCACATCCTGTGCGAGTCTCTGGGTCTCCAGATCAAAATAGACAATCCTTCGTTCACTCTGGTCTGGACCGGATCTATCTTCGTTGTCAATTAGCAATTCAGGCTCTCCCTCCATCCCTGCATCGTAAAACTGGCCAAGGGAGATATGACCCAGAAGAAGTTCAAGGATCAAGATGGCCGCCTCCTTATCCAGAGGTTTATTCCCTGAGCCACATTTAGGGGAATGGATACACGAGGGACATCCTTCATCACATTCACATGTTTTGAGATGATCAAGGGTCTTTTCCAGGAGTTCCAGGACCACCTCAAAACCCCGCTGCGCGAGACCAACACCGCCCGGATACCCGTCATAAATAAAAATGGCGCCTTTGCCGATCTGCGGGTGATGGGGATAGCATATACCCCCAATATCGTTCCTGTCACATAGGGCGAAAAGGGGAAAGATTCCGATGGAACCGTGTTCAATGGCATGGATACCCCCCATGAAGTGAAGTCCCTTCTCTTCCGCCACCCTGTTGATGGCATGCTCGATCTCTATCCAGAACCCCGTCGTCTCAAAGGTCTGACGTGGCAGATCCAGGGGAAAGACCCCCAGTAATTCCTGCCCGGGCAAGGCCCTTTTTTCATAACCCGTTACCTGTTCGGTCACCTTGAGGATCCCTTCTCGAACGAGAAACTGTCCCTTTGGTCTGCTACGATTGATCTTTATGATCTCTGTCTCTTTATCTGTCTGGACCCGTGTAAAGTATTTGAGATCTGTTCTGGTGACAATGATGTCATTCTTCTCCAGTATAAGATGCTCAACAAAGTATTGTCTGGCCCTATGAAGATATATGGCCCCGGGATGACATTCCTTAAAGACCCTTAAACCGTCAATGGTTCCGATGGCCTGCCCTGTCTCTTTTTCAAAAATAGTGAACGTGTCACCCGCAGATCTGATGTTTACCTGAAGATGGGGGTTCCTTTTTGCAGCGAACCAGGTGGGTTCCCCGTCTACACTTCTCGTTAAATCCCCTTCAATCTCCAGTTTGTGGAGATGACTGGATAGGTCTTTAGACCAGAATTGATCATCGGCAAGGGTGAGGGGCTTTTCTGCAGCCGCACAAGGGAGATGGGCTTCCACCACATAGGGATTATTCGGATCCAGGATGGCGGCTTCATAGGACCTGCCAAAAAGGTCGTTGGGATGCTTCATAAAATATTGATCCAGGGCATCGGGTTTTGCGATGAGGATCACCATGGAATCCCTTCCTGAGCGCCCTACCCTCCCCCCTCTCTGCCAGGTGGTGATAATGGTGCCAGGATAACCCACCAGTATGCAGATATCGAGATACCCTATGTCAATCCCCATCTCAAGGGCACTGGTGGATACAACACCTAGCAGATCCCCCGTGGCCAGTCTTTTTTCGATGGCCCGCCTCTCTTCAGGCATAAATCCCGCGCGATACGAGCTTACTTTATTACGGAGGCCGGGAGATAACTGGGAGACCCACACGTGAATTAACTCAGTGACCTTTCTGGACTGGGTAAAGGCAATGGTCCTGAAACCTGTCTCCATACAGTGTTGAAAGAGCCTGGCCGCAGAAAAGTTGGAGCTCGCTTCAGGGTTCATGAATAGGAAGTGTTGCCCAGACCTTGGGGATCCAGTGGAATCCACCACTTCAATCTTCTCTTCGATGAGACTCTTGCCGAACTCTTGTGGATTATTGACAGTGGCCGATAAGAGGATAAACTGGGGTCGGGCCCCATATATACGACATATCCTTTTGAGTCTCTTTATAATCTGGTTCACGTGGGACCCGAAAATGCCCCGATAGGTATGGACCTCATCCAAGATAATAAAGGAAAGATTTTTAAATAGCTCCTCCCAATTCTCATGATAAGCAAGTATGCCGCGATGGAGCATGTCCGGATTCGTAAATAGTATCTCAGGTATCCGGGTTCTGATCTGTTTGCGCCTGTAGGATGATGTATCCCCATCATAGATAATGGCGGAGATCTTTCCCCCTTTGATCTTATTCATTAAGGTTGAAAGATTTTTTAGTTGATCCTGTTCAAGGGCCTTTAATGGGAAGATATACAGGGCTTTTGAGCTTGCGTCTTTTAAGAGTGCTTCCAGAACCGTGAGATTGTAAATAAGGCTTTTACCGCTTGCGGTTGGGGTGGCAATTAATACATTTTTACCTTGCCGAATATGTTCAACGGCATCCACCTGATGCCTGTACAGCTTATTAATCCCGATCTTTTGAAGTACCTTCAAGATTTCGGCATTAACACCCGGGTCCGGCCCGTAGATCGCCTCTCTGGGATGAAGGTATCGATGGTGTACAAATGACGTACCAAATTCCGGATCATTTTTAATGATGTTAACGTATTCAGAAAGTTTCACCTGGTCTTTTGTAACCTCTTTATCTTAAAACCAGAAGTAAGCATAGAGAACTACGTCCATCGATTCATAAGTTCAGTGACGAACTTATTAACTCAGGACTTAGTGCTGAGTGAGCATTTTCTTCAATCTGATTTGTCAAAATATGTCACTATATTTCCGAATCGAAGCACTAAGCTCCTTCAGGATGTACCTATATCATAATCTCTCTCTTTTTTTCAGGTATTTTTCATTGAAAAGTTGATAGAGCGCATGTCAGATTCAAAAAAAACAATGACTTATCCACAAAGATATGATATTTATATTTATTAAATATGATTTAAACTTAAAAAATTAAATTATATATTAATATGGGTGTTTATGAATATTTAAAACTAGCCAAACAGATGAGGTAATTCTTTTATAACCGATGTTTAATAGATTAAAATGCGTAACTGTTCAGAAGTCAGTAGTCAGGAGCCAGAATCCAGAAGCGGTCTCCTTTTCATTCTGGCTCCTGGCTCCTGAGTCGTTACAAACATACTCATGATATTCCATTTAAGAAGGATTGAATTGTGGAAAAAGATACAAGAAGATTGACAGAAACGGTCAAGGGGTCGGGATGAGCCTCCAAGCTGGGTCCGGGGGACCTGGACAGGGCCCTTTGTGGTCTGGATATCCCAAAACACCCTGATCTGCTAGTGGGATTAGATACCTGTGATGATGCGGGAATATACAGAATTCAAGATGATCTGGCATTAATACAGACGGTGGATTTCTTTACCCCCGTTGTGGATGACCCCTATTCTTTCGGCCAGATTGCAGCGGCCAACGCACTAAGCGATATATACGCCATGGGGGGAAATCCCCTAACGGCCATGAATATCATCTGCTTTCCCATCAAGAGAATGGATATCTCCGTACTCCAAGAGATTTTGAAAGGGGGTCTTGATAAATTAAAAGAGGCCGAAACCCTGCTGGTGGGTGGGCACAGTGTTGAAGACGAGGAATTAAAGTACGGTCTTTCCGTAACAGGCACCATTCACCCGGATCATATCCTCACGAACAAGGGTGCCAGGGTGGGTGATCAACTGATTTTGACAAAACCCATCGGGACGGGGATTATCAATACCGCAATCAAGGGTAATCTTGTTAAAGAAGACCTGATCCATGAAGTGACGGCCATAATGGCATCTTTAAATCGAACTGCCGCTCAAGAGCTTAAGGCATTTGATATCCATGCATGCACGGATGTAACCGGTTTTGGACTCCTAGGCCATGCATGCGAGATGATAGAAGGTAAGGAGATGGGTCTTGTTATCTATCCATCCAGAGTGCCATTCATTCGAGAGGTCTTGAATTTCGCCCGGATGGGAATTGTTCCTGCAGGCACCCACAGAAATAGAGACTTTCGCAACGAGTACCTCCTTGGGCTAGAGAAGATAGAACCAGCAATCGTGGACATATTATTTGATCCCCAAACATCCGGCGGTCTCCTGATAGCTGTGGGAAAAGAGCAGTCAGAAGACCTTGGGACAAAACTGGTGGAAAAGGGTCTAAAAAATGCATCCCTTATCGGCGAATTCGTCCCGGAGCCTAAAGGTAAGATACTTATTGAGAGTCTGGGGTAGTGTTCTTCCCGAATTTCTCTTCGAGGGATTGAGCCATATCTTCATTAGAAGGTTTGGTACTGATTTTCTCCCTGCGTTTTGCCTCTTCCCTGGTCCCTTTCAAGATATCACTCATAAAAGTATCTTCTTCAGAGCTCCAGGAGCTCCAGCCATCAACATTTATGTATTCGTTATATGAGGTTCTGTAATAAGGGTCGTATATCCGAACACCTTTCAGTTCATCATACTCATAACTTACATATTTACCGTCAAAGAGTTTCAGGTCCTCTTCCTTAAGACCCATACCTTTTAATAACTCTTTGTGATCTTCTTTTATCTCCATCATGAACTCTTAAACCCCCAGTTCCTTTTTTGCTGACTCCAGTTGCTCTTGATGATATTCCCATCTTAGCATCAATTCCTCTAATTTTTTTCTTACATCACCGTACTCCTTCAAGATGGGAAGGCTTTTTCTTTGATCTTTAAAGGTAGCCTCCTCTGCAAGTATGAGCTCCAGTTCTCTCCCCCTTTGCTCCAGACCGGAGATTCTCTCCTCCAGTTGTGTCAATTGGTGTCGTATGGGTTTCAGAGTCGCACTAATCTGATGCCGTTTTTCAGCCTTTTCCCTCCTTTTAAGCTTTCGGGTATCCCCGTCTCCTCCACTCTCTTTCCCATGCTGAGGGGGTGGTGTAGCGTTGTTACCCAATCCGGCTTGATAATCATAGTATTCGTATAGTGTTCCTGGATATTCCAGGATATGGCCATCCCTTATGTCCCATATCTTTGTGGCCAGACTGTTGGCAAAGGATTGGTTGTGGGATACAAATACAAGGGTACCGTTGAAATCCTCCAGGGCATCTATGAGGATCTCCGATGATATGAGGTCCAGATGATTGGTGGGTTCATCCATTACAAGAAGGTTCCCCGGCTTTATCAACATTTTTGCCAAACAGACACGGGCCTTCTCTCCCCCCGACAGGATTCGTATGGCCTTATCCACATCTTCTCCTGAGAAGAGAAAAGCCCCGCAGATACCCCTTACAAAGCTTATGGTCTCATGGGGTACGACCTGGTAGACTTCCTCTATGACCGTTTTTTCCGGGTCAAGGATCTCTGAATGGTGCTGGGCATAATAGTTCATGGTTACCCCATGGCCTAATTTCATCTCCCCTAGATCCGGATCAATCTCACCAGCGATCATTCTGAGTAGAGTCGTTTTGCCGGACCCGTTCGGGCCGATAACACCCACCCTCTCTCCCCTCATGACAGTGAGATTAAGATCCTTGTAAAGGGTTGTCTCGTCATAACCTTTTGAGACCCCATCTAAGGCCACCACCACTCTTCCGCTTCGGGGCACCTGAGGAAAGGAGAAATGAATGGTTTTTTCCATCCTATGGGTCTTAACCATCTCCATCTTTTTCATTAATTTTATCTTACTCTGAGCCTGCCTTGCCTTAGTGGCCTTCGCACGGAATCTCTCTATAAATCTCTTGGCCTCTTTTATCTTCATCTCCTGATTCCGTACCCTGGCTTCCAGAATCTTTCTCTCCTCCTCGCGGGCTTTCAGGTATGAATCATAGTTTCCATTGTAACTCCTCATACCTTCCGGCTCAAAACCGAGAACACGATCTATCTGACGATTTAGAAAATCCCTGTCATGACAGACCAGTATCAAGGCTCCACGATAGTCTCGGAGAAATTGTTCCAACCAGCGGACAGAGGGAATATCCAGATGGTTGGTAGGCTCATCCAGGAGAAGCAGGTCAGGGTCCTGATAAAGAATACTTCCCAGTGCGGCCCTCATCTTCCAACCTCCACTCAGGGTGGAAACCGGCATTTCAAGATCATCCGATCTGAACCCTAGGCCCATGAGTATCTTTTCCGCCTTATGCAAGGGAAACTGTTCATCCAGATGGTTCATCTCATGGTGTGTTTCAGCCAGCTTGGCAGCTAATCTCTCCTGCTCCTGTTCTGTAAGGTTTTTTTTAAGTGATTTCTCGATGTTTCCCATCTCATTTCTAAGACGAGCGCGTCCCGGGATGGAATCGAGGATAGATTGAAGGAGAGTACCCGACAGTGTGTCGTGGACATCCTGTGGTAGATAACCGATTCGTGTGCCTTCTGCTATTCTTATCTCTCCCCTATCCGGAGAGATCTCCCTGACAAGGAGCCTTAACAGGCTTGTTTTTCCCGATCCATTGGGGCCTATTAGGCCAATGCGATCACCAGCCTCCACTTGAAACCCAACACTTTTGAAGAGATCTTTCCCTGAAAAAGAGAGGGAAAGATCTAAAACCGCCACAAGACTCATCTTCTATTTCCTAATAATGTTTTTCTAGCGAGCTTTGTAGCCTCCACGATTTGCTGAGACTCTTTCGCGTGAAAATACCAACGCTTGAAATGATTTGCAAGTTTCACGCCCTTTGATCTTAAGACAGTTCGCCCGTCTATAACCTCCTCATAATGCTCGTCGCGATCGGCCGGTACGACCCGGAAAAGCTTCTTACTTCCAACAACAATAAGCTTTACCCT
>Ga0180009_10006938_pt1 | contig 11728 bp, 11 predicted proteins | sample OS_PC_MetaG_FD_123537 | JGI IMG/M metagenome (GOLD analysis project Ga0180009, IMG submission 123537) | Groundwater microbial communities from the Aspo Hard Rock Laboratory (HRL) deep subsurface site, Sweden - OS_PC_MetaG | ecosystem: Environmental > Aquatic > Deep subsurface > Groundwater...
TGGAGAATGGTTTCTATGATTCGTGAATATTGCAATGAGTTTTCAGTTTTAATTCCTTATAAAGCTCATAGCGCAGCTACAATGATTTCATTAGGCGCTGATGAAATTGTAATGAGTGATCTTTCTGAACTTTCACCAATTGATCCTTCAACAGCTAATGTTTTTAATCCTCAAGATCCTAATAATCCTCAAGGTAAGATTCCTATTTCAGTTGAAGATGTAATGGCGTATTTTGATTTAGCTAAGAATAAATTTGGCATTAAGAATGATGAGGATTTAACTAAAATCTTTAATAAATTTGTAGAATCTAATCCACAGATTCATCCTTTAGCCTTAGGAAATGTTAATAGAACCTATAATTTAATTCGTATTTTAGCCAAACGGCTTTTAAGAAGCCATAAACAAAGAATGGAAAAAAGTGAGATAAATAAGATTGTTGATTTTTTTACAGAAAAACTTTATTCTCATCAGTATTTTATTGGTAGAAAAGAAGCTAAGGAAGATTTAGGATTAACAACTGTTCAATCAGCTGATAAAGATTTATCTGATTTAATGACTGAATTATATGAAGGGTATAAGAAAGATATGAAATCAGATATTGTTTGGAGTCCAGAAATTGAACTTGGTGAAGGCCAGGCGATTAATAAGAAAGAATATAAGATTGCTTTTGTTGAAAGTGATTCAGATGCAAATTATTTTGAATTAGTTTTAGAATATAAAAAAGGTCAGGTTCAGGTAACTCAACAAACACCTCAAGGCCCAATTCAAGTTCCGCAGGAAAATATAATGTGGAAAATAATTGGACAGGGGTGGAGGTAGGATATCATGCAAATAATTCCAGAAATTAAAGTTTTATTTTTTATTTTTGTAATTGTTGGACTTTCTCTTAGTTTAGAGTCTTCCTATCCTGGATTAATAAATTCAGATTGGTTTGTGCCGTTTGTAACATTATTAGTAGGTAGTTTTGCTATTTATTTATATCTTAAACAAAAACAAGATTCTAGAAAAGATGCTGCTAGGGTTATAATTCAAGAAATACGTCGAGCCGAAGATGTAATACGAGGATATAAAGAATCGCATAGTTTTCAGTTTACAAAAAGGATTATTGCTAATAATAGCTGGGGTAAAAATATCCATTTTTTCGTTGGGGATTTAGATTCTGACGAGTTAGATAAAATAAGTAATCTTTATTCAACTGGCGAGTTTCTTGATACGGTAATTCTTAGGATTTTTAATTGGAAATTTGACTATAAATCTAATGAATTTTATGAGAAAATCCCTTTCATAAAAATAAAAGTTCCTTCTCAATTAGAAGAAAATCAATCAGGAACATCCGGGATTATGGATTCTTCGATAAGAGAAAGAGAGATTATTAAACCTGAGATAGCCTTTTGGAATGATCTTTTAAATACTGTTGTAATGAAATACGAACCTATTTACCATTTGACTATTGTTGAAAAATTAAAAAGAATAGCTAAAATAAATTAAACATTAAATTTTTAATATGGTTAAATTAAATTTTAAAATTAATAAAATCCAATTTGCCTTATTTCCTAAAAATTTTGATATTAGTGATAAACTTAAAATTGCTAGTGAATTAAAGCAAAAGACGGGGAATGTTTTTCAGGAAGATCCCGCTATCTTGCCTATGCCTGATAATATATCTCCTGAAATTCCTAGAATAATTTTTGAATCAAAAGACAAGAGTTTTAGTTGTAATATTTCTATTTCTCGAATAGACTTTTTTGGAAATTTTCATGAACATGAATTTAAAGAGGACAAATCTTTTTTAGATGATTATTTTAAAAAGAATAAAATTATCTATTCTTATTTTATAGAAAATTTAAAATTAAATATAAAAAGAATAGGTCTTGTATTCGATTTTATTGTTGAATTAGATCAAAGTTCTTTAAAATTAATTAAAAATAATTTATTAAATAAAAATTCTTATTTTGGAAAGAGTCAAAACTTAACAGCTATTAATTTAATATCAACAGAAAGCGGGAATATAAATGAATGGAATATAAATAAAAGAATTACAATTGAAAGTCTTAGAAAAAAATCAGATTTAAAAAATGATGAAGCTATATTTTTACGATATGATATTAATACTTTATCTGAAGAGGATTATAATTTAAAAGTTATTGATATAGAAAAAATATTAAGAAATGCATCTAATATAATTAACGAGAAAAAAATTAAAGAATTTTTGGTTAATGAGAATAAAGAATAATTTTACAGTTGGCAGAAATAAGAAAATTAAAGAAGAGGGGCTTTTAAGCACTTTAAATGAGTATAGTTCATCTAAGAGTAGCTCATCTCCATCAATCTATGAAAAGAAAGAAGAAACAGCAAAATACGAACAAATAGTGGATCTTATTGAAATATTTGGAGAAATACAACAAAAAGTAGGAGTAAAGATTAAAGAGCAGGAAAATAGGATAACAAAAATAAAAGAAGAATCGAAAAAAGAACGAAAAAAAGCAGATGAGATAATTGAAAAATTAAAAGAACAAATAAAAAAGCAAAAAGAAGATTTTGATGTAGAAATTAAAGATTCCATTAAAAATTCAGAGGAAGGCATTAATGAAAAAATCGCACTTCTTATTAAAGACTCAAATAAAGATATAGATGATAAAATTGAAAAAACTAGAATTAGCGTTGTTCAATCGTTAGCATTATTTGCTGCTTTTTTTACTTTTGTAGCTGTAAATGTTCAGATTTTTACTAAAGTTACTAATCTAGAAAGTGCAATGTTATTTAGTCTTCTCTTGTTAGGTTGTTTAGGTCTTTTCGCATTAATTATTCATGTAATTTTAAACCTTAAAGAATCTAAGAATGTAGGTATTCTTTTAGTAGTTATTTTTTCAGCTTTTATTTTTTTAGGATTAAAATATGGAGGAGATAAAGAATTATATAGAAATGAAATTAATAATTTTAAGGTAAATAATAGCAGTATAAATACTTTAAATAATGACCAAGCATCTACTTCTCCAAATTTTAAATAATTTTATGTCAAAAGCTAATACGCAAACTAAAAAAGAATTAGAGAAAATTGAGAAAGAATCAGTTGGACAAAAACTGCCCGAGCAAGGGCAGGTTTTTAGTATTAGTAAGAAATATTCTAAACTTAATAATTTACCAGACCCGACTAATCCACCAATGGGTTATGAGCCAAATAAAGGATACGATAATGTTTTTCCTTTTGTAAAATTGCCTTTTTTACATTCAGCTGATGAAGAAGATAATGTAAGTTTTGGTTTTGGCGATGCTGGATATTTAGATAAGAAAAATAAAAAGCATCCTCTTAACGCAGTTTATTTTGGCGATAATTTGCAGATACTTCGTAGTTTGCCAAGTAATTCAATTGATTTAATTTATATTGATCCGCCTTTCTTTTCTGGTCGTGTTTATAATCAAGTTTGGGGAGATAATAATGAAGTAAGGACTTTTAATGATATATGGGATGGAGGAATGCCAACTTATTTAATTTGGCTTAATGCTCGATTATGGGAAATGAAAAGGATTTTAAAAAATACTGGTTCAATTTATATTCATCTTGATTGTCATGCTAGTCATTATGTTAAAACAGAGATGGATAAGATATTTGGGTATGATAATTTAAAAAGAGAAATAATTTGGTTTAGAGATAATCCTTCAGGTGGAAAAGCTGGAGGAAATAACTATATTCACGATCACGATGTTATTTTGTATTATGTCAAAAATATAAAAAATCACATATTCAATAAACCTTATTTGGAGTATACAGAAGAATACATAAAACAGAGATTTAAGCATAATGACAATAATGGAAAAGGATTATACAGATTACAAGGTTCTAGCAGTAATATTAGAAAGCAATACTTAAAAGATAGTAAGGGTAAACCAGTAGGAAGTGTGTGGGAATTAAGTGATATTAATGTAATGGCAAAAGAAAAGATTGGTTACCCAACTCAAAAGCCAGAAGTGCTTTTGAAAAGAATTATTAAAGCGTCTTCAGACAAAGGCGATGTGGTGGCTGATTTTTTTATGGGTGGAGGTGGAACATTAGCAGTATCACAAAAATTAGGCCGTAAATTTATTGGTAGTGATATTTCTCGCGTAGCTACTTCAGTAACTTTAGATAGATTAGTTAGAGATGGAGAAGAAATGACAGGAGAAAAAGCGTCAACTAATAAGTCAAAAGAAGGTAGGCAAGCAATGCTAATTAGCGGGATAAAAGTTCCAGATATTAAAGTATATTATCATGGAGTTTATCCTGTAGAAAAATTTGAAAAATTACCTCAAGAAGATTTTGAGAATTTTATTTTAACTAGCTTTAGCGCAAGCAAAAATACAGTTGGCGATGATATAACTGGATTTAAAAATCAATTTAATCCAATTTTGGTTGGCCCTGTTTCAAGAAAAGAAGAATTAAATTTAGATCAAATTAAAAAATTTGTACAATCAGTAATCAAAGATCATATTCAACAAAACCAAAGATATGTTTTAACTATTTTAGCTTGGCGATTTCAACCAGAAGTTAAAAAATATATTAAACAATTACAAAGATCATTTTTTAAAAAATTAAAAGATAAGGGCGTGGTTTTAGAAACAGAATTAATACCAATTAGAAATCATAAATTCAGGGAAAGAATCACTTCTAATATTGCTTTATCTGAAGAAGATAAAGAAAAACTATTACAATTTGTTGAATCACCAATAATTACAGATATTATTTATAAGAAGAAAAAGGATTTAACATATAAGTTTGAAGTTATTGCTAAAAGTATTAATACTGATGGATATTTAATAAACTGCCAGTGGGATTTTGATTTTATTGATAATAATTTTTCAGAGCCAGAATATTCATTAAATCGAGAAAAAAGAAAAGGTGGTGGTTTTGAAGCAGTTTTAAAAACTGAAAAAACTTTTGAGAAAAAGGGAACTTATAAAATTGCTTGTAAGGTTCAGGATAATTTTGGCGGGGAGGTTATTAAAGTGATGGAAATTAAAATAAAATAGCTTGTTTAATTATGCGAGATTCATTTAAAGAACATTTAGTAAATTTTAAGGAATGGTGCGAAAGCGGGTATGATATACCCACTATTGATGATAAGAATAAAAAAGATAAAATTAAACATTTTTTAGAATATTTAGATTCTGATAGTTTTAAGAGTGCTTCAAAATTTGATTTATATCCATTTCAGAGAGAATCAATCAAAAGAACTATTTATAGTTTTGAAGTTTTAGATAAAAAGGATTTACTTCTTAATATTGTTACTGGTGGAGGTAAAACAGTAGTAATTGCAGGAATAATTGCGTATTTGCGAATAATTCACGATTTTAATAAGTTTTTGATCTTAGTTCCGAATACAATTGTTAGGCAAAGATTAGTTGATGCTTTTAAACCTGGATCAAAACAATTTGTATTTGATGAATTTAAGTTTTTCTTTAATCATCATGATTATCTGAAAGATAGATTTGATTTGCATATAATGGAACAAGGTAAAGATTCATCTGGTATTAGATCAGCAAATATAATTTTAGGTAATATTCATCAAATTTATGAAGGCAAAACTAATCTAAAAGTTTTAATGGATGATGCTAACGTTGATAAGGTTGCAATTTTTAATGACGAAGCTCATAACACTAAAGCTAAACAATATAATTTACTTTTACTCAAGTTAAAACCTAAGAGGTTTATTAGAATAGATACAACTGCAACACCTGAACGATTAGATGGTTTGCATCCTGATAGTGAAATGATTTTGGAGTATGATATTAAACAAGCAATGAGAGATAAAGTTGTAAAAAGAATCGTAGTTTTTAAACCTGATGTTGATGTAGTTAAATTAAGATGGAAGGATGAAGAAGGAAAAACATATTCAGTAGATGAAGTTCCTTGGGAACAAATAGAAAAAGGATGGGTACAAAGAAATTTTGATGGCAAAAAAGTTAAAATACCAGCTGTAAAATACGTTGCTGATCAAAAACCAGCCACACAATTATTAAGTGTCGCTTTGCAGTGTTTAGAACATCAAAAAAGGGGAGTGCCTTTGGATACTGACGGCAAACCAAAGTATAAACCTTTGTTGTTTGTTGTGACTTTTAGTATTAATGACGCTAAACAAATAGCTAAAATATTAAGAAGTACTTTTAAAAAAGAAGTTTTAATAGTACATAATGAAGCGCCAGAAGCGAATAAAGATGAAGCAATGGAATTAAATAAGGATATGAAGAATGTGAAGTATGATGCGATTGTTTCTGTAATGATGTTACGAGAAGGATGGGATGTTAAAAATATTTCAGTTATCTGTCTTTTTAGAAAATTTTGTTATAAGAAGATTGGTAACAGGATTATGTCTGTTTATGGTCCTCAAGTTATAGGTAGAGGATTAAGGCGGATTATTATAAGTAAAGACCGTTGGGAAAGTTTATATGTTGTTGATCATCCTATATTAAAACATGATTGGCTTTGGGATCAGCTTGATGCTGAAAAATACGCCGGCAGTTTAAATCCAGGTGATATAATTGATGAAAAGAAAATTCCAGAAGAACCACAAATAATTGACACTAATAAAGAAGAAAATATAGAAGATATTAAAAAAGAAATGGAGGAAAAAATTGATTGGGAAAAAATTTCAGAAGAAGTACCTGATTTTGTAGAAGGCAAAAAAGTAATTACTGAATGGCAAGAATATTTAGATAATTATGAGTATCTACTTGAAGGAGTTAGCATTGAAGAAAAAATAAATCAGATAAAATCAAGAAATTTAGATTCTGGTTTTAGTACATTAGAAAAAGGAGAAGATATACCAGATATTGATGTTTCTGATGTTGATGTAAATATTCATTACTCTCTTGAAGAATTACAAAAAATGATACTTAAAGAAATGAGTAATACTGCTAAGGATTCTTTAGTTGAATTTGATGGTAATCCTGACTCAAGGCAAACAATTATTTATGATATTATAAATAACCATATTAAAAAAAGATTTTTAGGCGGGAGTGAAGTTAGTAAATGTAACAATAAAAATTTATTGGAGCTTTTATGGGATACTTGGTCTCAGATTAGGGAAAATTTTCTAAAACCAGAATTAATTGAAGGTATTTTATCTAATAAATAAAATGAAGAGTTTAAGAGGTAAATTAAAAAATTTAAAAAAATCTTCTTTTGGAGAAGAAATTTATGATTCTATATTAGAGCGTGATTATATGATTGAACTTGAACAAGATCCTTCAATTAAATCTTGGACAAAGAAACATAATATTAAAATTCCTTATAAATTTCTGTTATTTAGCAGAAATTATCTACCAGATTTTTTAGTTGAGTATCAAGACGGAAGCAAGGAAATTCATGAAGGTAAAGGATTGCCTTTTTTATTTTGGGATTCAACAAAGACAAAAAGAAAAGTAGCTGAAGATTGGTGTAAAGAAAAAGGATGGAAGTATAAAATTATAACTAAAGGCAAACAAGTTTTTTATAAAAGTAATTTTATTGAAAGTTTAGATATTGAAGATAGTAATGATTTTATTGAGTAATATAAAACAAAAGATTTGAAGGGGATTTGGGGATAATTAAAAAAAATAAACAAAAGGTCGAGAATTTAATTTAAATAAAATTATAAATATGGGGAATAAAAATATTAAATTAACAACAAAACAAGAGACAGAGAATACAATTAAAGCTGGATTGCAGTTAATTCCATATATTGGTGGGACTCTTGCTACACTATATTTTGATAAAAAACAACAAAGAGAAATTAATAGGTTATTAAATTTTTATAAAGATCTGTCAGAAGAATTAAAGAACTTAAAAGAGGAACTTTCGTTGGATAATCAAGATGAGGTAAAATTGATGACTTTGATTGAAAAAGTTAATAACAAAATTGAGAAAGAGGTATTACAAGAGAAAATAAATTGTTTTAAGCATTATTTTAAAAATATTTTAATTCAACCAGTTAAGGATGATTATGATGAAAAGGTTTTCTTTTTGGATTCCCTCGCTTCTATGAGCTTGTTAGAAATAGAAATTTTAACCTTTTTAGATTCCCAAAGTGATTTTGTTCAGATAGGAACAATTCAGAAACCAAAAATAGAACAATATGCCATAGTAGGGGCTGTCGGTCGTTTACGTAATTTAGGTTTTTTACAATCAGCGGGTGGCGGAATGTCATTTGGAGATAAAAGTGATAATCATTTAAAAGAATTAGTAAAAGTAAGTTTGTTTGGTAAAGAGTTTATAGGGTTCTGTTTGAATATTTGATTTTTTATGACAGTTCTCTTTTAAAAAATTTTAGTAATAAATAAAAAATTAAGTATAGGATTTACAAAAATAGAAATTTCATCTATTATTTATAATAGATATTATTTATTAATATGGAAGAACAGCTTAAACAATTTATCAACGAAAAAAGAGGTGAAAAATTAATTTCGTTGGACGAATCTAATACTAAGCAAACGATAATTTTAAGGTTATTGTCTATTTTAGGATGGGATACTTACACAAGAGATGAGGTTTATTCAGAGTACTCTGTTGGTAGTAAAAGTGTTGATTATTCATTAAGAATCAAGGGGAAGAATAAAGTATTTATTGAAGTAAAAAGACCTAAAGAAGAATTAGAGAATCATCAAGAGCAATTACTCAATTACGCATTTCGCGAAGGGATTAGTTTAGCTATTTTAACTAATGGTATTGCTTGGTGGTTTTATTTACCATTACAATCGGGAGATTGGGAGCAAAGGAAATTTTTAACAATTAATATTGCTCGACAGAATAATAAAGATGAAATGATTGATAATTTTATAAAAATTTTATCAAAAAATAATGTTTTATCTGGAGAAGCAGTTGAGATAGCTAAGATTATTCACAAAAGCCGACAGAAACAAAAAATAATTAATTCTACATTGCCAAAAGCCTGGAATAAAATAATTTCTGAAGGTAATAAAGCTTTAATAGATTTAATAAATGATGTTACTGTTAACTTATGTGGTTTTGGACCATCTGATGAAAAAATTGCTAAATTTATTAACAAATATAAGTCGCAATTAACTATTTCGGAAGAAATTCCTATTTCAAAGAGTGGCAGACAAAAAATAAAACAACAAGGTTCTTCTAAAATTTCAGAATATGTACGTATCGGATATACGGGGAAACGTATAAAATCTTTTAATTTTGATGGCGAAACATACGAAGTTAGATATTGGAAGGATATACTGGTTAAAGTGTGTGAATTAATGCATAAATTGCATCCTAATGATTTTAAAAAGATATTCGCATTTAAGGGAGATAATAAACCTTATTTTACTCATAACGCAGATAGATTACGTCTTCCAAAAAAAATTAAAGGAACAAATATTTTTGTGGAAACTAATTTTAGTGCAAATACCATAATAAAGCTTTGTCAAGATATTTTGTCTCTTTTTAGATATAAGAGGAATAGTTTAAAAATAAATCTTGAGTAAAATTTGATTTTGTTTTAATTTTGTTTATTTTATCCGAGAATTCTGTTCTCGGTTTTTTTGTGGTAGAATGGATATAATATGTCTAATCAAATTCAACCAGCTTTAGTTGGTATTGTGCCTAGAGAGAATCTTTGGAATGTAATACAAAATGAGGGGTGGTATCATATTCCAGTTGAAGCGGCGCCTAATAATGTTCCTTCTGTGGAATACATTGCTTTTTATTTCCCAAGAATATTTGGTTTGAAGCGAAGATATAAGGTGAGTTATTATGCTAATGTGCAAAAAGTGAATATTGTTAAAAGAATTCAACTTTTTCCAGATGAGTTAGATCATAAAAAGGTTCAAAAAGATTATTATCAATTCCAGATAGGAGAGATTAAAGAATTACCTAATCCAATTCCAAGTAGAAAATTAAGATATATTATTCATATTCCTACTACTTATCAAAAGCTATTTAACGCAAAGGAGATTAACGATTTGTATGATACTAGCCCATTAGAGGATAAAATGCATCAAGCAATGAAAGAATCTAAAATAGAAGCTGAAAGACAAGTATATACTAAAGCTGGAGGACAAAATTATTGTTTGGATTTTGGAATATTTTGTCGTGATGGGAATATTGATGTTGAGTGCGATGGGGAAAAATATCATACTCTTCCTGATGCATTAGCAAGAGATAGAGAACGTAATAATCAATTGGCTAGTTTTGGCTGGTGTGTTTTGAGGTTTTCTGGGAAAGAAATTCACCGTGTTCTTCAAGATTGTTTAGGGATAATTAATAGAACTATTAATAATTTAGGCGGGTTGAATTAAAAAGGCGCTGAAATTTACAGATTTTAAATTTGGTATTTTATAAGAATAAATTAAAGATTTGGAGGAGATTTGGAAAATTTTAAAACATGAAAAATAACTGGCAAATAAAAAAAATTAAAAGAGCAATGAAATTATTTTTAAAATGGGTAATTATTTCATTCAAGAAAAAAGATAATAATCTTAGGGTTCCTACTACTATAATCCAGCCTGAATTACAAGATAAGAATTCTAAAAGTAAAATATTACAGATACAGAAAAAATTAGCGGAAGAATTAGAGGGAAAAGAAATAATGTCTATTTTAAAACAAGAAGAGATTAATCCTGCTAATAGTGAGACAACAAAAAGAATTCGTAAGTTTATCAATTATGAGTTTAAATTTTCGGATGACCCGAATTTCGAAAAAATATATTTACAATGTACAGAATATGTTCAATTTAGGGTAAAACAAAAGTTAGGGATAACTATAGAATGGCCATCTGATCGCCCACGACATGGGAAATATTGGGTTGTTATATTAACTTACAATAATATATGCAAGGAAGTAAAAGTTCCGATTTCTGATTGTATTATGTCGTTCACAGACGGATTTAAACATCCAGTAATGCAACAAACGGGTCATATAGCATTTGTAGAAGAAGTATATCCAGATAACAGTATTAAAATTTCTGAAGCTAATTGGGATAATAAAGGTAGTTATAAGGAAAGAAATTTATCATTAAAAGAATGGAGGGATTACTGGAAAGGAAAATTCGCGTATTTTATATAAAAGAAAAAGAGTCGGGAGTCTTTAAAAAAATAAATAAAAAATTTGGAGGGTGGGATTAACCCAGAGGCGTCGTCCTGAAAATGATGCCCTTGTGCTCAAGGGACATCATTTTGCAGGACAATCCTCTTCAACTTTCTCAGAAAACATCATTTTGAAAGACTGTCCTTATAAATAAAAAATCGCCAAAGAGGCGGTTTTTTGATAGAATAAGGATAGCGTATGGAATCTAAATCATTTTTAACTTCAATATTTTTCTTGCCATTATCTGATAGGCCAAAGAAATTCCCACTTTTAAAATTTATTAAAGGTAAGTTTTGGCATACAGGAATTATTTATAAAGATAAAGTTTATGAAACATTTAATCATAATAAATGGAAGATTTCAGATTTATCTAGATTAAATGATCCAGAATTTAAAAATGCCATATATTTAGATTATTCCATTAATACAAAAAAACTTGTTTCTGAATTGAAAAGTAGAACGGATTGTGCTGAATATGTAGCTAGGGTTTCTGAATTATCAAATAGAAATGGTTCGAATAAAGGAAATTTATGGCCTGAAGATGTATATAATTTAATGAAATAGAAATTTATGAATGAGAAAATTGAAAAAGCATTAAAGATTATAATAAAAAAACTAGATGGACTGAATTATGTTTTAATTGGTTCAGTTAATTTATATATCCAGGGAATTAATGTTAA
>Ga0180009_10006939_pt1 | contig 11727 bp, 12 predicted proteins | sample OS_PC_MetaG_FD_123537 | JGI IMG/M metagenome (GOLD analysis project Ga0180009, IMG submission 123537) | Groundwater microbial communities from the Aspo Hard Rock Laboratory (HRL) deep subsurface site, Sweden - OS_PC_MetaG | ecosystem: Environmental > Aquatic > Deep subsurface > Groundwater...
ATTTTGATGACCAATGTCTCCCCTATTCTCCAAACCATTCCCGGAGCATGCAAGTGGCCACAGAGATGGACAGCTGGACCGTCGGAAATTGGTTGGGATTTGTGGAAATTAGTAGAAATTGATTGTGCTCGTTTCGGTGGTAAATGCGTTAATAAAATACTATTTGACATTTGAGATTTTAATTTTGACATTTCTGGCAGATCTTCCACCCACCCTCCAATGCCGTAGAATCTGTGGCCACGAAATCTTTTAGTTTTTAAATGAATTAAGACATTCTTTTTACGCATTAAATCTATCATTTTTTCACTCTCGCTATTTCCCTGAATCATAAATAATTTCGTCTGATGCAGATTAGTAATAAGATCAATAAATTTTTCTAAGAATTCCATCCCTTTCTTATTTGACAGGGAAACGACATCACCGGCGCAGAGGATTAGGTCATACTTGCGCGAAGATAAATGCTCGTTTAGAGAACGCAAAAATTGATTGCTATTGTGAATGTCAGAGACGCAGAGAATTTTTATTTTTTGCATAAAACAATAATCGCCGTTATACGGCGAATTTAAAATTATTACCAGGCGATTGGTGCCCTATTTTTTGCCATTTTTATTAATTTTTTATCCCTCTATTCTGAAGATCTTGTTGCCCTCGTGCACTTTTTCTGAAACCTTCATCCCGCCTTCTTTGCCCTTGGCAAGCTGATCCACATCTTTGTGCTCAACTTGAAGCGAGTCAACCGTCTGGTCAAAATCAGCTGAACCGCCCACAAAATGCAGCTTGTCGCCTTTTTTGATCGGGCCCTTGGTCGCCTTAACAACTGCGACGCCGATGTGGCCAAAGTAATGGGTCGCCTCGCCCACCTCGGTCTCTTTCCGCTTGGGGGCCTCCTTCTTCACTGTCTTTTTTTCTTCTGCCATAATTCTTATCCTCCTGATTATTTGTTTCTATTATAGCAATGATTGAAAAATTAGCAAATTTGCAGTTGATCCAAAATCCATCTCATATTATCAGTATTATATTTGAGCTGATATTCTCTGCCTGACTTTGTCGAAACATTGAAAAAATAACACTTGACTGCTCCTTCGTATCTGGTGTGGATTAAATTGACTTTATCAATCAGATATTTTTTATTTCCCCAACGGAAAGCAACCGGATTGACTGATCCTTGTTTGTAAATTGTCGCCACCTCGATTTGTTCGTCAACTGTTTGATAAACCATTTTATACACATAATTATACATTATCTCTGTATAATTATTATAACATAGCTGTCAAGGGTTGATAAATTGGGCTTCTTGTGATAATTTGTGAAGCAGAAGCATAGCACCTTCGGCTAAGGGAGGAAACGAAGAATGGAACTCTGGCAAGCAGTCAAAGCAATCCCGCCTGGCTGGTGGCTGGTGGCATTCTGTTTGGCTCTCGCTCCGCTTGTCTTGGGAATGATTATTCCGCGGCTCCTGGTGAGTTTAGCAGCCTACTTCCTTTATTGTCCTGTTTGTGATACAAGGATTCTCAATCGAGCTTCAGCTTTGCGGACGTTGGCAGTGGCACACCGAGTCTCGCCTGATATTCCGCCGCGGCAGATGAGAAGAAAGCTGGTAGAGCTGGCGGAGGCTGATATTCACCATGGTTATGTAGCTGTTGTTTATCATCATCGCGACGGCGATGGTCGGAAGTGTGTCTGCCTTATCACGATTTGTGCTAGCGGACAACTCGGAGTTGCTAACTACGCGCCTCGAGAGGCATCCCAGGAAGCGAGGTGAGGGCAATGTCGTGGTACGGATGGGTCGTCGGTGGCGGAGTCGTCGTTGTAATCGCATTTCTCGGCCTTGGTGGTTGGCTACTGATCAAGGGGGTCTTCTCGGGCTGGGGCGATGGTCCGTCTCCAGAAGTGATGGAACAAGATGAGAACACGACCTGAACGGTCGTGGCAGGCAAGAGTTTGAGCGCAGAATCTTCTGCACCCGAATCTTGTCCTGCTGCGACCGTTTTTTTAATCTATTCCCGCCGCTGGCGGGAGAGATTAACCCCTAACGGAGCTCGCACTGCAATAACACTATGTAATAGGTTTTGCAGTAAGAGCGGAGTGGGGTTGATTGTTATATCTGACAACATCCCCCTTGCAACCTCGGAGGTTGTAGCTACGAGGTTGTCCCATATAGTCATGTTTGGTCATTTAAAGAAAAGAAGTTGAAAAATTAGGTTCTCATTTTATAAAACGTAAATTACCCACGCGGCCGCTTGGTCTATTTACGTTTTCCCCACATCGGGCTCTACACATCGGAGGTGTAAGTGCCGATGTGTCGGTTTTTTATGCCCCAAAATTTGACAGAAATTGTAGGTTATGATATACTAATTTTAAGGAATTCGTGAGCCCTGAACTGAAGGGAGTCGAGGGAAGATGGAGAATGACAGGAGCGACAGAAGGGTGATCAGAAGTCTATCCGCTAAGGTGGCAAGAGGGAGAAGAGCAGAAGCAGAACTGACGGCAGTATTGGCCAGTAAAGCTCTGGAGGCAGGTAATCTTGAAGAGGCACTTGACTTGGCTTCGGAGGCGAAAAAGTCTTGGCCAGAAGTCGCTTCATCTTGGAAGACTCTTGTTATGGGGTATTTCAAGCTGAGGCAATATAAAAACTGCAGAAAAGCTGTTCATGAGATGCTTGTTCGGAGGCCGGGAGATAACGCGCAGTGGAAAGAGCTAGTTTCTCTCGCTGAGGAGTATCTCTCGAAGTTGAACCACTTGGAGCATGTCGAAAAGACATTAATGCCGCAAATTCTTCAAGAGATGTCTTCCCCTTGAGTCACGATCGTCGTTCCCCTCGTACCTAAAATTCCCCCCCAACCTAAAAACCAGACGTAAGTTGATTCTTCCCTCGATGATATCGAGATAAAAGAGTCAATGAGCGCCTGGTTTTCAATTTTGATGATGGCCATAGTTCTCGGCCCGAGGCCTCGAACAATAATTTTGTGCAAGTCCTCTCTCATTACTTAATTATTACCTCATCTCCAATTTTAATATCATTCTTCTGGCAAAAACCGGCATTGAGCTCTAAAACTAAATCAGCCGGCGCGTTGGACGCGTAGTTCATTGTTTGGCCGGCGGCCGCGGGCGTGGGCGCCGAGGCAACGATTTCAATAATCTTTTTATCTTTTATCCAGACAATATCCAGCGGGAAATTCATCTCCTTCATCCAAAAAGGATAAATATCGCTTTTTTCAAAAACAAAGAGCAGTCCGCAAACAGCACAGAGCGTTTCGCGGCCAGAAAGCCCTTTCATTCTTAATTCTTCGTTGTCCGCCACTTCCGCTTTAATTTCTTGTCCGGCGATTTGAACTTGGGAATATTTAATTTGCGAGCTTTTAACTTGATTCTTCTCGTTTTTTTTAGGCCAGAATTTATAGATCATAAAAATAATCCCTGCTAAAAATATAAGCGTAATAATTATAATTAATATCTTTTTCATCAATAATTAAGCGAGTCTCTGGCTAAAAAAAGTATGACGAGACCAAACGGGCATGGTTCGAGCGAGCAGAGCGAGCGAGAGAGTGAGGTCGAGTGCTAAGTGAAGTCCGCCACGCTGGGGCGGACGAACGTCTTTTTGTGCCAGAGACGAGCGAAAGCCTACTTCAATTTTCCTTTAATGTATTCCAGCGTCTTATCAAGCGCCACAATCTCCTGAATTCCCTCTTTCATATCCCGCACAATAATGGTCTTATCCTGGACTTCTTTTTGACCTAAAATTAAGGTCAGCTCCACTTTAAATTTATTAGCTAGCCGCAATTGCGAGCGCAGAGAATCTTTAGAGAGCGCCGCCCGAACCCCAATCCCTTCTTTTTGCAGCTCATTTAAGAGCGAGAAGCTCTTTTTTTTGGCCTGCTCGCCTAATTGAGCCAAGAAGACTCTTGGTTTATAGGGGTCTTCAACCTCAATTTTTTGTTCTTTGAGGGCTAACATCAGCCGCTCGATTCCGCCAGCCCAGCCCACTGCACCCGCCTCCCGGCCGCCGTACATCTCAATTAAATAATCATAACGGCCGCCGCCGATAATCGTCCCTTGGCGCGATTTGTCTTTGGCAGGTGTAATCTCAAAGACGGTTTTAGAATAATAATCAAGGCCGCGCACCAGCCGCGTATTAATATCATAAGGAATGCTTAATTCATCAAGCATCTCTAAGGCTTTTTTAAAATCATTGCGGCAGTGAGCGCAAAGATGATCAATAATCTGGGGCGCGTCCTCGGCGATTCTTTTGCATTTTTCCTCTTTGCAGTCAAGAATGCGGAAAGGATTAACCGTGAGTCTTCGTTTGCAGTCTTCACATAAATATTGTTTTTTCTTTTCAAAATAAGAGATTAAGATCTCACGCATATTATTTTGGTCATTGCGGCAGCCGAGAGAATTAATCTCTAGAGTTAAATCTTTTAATCCCAGATCTTCAAGAATATCCCAAGCCATTTTAATAACCTGGGCGTCACTCGAAGGGTTGCTCGTCCCTAAGACCTCAACGCCAAACTGCCAGAATTCTCGCATCCTGCCCTTTTGGGGATTTTCGCGCCGAAACATCGGGGCTACATAATAAAGCATCATGGGCTGAGGCAGATTTAACATTCCGTGTTCGACATAAGCGCGAGCAATGCCCGGAGTCGCTTCAGGGCGAAGAGCCATCGGCTCTTTTTCTTCATCGTTTGAAGCGAGATAATACATTTCTTTTTGCACAATATCAGTATCTTTGCCCGTGCCTTTGGAAAATAAAGATGCGTATTCAATCGTCGGCACATCAATCCGTTCAAAACCATTAAGCCGGAAGTGCTTGAGCGCCATAAATTTTATTAATTCAAAATACTTCTGGTCTTTGGGCAGAATGTCGTGCATTCCCTTGACGCGCCTAATCGGCCCCCTGCTTCCAGCTTCCAGCTTCCAGCTTCCAGCTGGCGGCTGTTTGCTGGCGGCTGTTTGCTGGCGGCTGGCTACTGCTCGACGTTGATAAGTTCTTTTGGCTTTGGGTCTGCCTCGGGTTGTTTTTTTTCTGGGCATAGGATAATTGATTATATGGTTATTTTAACCTATTGTAGCAAAAAAAATGGCAGGTGTCAAATAAAAAAGGGGCGAATTGGCAACGACATTGAAGTGTCAATCTGCCCCTTGAGCGGTCAGTCTTTCGATGGTTGGGATGATGAGCTGGAGGTCTTCGGGTTTACGCAGCACAGCGTCACTCACGGCCTCGGCTTTTTGTCGAAGATCTCGGTCAAGAAAGGCACTCATGGCAATAACTGGGATCTTGAGATCTTCTTTTGCCCAGCGGCACGTCTCGATTCCTTCAGCGTACGTATCAGAGAGATACAAATCGACAAGAGCCAGATCTGGTGGCCCGGATTGGCCAACCTTTTCTTGCGCCATCTCCAGCGTCTCTGCTTTAATGACCGTGTGTTTTGCCAAGGTGAGTCTGGCTTTCAACATTGTCATGATCGACTCTTCGTCTTCAACTACAAGCACGGTTGCCACTCTGGCACCTCCCTTCTTCCAAGACACAATTATTATTTCACATCTCAATGAAAAATGAAAGAGTCTTCTTTTTTGAGCTTATTTAAATAGCTTCTGATCTTATCTTTAGCTGAAGCGGATTTTACAAATTTTAGCCAATCTGGGCTGGGTCCTTTTTGGTTTTTATTAATCATAATTTCTACCATCTCGCCATTGCCTAATTTATAATCAAGTGATCTCATCATCCCGTCAATTTTAGCTCCGCAAGCATGGTCGCCGATATAAGAATGGACCGCGTAGGCAAAATCAATCGGGGTTGAGCCCTGGGGCAGGTCCTTGACCTCGCCTTTGGGTGTAAAGACGAAGATGCGGTCATTAAAAAAATCAATCTTAAGTTCTTTGATAAAAGCTTTTGAATCCTTAATTTTTGTTTGCCAAAGGGCGAGCTCTTTAATCCAAGCCAGTTCGCGCTTGGGGGTCTTAATTTCTTTTCTTTTAAGCTCGTCTTTCGGCTTGACAATTTCGCTGTAATGGAAGTGCGAAGCAATGCCAAAATTGGCCTGATAATCCATTTTAGAGGTTCGAATCTGAAATTCTAAAGGAGTAGAATGGTTAATATAGACGATTGTGTGGATTGATTGGTAGCCGTTGAGTTTAGGCAGAGCAATATAATCATTAAATTGTCCTGGGATCGGCCTAAAATTTTCATGCAGGATACCCAAAACCTTATAGCAGTCTTCATTATTTTCAACAATCAGGCGGATTCCCAGGAGGTCATAAAGCCGCTCGTAATTATTACGTACTTTAATTAATTTTTTGTGGATGCTGTAAATATTTTTAACACGCGAAATAATCTTAGCTTCAATGCCGGCTGATTTTAATTTTTTTTCTAAATCGTTCAAGGTTTTTTTAATCATTTTTTTAGCTCGGCTTAAGACTTGGTGGTAGTGCTTTTTAATCTCTTTATACCTTTTAGGATTTAAGATCTTAAAGGCGCCGTCCTCGAGATTTGCCTTAAACTCCCCCATTCCTAGGCGAGAGGCGAGTGGCGCATAAATGTAAAGCGTTTCGCGGGCAATGCGTTTCTGTTTTTGTCGGTCAAAAACGTGAATGTCTTTTATATTATGCAATCGGTCGACAATCTTGATAATTACAATACGCAAATCCCGAGCCATAGCAAAAAAGACTCGTCTTAAGGCATTGATGGCGATTAATGTCCGTTGGTCAAACTGTTCGATGCCTTGCCTGCCGGCAGGCAGGTCTTTTTCTTGAACTGAAATCTTTTTTAACTTAGTCAGCACGGTCACAATTTGTGTTATCTCAAGCCCAAACTTTTCTTTTAGTTTAGAAGGAGTAATTTTAGTATCCTCACAGACATCATGCAAAAGAGCGGCGGAAATGGAGTTGGCATCGAGCTTTAAATCAGACAAAACTCTCGCCACAAACAAGGGGTGGACAATATAATCCTTACCCGAGATTCTTTTTTGTCCTCGATGAGAAATCTTAGCAAAAGCAAGTGCTTTTTTAACAAAATCTACTTCCTCCCTGGTCAAATAAGAGCTGGCATTTTGAAGAAGAATTTTTTCGTCTTTCATTATTCCAAAATCACTTTTTTATCCTTAAATGAGACTTTGATTTTTTGGCCAGGTTTAATCTCGCCTGAAAGCAAGGCTTGGGAGAGTTTATCTTCAATCAATTCAGCAATTACTCTTCGTACCGGCCTGGCGCCGAGTTTGGGGTCATACCCTTTTTTGGCAACTTCTTTTTTAGCTCTCTCGTCTATTTTAAGTTCAAAGTCATTGTGTTTTTTGACGCGCCGGATCAGTTTTCCAAGTTCAAGCTCAACTATGGTTTTAATATCCTTTTTTGAGAGAGAATTGAAGATGATAATCTTATCAAGGCGATTCAAAAATTCCGGCCTAAAATGTTCTGACAAATCTGCCATAATATCGCGCCGCATTGATTCATAACGATTCTTTGAAGCTTTTTTGTCTTCGCCTTTGGAGTGAAAACCGAGGGCCGCTTCTTTGGTCAGCGCTTTAGTGCCGATATTTGAGGTGAGGATGATAATGGTATTTTTAAAATTAACGCGCCGGCCGGCAGAGTCGGTCAGAAAGCCATCCTCCAGAATCTGCAGAAGCATATTCTGAACCTCGGGATGGGCTTTTTCAATCTCGTCTAAAAGAATGACGGAATAGGGTTTGCGCCGAACCGCTTCGGTCAACTTGCCGCCTTCCTCATAACCGACATATCCCGGAGGGGCACCGACCAGACGCGAGATATTATGTTTTTCCATAAACTCGCTCATATCAAGTTTTATCAGCGCCTGCTTTTCTTCATAAACAGAATCGGCAATGGCTTTAGCAAGTTCAGTCTTTCCGACGCCGGTCGGCCCTAAGAAAATAAAAGAGCCGATGGGCCTGGATTCAGAAGAAACGCCGACGCGCGAACGCTGGATCGCGCTGGAGACCGCCTTGACTGCCTTATCCTGACCGATAATTCTTTTTTTAATTTGATGCCCGAGGTTTTTAAATTTTTTGAGCTCGTCTTTAACCAAAGAGGTGACTGAAACACCGGTCCATTCAGAAACGACCCGGGCGATATCTTCGCGCCTGATCGTCTTCCCTTTATTTTTTATAAGATTAAACTTCCGTTTTAATTCTTTCTCCTCGCTTTTTAAGGATAATTCCTGGTCACGAAGTTTGGCCGCTTTTTCAAAATCTTGCGCCTCAACCATCTTCTCTTTTTCAAGAGAAATTTTTTTGATCAATGACTCGATCTTACCTAATTTTTTAGCCACTGTGCTGTTAAATTGCTCCAGGCCGACCGAGGAAGCGGCCTCGTCCAAAAGATCAATCGCTTTGTCAGGCAGAAAACGGTCTTGAATATAGCGGCTGGAAAATTCAACTGATGAGTTGATCGCTTCATCTGAAATTTCAACTTGATGGTGTTCTTCGTAATTTTTTTTGATTCCTTCAAGAATCTTGATGGTATCGGCCTTGCTCGGCTCGAGAACCTTAACTACCTGCAGACGGCGCTCTAAGGCCGCGTCTTTTTCAATGAATTTTCGGTATTCGTCTAGGGTCGTGGCGCCGATCAGCCTCAACTCACCCTTTGATAACTGGGGTTTGAGAATATTGGCAGCATCAATTGAACCTTCTGCAGAACCCGCGCCCACGATATTATGAATCTCATCAACAAAAAGAATAATATTTTTGGAATCTTTTATCTCTTGGACCACTTTTTTAATTCTTTCTTCAAACTCTCCGCGATATTTAGTTCCGGCGACCAAGAGCGACATGTCGAGCGAGAGAAGCCGCTTTTCGCGCAGGACCGGCGGAACATCAGCTTGGATAATTTTTTGCGCCAGCCCCTCAACAATGGCGGTCTTGCCTACTCCCGGGTCGCCAACCAAGACCGGATTATTTTTAGTGCGCCGGTTTAGGATTTTAATTGTTCTTTCAAGCTCATCCTGGCGATTGATTAGGGGATCTAATTCTTGGCGCCGCGCCTTGGCTGTCAGATCAGTGGCAAAAAAATCTAAAGCCGGCGTCTTTTTCTTGGTCTTGGTTTTGGCGAGCACCGGTCCACCCATCTCATGAGCTAAACTCGGCCCGAAAATGTCACCTTCTGCCATCATATTTTCCAATTTTTCAATTCTATTTGATTCTTTAAAGAGCCCGACGATCTTTTCTTTGATTGAGAAGAGATCTATCCCCAAATTTTTTAAGAGATCATAGGCTTCTAAATCTTTATCAGCCATAATCGCCAGAAGCAGATGCTCTGAACCGACGCGCGAGTGGCTGTATTTTTTAGCTTTTCCAAAGGCGACCTTGATTGTTTTAGCGCCATCACTGGAGATAGTTGGTCTTTGTTTCTCGGATTTAATGGTTTCTTTTTTAGGCGAGAGCGCTCTTTTTATTTTTTCGAGCGTCATCCCCTCCTCTCGCAGTAAATCTGAAGACAAGGTTCCTTTGGCCGAGACCAGGGCCGCCAAAATATGGTTTGAGTTTAATTCTTGGTTTAAGGTTAGAGCTATCTTTTGGCTGGCGACTAAAATACTTTTTGCTTCAGCAGAAAATCTCTTTTTAAAATTATTCAGTTCATCGTTCATAAATCCTCCTATTTTTTGTCTTTTTTAATTCCCTCTTTTAAAATATCAATATTAAATCCGGTTAATTTTGAAGCCAAGCGGACATTCTGGCCTTCTCTGCCAATGGCGAGCGAGAGCTGGTCTTCTGAGACGGTGATCTTAGCTTCTTTTTTTTCTTTATCAATCTTAACCTCATCAACTTTAGCTGGAGAGAGCGCGTTTTTAATGTAGGTTTCTTTCTTTTTATCATAAAGGACGATGTCGATCTTCTCCTCGCTGATCTCGGCTAAGACGGCCTGCACGCGCGAACCCCTCTGGCCTACGCAAGAGCCGACCGGATCCACTCCTTCTTGAGTGGAGGCGACCGCGATTTTAGTGCGGGAGCCGGCTTCACGGACGCAATGCATTATCTTAACCGCGCCAGCGGAGATCTCCGGCACTTCAAGCTTAAAGAGCTCGGAGATTAAGCCTGGATGAGAGCGCGAGAGCGCCATGACCGGCCCCTTGGCTGATTCTTCAACCGAGACAAGATATAATTTGAGCCGTTGGCCAAGATAATATTTTTCTGCCTCAACCTGTTCTGTGGGAAACATAATGCCCGAGGTCTTTCCTAAATCAATAATAATATTGCGGCCTTCAATCCGCTGCACTGTTCCATTTATAATCTCGCTTTCTTTCTTTTTAAATTCGCCAAATACGACATCGCGCTCTGCTTCGCGGATGCGCTGAATAATTACTTGTTTGGCGGTCTGGGCCGCAATGCGGCCAAAATCAGAGTGGGGCTTTAGCTTTTTTTTGATTAAGTCCCCAATTTTAGCTGTTTTTTGGGATTTTTTGGCGTCCTTTAATAGAATCTGATTATTCTCATTCTCAAATTCATCTTTTTTAACTACTTCAAAAACTTGGGCTACCTTCATCTTGCCGGTATTGGGATCAAGCTTTACCTCGATTCTCTGTTCGGGCCGGCCATAGTCCTTACGATAAGCGGCGGCGAGCGCCTGCTCAATGGTTTCAAAAACAGATTTTTCGCTGATGCCGCGTTCGTCGCAGATCTGTTTAATGGCGGATCTAAATTCTTTATCAAACATGTTTGAAAATTGTTAATTGATAATTGAAAATTGTTTTTAGCTTCGGCTAAAAACAATGCCCCTCGCGGGGCCTCTGTTGTTATTTAATCATAACAAAAGTATTTTGAAAGTCAAGAGGATAAATAAAAAAGGAACCCTATCGGATTGAGATGTCTCCGATGAGACAGGGTTCCTTTATGGTACGGTTGTGCTGGGCGGGTATGGCTGGTGGTGCTAGGCGACGGCGACGGCCTTCGAATCGGCGAGCTTTACTTCGTTGGGGTGCTTGCGTTGCTCCAGTAGACCTCCGGGCCCAGCTCGACGAGGCGCTTGGCCTCCTCAATGATGAGGCCGGGAATCGCGCCCTTGGTCAGGAGTTGGGCAGTGTAACTGCGGCCGAGCTTCTCGCGTTCCGCCTTGACTTCCTTCAGTCGCGTCTTCACGAGTGGTGCATGACGCGGGTCGTCCGGGTCGATATCTTCATCATCTGTCAGCTCGGCGCTAATCCTTTTCTTCTCCGTTTTCTCGTCGATCGGAGGCAGCATCGATGCGATCGTTGTGCCGAGACCGTCAGCGGCGTCGTCCAGCTCGTCCGGGTCGACGACGATGTCGTGGTTGTCGTTGCCGTTCGACCCGGCGATGTCCTTGATCGAGAGCGGGGTCGAGGCCTGGAACTCCTCTTCAGTTGCCATCCGGTTGATATTGATGCAGACCCAGGGTGTCCTATCCTGGCGTTCTGGTTCGTCGTTAGGCTTTATGACACCCAAGACATACTTGTTCTCGATCGGTCCATCAGCGAAGTCGCAACCAGCGGTCACAGCCTTGCCGATGATGAAGACGCTTTCGCCATTGTTCAGTCTTCCAAAGGCAACATCCTTCAGTTCTTTGACGACTTGAATCACGATTCCTTCGTGTTTGGCCATCTTCTGAAACACTCCCAGGGCTCAATGCCCCAATGGAATAGGTACAAACGTCTTTTACAGATTGCAATCATTATAGCATACATCTCAAATCCTGTCAAGCCGGCGGCCTATTTTTGCCACACATCGGCACTTACACCTCCGATGTGTAGACACCGATGTGTGGTTA
>Ga0180009_10006940_pt1 | contig 11727 bp, 11 predicted proteins | sample OS_PC_MetaG_FD_123537 | JGI IMG/M metagenome (GOLD analysis project Ga0180009, IMG submission 123537) | Groundwater microbial communities from the Aspo Hard Rock Laboratory (HRL) deep subsurface site, Sweden - OS_PC_MetaG | ecosystem: Environmental > Aquatic > Deep subsurface > Groundwater...
TGTTCGATAGCACGATAAGCCTGCTCGGCCTGGTTTTGCCGATCATGCTGTTCAGACGCATCGGGGTGATCCATGTCACCAATGGGATGCTCGGCAACAATCGCTGCTGTTTTTTCAACCCCCGGCCTTTTGAATACCTTGTTCAATGGCATGAGTTCATGAGCATTCAAGGCGTAAATCTGAAACGATGCCATTTATTTGTCCTCCTTCTGACCCTTGCACGCATGGCTAAAAGGCTGCCATCCTGACGGCAGACAGGATCCTGGTGGCCAAGCACTGGCAGCGATTGTTCATCAGATCGTCCGGCCAACCGGGAACGTCCAGCTAAACAATGTACCGATCCCAGCCTGCATAGGAATCCTTGATCTTCCCGCGCGGAATCGCCAATGCAATCAGCAAGGCACCGCAGATCACGCTGTTCCAGGTCGCCAACGGCGAGGCGATGCCGTCGAGCAGCCACGGTGCGACGATCAGCCAGGCACCGAACGGGATATTGATGAAGCGCGTGGCGCGGCCAACTTCGGCCAGGGCAATAATCGCGAATGTCACCACCAGCAGGCCGACCAGGTGATCGCTGTCGACCATGGTGCCGACGCTGTCAAAAGTGACCCGCGTGAAGGTAAGCCAGATGCCGATCGCGATACTGAGCAACAGCGTCCAGGGGTAAGTCACGCCGCGCGTAGCCTGGGCCCACTGCTCGCGGGGGCTGGCGGCGAGTCCTTTGGCGGTATCGTCGCTACCGCCGTCCATGGCATCACCCTCCCAGAATGTACGCCAGAACGGTTTGCCCTGCTTGCGCGACCAAGCCAGGAATTGACCCATCGCCACGAATTCGTTCAGCGCGTAAGGAATCATCACCGCCATCGCCAGCGCGGCGATCAGACACAGCGTGCACCAGGTGCCGATCACAATCGGCTGGATGATGACGAAATAGATACTCACCACGCCCAGCGGCAGGATCAGGATGGCCAGCGCGAGCACCATCCATGGCATGGTGCGCCAGCGGGTTTTTGTCCCCATCCAGACCATGACCAGTTCAAGCATGTAGACGATGCCGCCCAGGGCGCCATCGGCAATCGGCCAAGCCTTGGAGACCTCCGAGGTGATGATCAGCTCGGTGCCGTTCATCCCTCCCGTCATCTCACTGCCACCGACGAAGAACGGCTCCCAAACGCTATCGATATGGCCGAGCTGATAGGCGCCCAGTACGCGGGCGATGAGAAAGCCGATCAGCGCCAGCACGCCGATCGGCATGCGCTGCAGCCAGGTCGATGGGCAGTAGGCCCAGCCCGGCGGCACATCCGGCTTACCCATCATGCCGGCCATGCTCATGCCCGGCATCATCGGGATCAGTACCGCCAGCGCGATCACCAGCCCACCGACCAGCGTGCCATTGGCATAGGCTTCCGGCAACGGTGTCCAGAACAGCAGCGGGGCGAACATCAACCACAGGCCGACGAAGGCGTTGGCCCACTGCGCCCAGGGATTGCGGCGCCACGTATCCGCCGACAGAACGCTGAAGACGATCACCAGAATGCCGCTGATGACATCGCTCCAGGTCATCAGCAGGTTGCGCAGCTCGAACGACGGCAGCCCGCGCTCAGCCATGACCCGCAACTGGTTGGCGTCGGGGGCAAAGTCGCTCATGTAGCCGAGCGTGAACGGGCTGGTCAGCAGCCACAACCCGAGCATCATGCTGAGGTAATAGGGCCAGAGCATATTGCGATGGCTTTCGACCATCATGTCGCCGCCGTGCCCGGCAAGCTCATCAATCCTGGTGCCGCGCGGTACCAGCGTCATGCCGCACTTGGGGCAACTGCCCGGTTCGCTGCGCACAATTTCCGGGTGCATCGGGCAAGTGTATTCGACTGCCTGCCTTGCAGGCTTCATATCGCCATGACCGGAATGTCCTTCGACCGGAGCGGTGCGCGGCACCAGTGTCATGCCGCACTTGGGGCAACTGCCCGGTTTACTTGCCACCACCTCGGGGTGCCTCGGGCAGATATATTCGACTGCCTGCGGCGACGGGGGCGCGACAGGCTCCAGGGTCGTGTCGCAGCGCGGACAGTTGCCCGGCGAAGACTGGCAGACCTCCGGGTGCATCGGACAGGCATGCATCTGGCAGCCCTGCGCGGAAGCCGCTTCGGCGGCTGGCGTGGCGGGATGGGCGTCCCCAGCGTGCGCGTGATCATGCCCTGACGCGGACGCGTGCTCTGGATGGTCGGTGTGATCCGATTGCTCAGTCACCTGCGGCACGGCGTACTCCGCTGTCTTCGTTTTCGTTAAAGATGCAGGCGGCTCCAGGCCGTGCTCACGGTACCAGCCGAACGGATCGGCCTGCAATGCCGCTACCATCTTCGGCAGGGTCTGGCGCAGCGAATGACAGGGTTCCCAATCAAGCAGGGTGCGGGCACGCGTGATGTCGAGGGCGTAATGATCGTTGGCCCGGTCGATCATCCACGGCTTGATGAACGGATCCTGACCGGGAATGTGGTCCTGAACCCATGCGCCGGCCTTCGCGATCGGCCCGGGGACATTGTGCGTCTCCCATGATTCGTCGCGTATCAGCCGCGAAAAAGTATGCTGCAGTTCATCGTAGCTCAGCGTCTCTGGCTCACCGATGAGGATCGCCGCCTCCGGCGGCAGCTTGGCGCGATGCTCTATGGCGCGCTCGATGGCGTCCACCACGTCGTCCAGATGGATGAAGGCCTGGCCGTGCGAGGTCTCGCCGGAATACAGGTGGCCGGCGAGCTGCCGCTCGTAGATGCGCTGAATCTGGTGCGCGAGCGGCGGCGAGTGGCAGACATCGTCGTAGACGCCGGCGAAACGCAGAATCGCGGCGGGGATCGCGCCTCGCTCCGCCCGGATCACTTCCTCGGTGCGGACCTTCGACTCCGGGTAGGCCCAGGTCGGCTCGATCGGCGAGTCTTCGGTGAGGAACACACCCGGCTCGCCCGGCCGGTGCACGAGCATGGTGCTGGCGAAAATGAACTGCTCGACCGCGAAGCCCTCGCGCAGCCCGCGCAGCATGCGCCCCGTACCCTCGCGCAACCCGCGCAGCAAACGCCGCGTACCCTCGACCGTGATCTCGTCATATTTCGGACTCGGCTTGCCGAGGAAATCGTAATAGGCCGCTAAATGGACCACGGCGGCGATGTGCGTCCCGTGGTGTTCCCGCAGGACACGCAGTCCCTCGCGCACGCTGTCATCGGAAGTAATATCAACCGGTATGTGCGTGCAGCCGGGCGGCGGCGGCGCGGGTGCCTTGCGGTCGAAGCCCACGACATCACTGAAACGTCCGGTCAGCCGCTGCATCACCGCGTCGCCGATTCGTCCGTTGGAGCCGGTCACCAGGACGATATTTTTTTTGGGTTTCATGGCGATTACTCCCCTATTTAATACCAGGCTGACGATAGAGATCGCGCCGCGTCAGCGGAACCGGGCTGGAAAAGGGTTCGCGCCTGGAAGCCAGAATTTGGTATATCCCGGTATTACCTTCTTCAAACTGCATGGCGCAAGCGGCCATATACAGCCGCCAGACACGATAGACGGGTTCGGTCACATAATTCAGCGCTTCTTCGTGGCGCGCATCCAGACGTCTTACCCACTCGCGTAGCGTCAGCGCGTAGTGCTGCCTTAATCCCTCCACATCATGGACTTCGAAGCCGGTGTCTTCCATGATTTTCTGAACCGTGCTGACGGTTTCGAGTTGACCGTCAGGGAAGATATAGCGATTGATGAATTCGGTCGAAACGGTTTTCTTCCAACCGCCTTCATCACTGGTGATGCCGTGGTTGAGGAACAATCCGCCGGGTTTCAGCAGGCGATTGGCAATTGCAAAGTAAGTGGGCAAATTTTTCAAGCCCACATGCTCGAACATGCCCACGCTTACCAGCTTGTCAAACCTGGCCTCGCCCTGGAGATCGCGGTAGTCGAGCAGTTCGACCGAAACCTTTTGATCGAGTCCGCGCTGCCTGATCGTTCGTTGAGCATGGTCATACTGATTCTGGCTTAGCGTAATGCCATGTGCGCTCGCACCGTAATGTTCTGCAGCCCAGCAGATCAGGGCGCCCCAGCCGCAGCCGATGTCGAGCAGTCGCTCGCCGGATTCGAGCCGCAATTTGCGGCAAATGTGGTCGAGCTTGTCACGTTGCGCTTGTTCCAGGCTCTGACTGGCATCCTCGTAATAAGCGCAGGAATAGACCATCTGTTCGTCCAGCCACAGCGCATAGAAATTATTGGAGACGTCATAGTGAAAAGAAATGGCATGGCGATTAAGGTTTTTGCTGGGCTCCAACCCCAGTTTTTGCCCGAAGGTTTTTGCCCACTTGGGTGTGTCGCTGCCAATCGATGCGGTTTTTTCTGACTTGATCCTCAATACCTTGGCAGCAAGTTCGGCCTTCTCCAGCAGGGACAGTTGCAATGAAGTCAGGTGGTGACGAAGCTTGAGTGCACTGTAGAGGTCACCGTCAATGTCGATGCGCCCCTGAAAATAGGACTCCGCGAGACGTAGCGGATCGCGCGCCAGGATGAGTTCCTGAAAAGCTTTTGAAGATCGGAAGGACAGCGAAAACGCCGGGTGGCCGCGGCCCAGATGCACTTCGGAACCGTCCCACAGGCAGATGCGGAGACATCCGTCGAAATCCCGGAACAGCCGATGCAGGATATGCTTGGCCAGCTCGATGCCGGGTATTGCCGGCGGCAATGCCATTTCAGTTGAGGTTGTCATTTCACTGAACTCCTTTTTTATTGGGGACGCCCTGATCAACTTTGGCAGGGCTGGCGGCAAGCCGCCAACCCTGCCAGTACTCAATTGCGGTTAGCGTTTGTCTTCAGCCAGCAACTGATCGATTTCCGCTTCTGCGGCCAGCCAATTTTCCAAATCACAACCGCCGTTGAACCCACCTCTTTCAGCGATGTAATAAGCCGCGTCCTCAACATATTGACGCCGTTGCTCTTCGGACAGACTCGTTTCGGCCTTGGCTTCGCTGCTCTCGGTATTGCTGCTCATGGTTTGTCTCCTTCGTATAAAAAATAACGGTTCACCCTCTCACTTTGCGCAGTTAAATTTCAGTCATGGATTAGCCCTTTGGTGGGCTGAACATGCCTCGCAAAACGGCTGTTTCGGTAAGCGGCCTGGTAACGGTTTGCGATCCTTCTCCTTTGCATTGTCGTTACAGCACACACGATAAAAGCTGTGTGTAGCACACAGGTCAATCTTCCATTGCTATCGCTTCAATCAAGTGGCAAACGGCTTTCCCATCCGGCATGCCGTCGGGCATATTTGCCCATAGTGCTGTTGCACGCTCCATGCGCACCTGCAATTTTTTCAAATCCTGCAGCTTGTGGCGGGCCTCCTTGAGGCGCTGCGCCATGAGATTGCGCACCCGCGGACAAGGAGTGCGTCCATGGCTGCTGTCTTTCAAAATATCGCTGACATCCCCCAGACTGAATCCCAGCAGACGCGCCTTGCGGATAAACACCAAGCGCGTAAGGTCATCGCTGCTATAGAAGTTATAGCCGTTTCTTTCATCGCGTCTCGGGACAAGCAGGCCGCTTTGGGTGTAGTGCCGTACCGTGTCCGCAGTAACCCCAGCACGTCTGGCGAGTTCCGAAACTGTCATGTCTTCTCCTTACGATCCAACCACTATCCGATTCACTGGCCAATCAGCACGGACTCGGTTTTTAGCCTTGTTCCACATTGATTTACCAATAATTTTCCAGCGTAATGTGACCGGGGTCGCGCCGCCGGTTTTTCTTCAAGCCGCGCGCGAGCAATGCTTCGGTCGTATCGCGCACCATGCCAGGGTTGCCGCACAGCATCACCTGCGAATTTTCCGGCGCAAGCGCAATCCCGGCACGGGCTTCAAGCCGGCCATCGGCAATGGCTTCCGGGATGCGCCCCGGCAACGCGAAATCCAACTCGGCGCGGCTGACGAAAGGCACGAAACGAAACTGTTCGCCATGCTGTTGCGCGAAGCCGCGGATGGTTTCGTCGTAGGCCAGTTCCTCGGCTTGGCGCACCGCATGCACCAGCACGACGCGATCGAATCGCTGCCACGGCTGTTCGGTTTTGAGGATGGATAAAAACGGTCCGATACCGGTACCGGTCGAGAGCAGCCACAAGTGCTTTGCATCGGGCACTTCGGCGAGTGTAAGAAATCCGGCCGCGTGCGGTGAAACCCAAACTGCATCGTCCACTTCGAGCGCAGCCAGGCGTGGGGAGAGCGGCCCTGCCGGTACCGGGATGAAATAGAATTCCAAGGGCTTTTCGCCTGGGGCGTTGATGAATGAATAGGGGCGTCCGACTAATTCACCGTTGATACTGAGCGCGAGTTTGGTGAACTGTCCGGCATGGAACGGCGCCACTTCGGCGGCCACCCGCAGCGAGTACAGCCGCTCAGTCCAGCGCCGTTTGCCGACCACCGTGCCTTCTACAAATTTGCCCATCGTCTTTTCCATTTCACCTTCAGGGTTGGCTACCGCAGACTTTCCCAGTCCCGGCCATGCGATGGTCGCCGTGACGACACCACACGCAGGTGCAATTGACGTGGTCGCAGCTCTCGTCCCGGCGCTGTGAGTTGTAACGCAGTCGTGCCCAGGGCAGGAGCAGGCGCTTGATCGGCCAAGGCCGGTAGACCCGGTGGAGGACACGATGCACATCCCATCCCCGCATCCGGCTTTTCTGAAGTATCCAGCGGTAACCGCGGTTGCCCAACATGGAAAAAATCACCCGATTGATCATGGAATTCCACATCGGTGGCCACAATTCACGCCGCCAAAGCAGGTTGTAGTCCTTGCCTTCCAGCAGGCTGCGCGCCGCCAGCACCCCGGAGACGATGGCGTATCGCATGCCAAAGCCCCATAGAAAATCCTGAAAACCGGCTTCCTCTCCCGCCACCGGATGCACGCCGGTGACGGCGCGCGCCGGGATATGGAAATTCCCCGCGCCACCGTGGGGACGGGGATTCAGCATTTCCAGCCCCACCAACCGTTGGAAAGCGGCGACGGTGCGCTGGACATACACGTGTTCCTGCTTGAAGCCGGAGAACATGCAGCTTTTGACGGTGCCGCGCCCATTCATGACCAACAGATAGGCATAGCCCTTTGGTGCAAGCTCATCGTCGAGAATCACCCAGAAACCGTCCTCCATGGCGGTCTCGAAATGGTAGCCAACGGCGATGGCATCCGCCGCCTTGGGGCCGGCGGCAAGAATCCCGTGACCCTCAAGACGATCAAGCCGGCTGTTGAAACGCACCTCGACCCCCAGCCCACGCGCCTGCTCCAGCAGGGCGGTGTCCAACGTTCCCGGGCCCGACCCCCGCTCCACCATGTAGAAAAATGGCTTGCTGCCCGCCACCTCGTAGCGCTCGCCCCAAGCATCAAAGGCATAGCCGCGGCTACAGGACAACATGGCGAACTCCGTGGTTATGCCGATTCCCCCCAGCAGGTCGAGTGCGTCCTGCTGCGTGCTCCAGTTCTCCAGACCCTGAAAATCACCGTCGAACCGATGTCCGACTTCGCCCTGCGTCTCGTGAACCAGCACGCGGCGCCCCGCCCTGGCCAAGGTGATGGCGGCCGCAAGTCCCGCAGGTCCCGCGCCGCCGATCTGGATAAGCTCAGTCTGCACCGTGCCGCTCATTTGCTGATGACATCCTTGCCCTGCCCATTCGCTACTTATGCCCACCGCAACAAGAGTGGTCAGCCGGGGCCGTGCCAGTTGTGTACTTCTCCGGTTCGGCGGTAAACGCCTTGTGGCACGTATCGGAGCAGAAGTAGTACACCTGCCCGGCATGTTCCGCTTTGGCCGCTGCCTTCTCCGGTTCCACATTCATCTTGCATACTGGATCGATCGCCATGGTCCACCTCCTCATCATGTCTATGGTTGCCACGCTGTCTGGTACGGCCGGCTCCGGGGCAACCCATCCGCAATCGGCACACACGCTTCCTCAGCAAGGCCGCGTATTGCCGGCGGCCCGGCATTCACCGGCCACTCGGCTATGGCGGTCCGTCACCCCAGCGCCGCTTGAGAAAGTTGTAGATCGGCACGTAGACCAGCCCGGCATACACGCCATACAGGAAACTCTCGGCCAGCCCGAGCAGGAAACCCCACCAGGTGAGCCACTCGAACGCCGGCAGTACCTGTTCGAGAAACGCATGCATGTGCAGGCTTTCCGGCGTGACCAGGCCGTAGATCACACACACCACGAATGTGACCGCAGTCCACAATCCGAGCGCCCAGGAGACGAGCTTGATGTTCAGCATGGCGGTTCTCCTTAATGTTGATGGCCTTGCGGTTTATCCTTGCCCGGTTGTTTTCCGCCCCCGGGTTGCTGCTTATCTCTGCCGCCACCACAACCGCCGTGGCCACCGTGACCTCCATGCCCACCGTGGCCGAACAGATGCATGCCGATAAACAGCACGAAAATCACCACCCATACCCAGTTCTGCGCTAACCAGTCCATGATCTATCTCCTCGCTTGCCGCTGTCGAAAATCATCCATGAAGTGCATGTCGCAGTCGGGCCAGATCTCGTGTTTTCGTGCGCCTCGCTCGGGATTTGGCATTCAAGTTTCTGAACACCGCCTCAATGGCCATGCCCATGGCGCGAATGCACTTCCAAATTTCCCACTTCGATCTCTTCGAGGGAATGTACGAAGCCGCGGCGCAATCGCTCCGCCCAGCCTTCGCCGAGCTTCGCGCCCACCTCCACCATCTTGGCTTCGAGTTGCTCCGCCGTCGCCTGGATGAGGTCGTAGGTGATGATCACCGTGTTGTCGTCCAGAATCGCGACTGCCTTCACCCCCATCATGGCGCCCAATTCATCGATCAAAATCACGGCTCCTTGCACAGCAAGCGGCGTATCGAGTTGAAAACGTCTGCGCTTGAGTAGTTCCTCGCCCTTCTGCCTAGGCGCCTTCTCGCCGGGCACCCCGATGTAAAGGTGGGGATTGGCGACGAAGCGCTGCCGGCATTGCTCCGAGCAGAAGGCATAGTGAAGCCCCTCGTATATCGTTTTGAGTTGCGTCGGGGCGACATCCATCCTGCAAACCGGATCCTTGACCATGGCACTCATCGGTATCTCCTTGATTAACGCCGTTCGCCTCATCCCAATAAACCCTGGTAACGCACGCCGGTATTCAAATTCAGGTCCGCCCGGATCTGCTTCGAAGGTTGCGCCGCCAGGCGCTTGCTGATCTCGCTGTTGGGGTCTTTCAGATCCCCGAACAGGATTGCCTGGTGCCCCGCCCGCAGGCAGGCCTCGGCGCAGGCAGTGATGCCGTCGCCGCGATCCACCTTGTGCACGCACAGCGTGCAGGACTCGACCGTGCCGACGCCGCGCGGGACGTCGGCTTTCTGATTGTGGGTCTCCTCGTGAATAAACGAACGCGCCTTGTAGGGACAGGCCATCATGCAGTAGCGGCAGCCGATGCAGGTGTGCTTGTTCACGAGCACGATGCCGTCTGCGCGCCGGAAGGAAGCCCCGGTCGGACAAACGTCCACGCAGGGCGGAAACTCGCAGTGCTGGCACATGACCGGGAAGGCTTGCATGTGCCCGGTCTGCTCATCCGTGACGGCCACCTTGCGGATCCACTGCGCATCGGTCCTCGGCCGTCCGTGGCCCCATACGCCGTTTTCCACGAAGCAGGCGTCGACACAGGCAGTGCAGCCGTCAGCGCACTGGTTTGCATCGATCAACAGCCCCCAGCGTTGCAGGCTGGAGGCAGCCTCCTCGGGGGAGCGTGCCCGGGCAAGTTCGATTAAACGCAAACCGGACCCCAAGGTGGCAACTGCGGCTGCGACGCCGGCCATACTCAGAAAATTACGTCGGTTCAGGCTCATGGTGTTAACTCCGCGACGGCATTTCTCATTGCCGGTAACAGAAGCTTTCTGAGCCTATACAGGCTTGAATTTGATACTAGTGCTGAAATACAGTCATTAAGATGACGCCACGATTACAACTCTGTAAGCAAGTTGGCTGCTGGCCCGCCCTGCGTCTCAATCCTGTTGTGGCATGGCCGTGTCTGCCACGGGCCACACTCGGAAGTGACGTCCGCTTTTCTGCCCCACCCCGATCGCCCCCTTGTCCAGGTAAAGCGCCCACGCCCAATCGGGCTCGAACATGCTGGTGGTAGAGGACCAATAGGCCTCACTGAGGTTAGTGAACGGGTGTCCCAATGACAGCGCGGGACTGTGGCGGGCGCAATCAACCAGCGATTCCAGTTCGTTGATATTGGGAAGGCGCCACCCAATCCCATCTGACGCAGCACACCGCAACGCTTTTACCGCCGCCAGGGCGTCTGGCCAAGATACTGCACAGCCGGTCAAATCTGCATTTCGAAGCCAACGCAAGCGAGTGAGTTGATCGACAATGCTTTCGGCATCGAGCAAGAACCGGGAATCCGGCCACGGTACGCCCGCCTGGAACGCTGCGTCCTGCCCTGTTCCCGTGCACGGGATTTCTGTGCCGTCCACGGCATAACACTGCTTTTGCCCGGTAACGGGCAGCGTGGTTCCCATTCCACGAACAGGCCAAACCAGGAAGGACTGATCCTTGCCGCCGTAAAACATGCGGGCGCCGTCCATGCTGACATACCAGGCATGGTTTGGAGCAATTGCCGCGCTCGTGGAAGTCCAGTACCAGCCCGGAAACACGTTCACAAAGGGATGGCCTGCCGGGAGTGCCGGGCGTCGGGTCTGGTGACTGACCAGACTGCGCAGTTCGCGGCGGTTTGGCAGGCGCCAGTCCGAAAAACCGGAAGCATGTTCCACATTCATGTTGCGGATCCACTCCAGGGCCTCCTGCCAAGTCAGGGGAAACTCCGCCACGTTCGCATCTCGGGTCCAGACGAGCCCTGTCAAGCGGTCGAGCACGGTGTCTTTATCAAGGGTGAATCGCGGATCAGGCCATGGAATGCCCCTGGCGAACACCGCATCCTGTCCGCTGCCTTCGCAGGGAATTTCATGTCCCGACACGTCGTTGCAGGTCAATTGCCCGGTCTGTATATATCCAGTGGGAAACATTGGCTCATCCCGCAATGGTCGGAACTGACGGAGAGGGGCAAGGGGGTCCCAAGAAACAATTTGTTTGCTGCAAGTCAGTTCCTCCACAATGTCCTGGCGTACGAGAATCCGTGCAGACGGGTATTCGCGCATGCTTGCCTGACTGACTGGCTTTAGCAGGCTCTCCTTTGAAATCTACGCGGCTTGCATTCGGCTGCGAGCCTAATCTTGATTTTTATGTGTGGCATATCGTGGAGTGGACGACCCCGTGGAAAATGTGATCTGAAGTCTAGCTGCTGTGTCCGACTTGTCCCGACTGCACAAACGCAGCCGGGTTTTCCTGAAAGCGTTCCTGGCAGCGCGCGGAACAGAACACAAATCGCCGATCCTGGTAGTCGGTGCTCAAGGTGGTCGCCCACTCATCGACGCGCATTTTGCACACGGGGCAGTGCACCCAGGCGTGTTTTTCCGAGCGCCGATCGCGCAAGGCCCCGTCTTCCAGCCACAGAATACGATCTGCGACCTCCTCCACGCGCGGGTCGTGCGTAACGAGAATCACCGCACAGCCTTTGTCGCGAGCAACGTCGTGAAGGATCATCATTACATCCTGACCGCTCTGGGAATCCAGATTGCCGGTTGGCTCGTCGGCCAGTATTAAAGGCGGGTTGTTGATCAATGCACGTGCGATGGCAACCCGTTGCTTTTCACCACCCGACAACGTAA
>Ga0180009_10006941_pt1 | contig 11725 bp, 9 predicted proteins | sample OS_PC_MetaG_FD_123537 | JGI IMG/M metagenome (GOLD analysis project Ga0180009, IMG submission 123537) | Groundwater microbial communities from the Aspo Hard Rock Laboratory (HRL) deep subsurface site, Sweden - OS_PC_MetaG | ecosystem: Environmental > Aquatic > Deep subsurface > Groundwater...
GCGGCCGGGAATACCTTGCGTACTACGTCGCGCCACACGCGCCGAATGTAGCTTGTTCGGGTGAATGACATACTTACTTCTCCAAGTCCATGTCGATGCCACCAGCAGCGGCCCACGTTTTGATTGCGATACTTTTGATTTTGTCGTTCATTTCATCTCCTGTTTGCGAAATTGCGAAATTGCAGTTACCTACCTATTTATGAGGTTCGGGTGCAAACCCCTTACGGGGGTCTAAGTGTTGCTACACGATTCCTCATTCGTCAGGCCAGAAATGTGTCAAACCCCTTACGGGGATCTAAGTGTTGCGGCATCAGCAGGAAACGCAGAGCGACGGAGTGGTGTCAAACCCCTTACGGGGGTCTAAGTGTTGCTACGTGCGCTATGGTGAATCTCACCGTCCCTATCAGGCAGTGTCAAACCCCTTACGGGGATCTAAGTGTTGCTACATATCGTTCCAGCTTGGCTGGACTGGCTCGATGACGTGTCAAACCCCTTACGGGGATCTAAGTGTTGCTACATCACAACGATAGATTGCCCGCCCAGCCGGAGGTGGCGTGTCAACCCCCTTACGGGGATCTAAGTGTTGCTACTGTCATTCTTGGCCTGGTCTCTTTGGGTACCTCTCCTGTGTCAAACCCCTTACGGGGATCTAAGTGTTGCTACATTCCCTCAGTATAAGGCGCTGCTGCTCGACCATATCGGTGTCAAACCCCTTACGGGGATCTAAGTGTTGCTACTTACGCTTTGACAGATTCTTTATCTGGAGCGCGTGGTGTCAAACCCCTTACGGGGATCTAAGTGTTGCTACTGCTGAAAGCAGAGTGGGCGTGGGTCGATTTTGAGGAGTGTCAAACCCCTTACGGGGATCTAAGTGTTGCTACGAGAAGACCGTTGAGGCAATGAGAACGTTCCAAGATGTGTCAAACCCCTTACGGGGATCTAAGTGTTGCTACCTCTAATAGCGGCGCTTTCCTGCATGGAATACCACCAGTGTCAAACCCCTTACGGGGATCTAAGTGTTGCTACCGCGCCCTCAGCGCGACCTCGTATTTACTTGTCAACGTGGCGTGTTTGCGAGCGCTCCAAGAATTCCACCATGCGCGGTAGAATCTCACGCCATGCAAGGCACATTATTTTCGTAAAGCTCAGCATTTTCAACAAGTTACCAAGTGCGAGCGCGGTTTTTGACGTAAACGGTGGGAAAACGACTTACCGCGCACCTTTCCGCGCAATCTATAGTGTTTCTAATCTGCACCACTAGAGCGCTCGCAGGCTGTCACGGTTGTCCACGTCACCACTGGTTTCCTCACGAGGGAGATCGGGAATTGTGACCCACGCGTTATCCGGTATAGTTTGACTGCGCACTAGCTCGACGTTTATGTTGCGCGTGTTGTTGTGATCGCAGTAATCTACCTCAGCATGTGAGTAGTAAACCGTGCGCCGCCCCGCCGTCTGCGCCCACCAATCCACCGGGCGCGGTATTGACGTGAATAGCCGGACGCTTACTGGGCTATTACTCTCACCTAGGTACACTGGCCCGATGCGATCCGGAGTCATATAGCGTTCTAGCAAGTCCGCGTCCGCGTCTACAACCAAAATACCAAAGACGTCGAACAGCACTTCACTAACTACTGCGTCGATGGGTTTGTGCTTTAACTCCAAAACATCGCCAGGAGTATAGTACTTGTTTGGTTTGTTCGGCGTAGATGCCGCCCCTAGCCCATTATTGGGTATACGTCCGATGTGCCGCATACGCTTGAACACTTTTGGCGCCTTAATTTGCGCAATGGCGATTTTGACCACAGGCCAATCCTGCTTAGGTAGTCCTCTGGTATTCACGCCACATAAGTTCATGAAGAGCCCGTAGGCAGTAGAAAACGGCACAAACGGTAGTGTTTGCATGTACGTTCGCGACATCTTCACGCCAGGAAAACTAGCTGTTGGAGCATGAAACTGCAGATATAGTCTACACATTTTTTTCATCCTTGATGTAGGCTATCGATTCGTCACACACAAGCGAAGCACACTCGTCCGGGGAATCGAGCAGTTGGAGGGTAATCGGGCGCTTATACTTCTTTAGCAACCGTTCCAATTTCAAAACGTTTTTATGTTTACTGACAGGACCCGCAATGAACAGCGTGCCCACGGTCTTCTCCATTGGGAGCAGTTTGACGGCTAGCACACTCTCCAGAAAGTTTTTCGATAGGCTATCAGGAGCGTTGAAGCACTGCACGAGCAGCGGGGAGGCTGGGCGCGTGTCTGACGCGAGCACCACCATGTTTTTGGGCGCCAGTGGGAAGAATGCGCGGGCACGATTACCCCCCGCGTGTGTGAGCGAGGCGACGGCACGCCAAAAATACTTCAGAGACTCTTCCGCCACCTTCGATACTTTCGTGTTGTTTCGAATTGACAACCTGTTTTTTGCCATTTCGTTATCCATATTGATGCTATATTGGAGCGCAGTCAGTCCAAGGCTACGGCGCATCACCGCGCCTTTGTTGTTGAACGATTTCACCACAGCATTTGTGGCTGGGTCAATCAAGTCGACCTGCGGTCCTCCTGCTATTCTGTCGGTAACGGTACACGGCGCCACGCTGCCAGCATAACCAATATTTACCAGAGACTTGACCGATCCATACCATTCCGGGGGTAGCTTGTGTGTTTGCTTGAACGCGGCCACTCCTTCCTTCTTTTCCAAGGTAGTATACCCCATTATAAAAGCATCTACATGTTTGTCGATCGACGGTACCTCCGTGAAGTACACGCGCGGGCTGCCGTTGGCGTGGTCTCTATAGCGGGAGGTTTTAGCGCCAAACTTGCACATGGCTTCCCGTATCTCGTTCCGAATAGCCTCTGGCGTAACCAGTATGTAGTGAGTATGGTTATTCGCGTCTACCTGCAACAGACGAATTTTGCCGCCGTTTGTGCCCCAGCTCGAACTAGAATTGAACGCAGCTTCGGTACATAGCGTTGCATTGATGTATCTCATTTTTCCTCCTTACGTGATTGCTTTACCACAAACATATTAACTGCTACGCAGAGTGAGTCATGCACACGACGCCAATTACTTGGTTTCGCTGCAAATGCGGCTGCCCCTTTGTCGTACAGCATCCAGCCGTAGTCATGAATGATCTCTAACAACTCAGTACCACTGCTCACATAGCGCACCGAAAACAAACTGCCCGCACAACGTTCAGCGTACGCTACTAACGCTTCCTTATTCGTCATTTCCTTGGTTTTAGTGGAGAGTGCCAGACGCTTCAGAGTCCGATAATAAACCATATGAAGGGAGTCTGGCCCAGTCCACTTCTCATCCTCTTTTACGACATGCCCGTTCTTTTTTCTCATGGCGCTTTCCTCTTTTTTAATATTTCTGCAAATTAACATGAATGAATCCGGCCGCGCTCTATACCTTTTACGCTTTGACAGATTCTTTATCTGGAGCGCGTGATCCTCCGTGTCTGCCAAAAGCGCACCTACGCCCTCGCAACTCCACCTATCGTTTAGTATGTTAGTCAATATGTGTGCACGCAACTCTGTAGGCACGTATACTCCCTGCATGTATGCGCGATACGTTTCCACCTTCCGCGTCAGCCTGGTGTTTACGTTGAAGCGTTGATGGGAAATAACGGAGCTACGAATCCCTTCGGTGTGGCAGACGATAAGCTCAAATCCACTCACGACACTAGCCAGAGACCTGCCGTGTCGCTGCGTTGCAATTACGCGTAGCAATCGGTCAGAGGCGGACAGCACCACCTCGGGCAACACCGCGTTTAGAAGGCTCTTGCCCACACGGCTTTCCGCTTTTACGCTGGTGAAGTAATTTCTGTGCGCGGATAGGAAATACTCTAGATTTGTGGGATCCGGTACCAGCACAGCGGGCTTACACTCTGCCTCCCCGGTAACGTCCACCTTGAATAGGTAGATGCCATAAGGTAAAAACATGCTTAGGAATGCGCTGCTTTGTGACGTGTGTAGAGGTATCTTATCCACAGTGTCCTCGCCCCAGCCAAAGCGAATGTACGGCTTTAGGGCTACTTTAGCGTTCGGGTTAGCAGGAAGAAATTTCCATTCTATGACATCCCCATTGATGTTAGCCTTGGTTTTGGCGTAACCGCCTACTTCCACCAAACGTTCCAATATGCGCGATTTGACATAGCAGCTGCCACCATGCAGACTATTCGACAACAGATCCCGCCATTGAGTCAGCTCATCTGTATCTGTACCATCAGTGTGCGACCATACACTACGCAACCACTCACATTTTAGATGTACTTTTGGTTTACCTTTTGACTTACCTGCGTCTTTAACCCCAACCACTACCCCCGCAAACAGCGCCTCGAATAACCCACGGAATTGTGACTTACTCAATGTCACTGACACGTTTTGGTCGTCATACTCAAACGGTATTTTTTCACACATAGTGTCGTTGTACCACGTCAGGAAATGTATCATACCCCCCAAAGACGCACGGTCTTGGGTGTGTTCCAGGTCATCCAGCACATACGAAAAATGCATTGGAAAACTATAGAAGGTGCTCTTCACCTTTGGAAGGCATTTATCAGCTATGTCATCAAACGCATTATGAATGTATGAGTGGTACTCCTCCAGTGTTAGTGGAAAGGGAGTTGCCCATTTATATTTTCTAGCCATTACATACACCTCAACTTTGTAGATACCCCTCACGCTCAGAATATGTGCCAACAGCGATCCTTACCCATGGGTCCTTCCATTTGGGTATTTCAGACGCTACCGTAGAGTTTACCGGAATGTTCAACAAAAGTCCAGGTGCATTTTTATCTTTCGACCAAACCATAGAGTTATATGTTTCAGCGTCCTCTGGCATCACTGCTGTCGCTGAATAATCCTGCTCAGATCTGTATGCTTCGTTGTAGACGAACGGGTTCGTGTCGCTGAATAGTGCGCTCTCTCGACGGAGGTCGATCGTGTCGAACATAACATTCATGATGTCGATTACTTGCTTCATTGATACCTCACCTTCCGCCTCCAAAGCGCGCGCAAAGCGCATCCCGTCCGCTACTTCTGTCGCGGTGTACGGCATCGACGCGTATTTTGCGTTGTTACGATGAAACCCCGTCACGTCTCTGTTCATTGGATCAAATATGTATGCGTCTTTGACTCCGTCATACAGCCGATTCAAACGGCCCAACCTTTGCACTAGTGCGGATATCGAGGCGGCTTCTGTAACCAGTAGGCGTGCGGATAGGTCTAGGCTCATTTCGCATACCTGTGTAGAGGCTGTGTTGATATAATTGAAAGTATCGATTATAAACCGTTGGCGTGCCACCCTGTCCACGCGCTTGAAGCGGCTATGGAATGGCAGTGAATTATTCAAAAAACGGCTCATATACTGTGCGGGCCGCACCTGATTAGCTACCCACAATACCCCCGCTGAGTATTTATTTGCAGCTTTAAGCGCCTCCGCTTCCCCCGAAACTACGTGTACCCGATATCTTGGCGCGGTATACTCCTGCTCATGCAAATCCCCCTCGATCAATTCTAGCTCCGCTTCCAACAGTTTTAATTTCCGACTTTCCGACAGCGTAGCAGTCATACACAACACAGGGAAGTCGAATGCCCGTAATGTCCTGACTAGCGCGTCAAACATCCCACAGTCTAGTGCGTGTACTTCATCTACGACCAGCGCAGACTTGGCAAGCACAGGAAGTGAGGTTATCGCCCCGTAATTATGCGTGTTAAAGCTCAGGAACTGATCCACCGTCGTGGCGAACATGCCTCTATCCCATCTACCGAGGGAGAACATACCCGTTGCAGTTGTGTAATCTTCCCAATTATCGCGGGAATTGTGCTTAGCCTTTCCAAGTTGATGCAGCTCGTAAGCGCTGGTATGGTGCAGCAGCGCTGCCATATCTGAAGGGGCGGCACTGAGGTAATCCAAAAACCCCTCGTTGGCTGCAGCACAGGTGGGGTACGCGAATATTACTCTATCGATATCCCCTTGCAGTTTTGACGCAGCCCACGTCCACGCAGCTAGCGTTTTTCCAGATCCACAAGCGGACAGGAGCAGGGCCCTATCGGAACGTGCGTGCATAGTCTCTTGGTATGGTTTGACCTTCCATTTTCCAGCGTTAATCAGCTTTTCCTTTTTTGGGAGTATCACCGTGTTATTGACGTAATCGCGAGTACACTTGGTGGTGAAGCTGTTTGCTATAAATTCACCAGCATCTTTGTCTAGTCGGCGCATCGCGGATCCTACCGCGTCAGCCTGTATAAGCCCAGCCTTTACTGCGCGAAATACCGCTCCATCGATTTTACGTGAACACGCATCCAATTCGCAGCACAGACGATTTGCTTGATCGGAGTATGCTAGTTGACGCACGCCGTTAACCGTCTCTTCGTCGTAGTACCCTAGTACGGACATATCGGGAGGAAGAACAAGTTGGTAGTCTATCAGAGAGGACGCATCGGATATAAGGGTACTGACATCGGGAGACTGTAGGTGCACCAGTAGTTCACACCTCGGGTAAACGTGGTAAGGCGTGCAAACGCGCTCCCACGTGGCCTTTGTGTGGTGCGCAAGGATGGCCATCGTTAGTATTATACTGTTAATGTGGGCGGGCCATCTCATCGAATGACACAATAACGCGCTCACGTGCTCGTGCCTTACGCCCCAAAACGAACTTTCGGTCAACGTATTCTGAAAGCAATCGGTTGCCTTACCTATATCGTGCAGCAGACCAGCGAGCGTCGTCAGTAGCAAAAACTCATCTACTTGCGCGTTTGACAACTTAAAAAACCGCTGCCACGCTTCTAGTAGGTTTTTTCTCTGTCGTCCGAACAGGTAAACTACCGCGTCTCTAACGTCATGGCAGTGATCCTGTAAGCGGAGACATTTGACTTTATAGGGTTTGCCTAAAGAGTCGACCTCCCACCTACTCTTGGAATACATTATTGATTCATCGCTCATTTCATCCCTCTAGCGACAGTTCTATTACGCCGCAGCCCATTTTACGCCTGCCCCCGACACCGCACTCCTGCAACGCTACCGAAGTGTTGATGTCACTGTCGAATAGGCAGGTGTATCCGGTCACCGGGTGCTTGTGAATGTGCATGTACGTGGCTTTCTGCGCAGTCACCCCTACGTCCAGACCGCAATCCAGCAGTCTGGAACGTAAATGCTGTTCAAACTCTGCGGGCGTGTCGTGCTCATGATTCCGTACGGTTACCATCTGTGCGCGGTGTCGTGTGCCGGGGACGAGTGGGTAAGCGGTGGCTTCTCCCAGCCGAAAAGTATTATCGCCTATACGAAGTGCGCTGTTCATAAAATGAAAGGCTATTTGCGCGGCTGTATCCGTGTCTGTACGTACGCCAAGACGGCTTCGCGGAGTTAGTTGCAGGTTAGACCGCCCTTGCGTTTTCACCCCTCGTACGGGCAGTAGCGCGAACGACGCAGCCTTTAGCTCTGGCATGCGCGCACACAACGCCGCGTACAACTTGTACCCGTGATCGCACGGGAACCTCTTTCCTGCGATGTCAAACTTCAAATCAACTATCATGTTTTTCTCCTGGTTGACCCATTACTACGTCCTCACAAGAAGCGATCGCTTCGTTTGTTTTGTTCACAAGAAGCGATCACTTATGTCGCTTGTACTTAGTGTGGATTTCAGTGAGCGCACCGCGTGCTGGGTGGTCCGTCCACGCTTTCAGCACAGCTACGAGTTCACTCATCTTATGTGGCTGCGCAACTTGCACACTCTGCGCAGCGTTCAAGATCCCATCCATCCACTGAGCGAGCCACAAGACAGGATCACTTTTATCGATCGCGTCAATGTGCGCCACCGTGACTTTGTAGTGGTCTGTGCACGTGCACGACGGGCGTTGGGGCTTGTTCATTCGGTTTCGCGGGACGCACGGGGATCGCTGAATCCCGCGTCCAGGAAGGCGCTGGGAGGTATCACCCATGATCCATCCCGATACCGCCACGCTTGCGCGCGGCGGTTACTAACAACAGCCGTATACTCAAGTGGGTGCCCCAACACCCACTCCTGGCACTCTGCGCGGGTACCGACGTGGTACCCGAAGCCTTTGATTCCGATCATATTTTTTGTTGCTACCATCGGAAGGGTCTCCTTGTTTAGTTGAATGGGTAGATAGTCTCGGGCGGGATTTGAACCCGCCGTTTCAGCCACCTGATAGGCACCGAGACGTATTCGCCCATGGTCACGGGTCGCGCCCTACACCCATGGACTAGCCGAATTATCGGCGTCAGCGCACTTTATTCAGCGGGGCGCGCTACCCCTTAACATCGGTTTGCCTGTCGTCTCGTCAATGACGGTATCCCATGCTCCATGGGACGGGATTCGAACCCGTTTTTCCGATGTCAGGTTTTGGCCCTTGCGTCCAAGGACCATGTCAGGGCGGGATTTTCACCCACATCTCTAGTTTATCAGACTAGCGCTTTGTTTAAGCTACCGCCAGCTCATGACACGACCAGATTAACAGAATGAAAAGTAAATGCAAGAATAAAATTCTACTCCCAGCGTTTTTCTATACCGCCGTTCTGGACCGCGCCCAGGTACGTCAAAACGCGTTTATTTGTGGGAACGGGATAAGCCTTGACCAGTTTTACGAAATCGTAGATCTGCGTACTGACAGACAGGTAGGCGTGATTGTCGTTGTTTCGATTCACCATAGCTATGGTGGTGTAATTTTGTCGGGAGTCGTAGACATTTAGCGGATACATATCTGCGGGGCCGCTCGGAATAACTGCTACAAAATCGTCCCACGAAACGGAGAACTTTTCTAGACTCATGTAACCACTACACGGCACTTCGACCCACGCTTTTCTATCGCCGGTTTGTACAACTATATTTCCTGAAAGTATCTGCACGTACAAATCGGAAGTTCGAGATGTGTCTCGTTTTTTTAATTGTTTGACCGCACTTCGCAAAGCACTTCCGTCAAAACGTATTTTCGACGAGGTAGAATACTTTTCCGCTTCCTGCATTTGTTTGAATTTATCGGTGTACAACTCATCGAAACTATTCGAATAGGGAATTATCTGCATGTCATACCAGATATCCCACCCGCCCGTAGTTATGTGGACGTGATTGTTTTCTACACCTATCAAAGTGGTACCTGCACGCACTCGATTCAGGAGATTGAATTGATCTCCGCCAATGGTGAAGGTCATGTATTTATCCACGCCAGGCGCGGTCAAAAGCATATCGCGGGAATCAACTATCATGGACCCAGCGTAGAACGCTACGGTCTCCGAAAAGTCCCTTCGTTTTTGAGACATGAATGTGCTGTTGATCTTTTTTAAATCGAACGGTTTGTTTGGTTTGACTTTGTTTTCATCTACCAGAAAATACGTTTCATTACCTGCAGACGCATAACGGTTATCTACTTTTTTATCATCTATGTACACATACCCAAGAGCATACATAGACTCGTCACGCAGATCAGTTACGGAAATTGTTTTCGACGCTACTAATTTGTCCACGATATCTAAACCGTGAAAGTGGATCGCGCTGCGCAGGTCTCCCACGCACTTACCAGTGTATCGAGCGTGTATCCCTTTTTCGTGATTTGTTATAGAAACCAAACAGAAGGTGTTCGGTTGTGGCGTGTACATGTCAAAGCGCGGAAACTGTCCACCACTGCGGTTTAAGTACGCGCGCATTTTCTTAAGGGCAGCTCTTGCATCAGCAGTCAACGTTATCGTTCGCATAGTACCTCCGTGTTCGTATAAATGTACGTTTGAAAAAAGTACTTGCTTTACGAAAATCTTTCGCTATTATGATGTTCAGATACCTAAACGCCGAGACGGCACCCAAAGGAGAAACAAAATGAGATACACAATCATCAGCATCGCAATCGCAGTCCTCTCACTGGTCGTGGTCGCTTGTGAAGGCGACTACCAACCTACCGACATGCCCATCGACCAGACGAACTGGTTCGACACGTTCAATGCGGAGTGGGCTCCGGTCTCCGAAACCGGAACGTGCGAACAATTCAACGGTAGTTTCGCTCCCCTAACGGGTCTCAGTGCCTACCCGGTCGACACAATCTCGGACGGCTCCAACGTTTGGGTCGTCTACATGCAATGGCGCATGGAAGAGTCGGGTGTTGAGACCGACCTATACCTGCAGCCATACGATGTCCGCGAAGATCCCACTCCCATGTTTGTAATGGGTTGGCTGGTACAGTCGAACGCCATCTACTATAGTGGCCTGTACGATGGATCGTATCTTTGGGTAAGTTATTACTCAGAGACGGAACGTACGGCTTGGGTCGACCAACTAGAGGTGCACCCTGACCATCTGAAGCGCATTTCGCACACGGCGTGGGAAACCCCCATCGGCATGGTGGAACTCGTGGATTCGGATTACGGTGTGCTGGCTGTGTCCAGAGTAGGCAACCGTACGTCGGTCAAGTTCATGAACACCGGACATGAAATCGTCTACGATGCTCCGATGACGCTTGGAGCTGAGGTTATGTACATGAACGGCTCTCTGTACGCGGCTTGGTTTGACCTGGTGTCCAACGACATCTACATGACGCGTATGGACCTGCTCACCGAACAGGTAGAAGTAACCAGCTACTACGGCAGCCTGAGCGCATCTCCTCCGGACGCTGTTAGCAACCTTCGCATTCAACAGGTCAGCACAGATACTCCCGATACAATTGGTGTCACCTGGACGGAGTTTCGATACGTCGGGACCGGCGTCGTGGAAACACACAAGGCGACTGTCGTAGCCCGAGGCGACCGAGCAACGGAAATGTTCCCCACGACCATCTTGGACATGGACGTACGTGGGTGGAATCCGGTCAACGGTGACTACCTGGTTGTTACCTCAATGAACGACGCCGGTCGTATTCACATGAGCGTAATTGACCTGCCGTTCTACCAGGTAGAGATGAGCTTCCACATTAGTGGAGCCGCCCACCTGCCCGAAGTCCCCCCGGCAGTAACCCTGCATGGTATCACTACCATCGTACAGCGCAACTACCAAGGGCTGGACCTGGTAACGATTCGCTGCAAGTGACGCAGGAACTCACATGTAAGAAATGCTCTCGTCAATGAGCGCAGAGGTATCGGCAGAATAGAGGTATACAATGGCATGGCAACTATACGCGCGATGCGGCACAGACGCTGACGCGCAAACAGTTCGTGATCGTTTGGAGCGACTCAAACCAGAATCGCGCGTGTACATAAAACACGAGATTGAGTATGAAGTATGGCATCTCGCCATAAAGCATAAAAACTACGATAAGTTGAAACGGAGGTGTAATGAAAAATGACAATAAATCAAAGTCATTAGCTGATTATGCAGATTTGAAATTGTTCCGCAGAGGAGAGCCGCTACAAACCGAGGACTTCGCAGAGTATACGGAAGGGTGTGTGTGGGTCGATTACTGCGGCGTGGCTCCCCACAGCATGCGTGGCGTTGTACCCGCAATGTGGACTGGGGTAGCATACATGCACAAAACTGCAGGGAGTATAGACGTTACTTTCGTGTGCGCCGATGGCGGATTAATCAACGACCCCCCGACCAGGCACACAGTACTAATGTCTCCCACAGGCCCATTACACCTAGCTTTCTCCGCAGGATCATCCGTAGAGGTGGTGTACCTATACCAAATCGAGCGAAAGGATTACGAGGTGCAGCGCTATCGTGTGGAAGGGCAAAAAATAAACGAAAGTGGCAGAGGGGCGGCGCTTATCGTCGATGGAAAA
>Ga0180009_10006942_pt1 | contig 11725 bp, 8 predicted proteins | sample OS_PC_MetaG_FD_123537 | JGI IMG/M metagenome (GOLD analysis project Ga0180009, IMG submission 123537) | Groundwater microbial communities from the Aspo Hard Rock Laboratory (HRL) deep subsurface site, Sweden - OS_PC_MetaG | ecosystem: Environmental > Aquatic > Deep subsurface > Groundwater...
GTGCGGCGGTGTTGGTCCGATACAATCATGCGGCGCCTTTCAACGGTTTCGAAGTGCGCGAAGCCATCGCGGGCGCGGACATCACGGGGACGGGCAACTGCAACTTGGCCCCCATGGCGAGTTGCACGGTGCCTGCCACTCGATGGGACGTGGGTTCCACGACCAACCAGCTTCTGACCGATTTTCGTCCTTTGAATTCGCCGAAGTACGAATCGGTCGACGTTGAATTCAACGAGGTGTCCTACGTCAACGAAGTGGTCGGCACGGCCACGCCGACGGCGGTGGACGTGTGCATGACACCGGGCGGCCGGGTGTTCTATCGGGCGTCGAACAGTTCGGCCACCGCGTTCACGCTGATGACGGGCAACCACTCCATCAAGGTTTGGCGGCACGACGCGTCGAACGTGACGATCGGGATTGAGAAATTCATTTTCATTCTGCCCAACGGCACGGCGAGGGTTGGGATATGAGACGCTCGCGCGCTTGGTTGAGTCGAGGCTCGACGGTCATCGAAGTGTTGATGGCCATCACCGTGTTGGCCGTGGGGGCTTCCGGGATCATCGCGATGCAGAAGCTCGCGGCGGTCTCGAACAGGAACGCCAAGAACCTCGAGATCGCAAACGAGGTCGCCCGCACCTGGGTGGAGCGATTGCAGGGCGATGCGATGTTGTGGAACCACCCGTCGCAGTTGGATGGCGCCGCGGACCTGGGGGACACGCGTTGGCTCGTCAACGTGCGCGACCCGAACGCGGAGATGTGGTTTCGGCCGGAGGATGGGGGCATGTACGGCGTGCACGACGCGTTCGGAAAGGATGACACTTCGGGCACGCTGGCCGGGCCATTCTGCGTCAACCTTCGACTCACGTGGCTGCGCCCGGGTGGCACCGAGCGAGCTTCGGTGATGCGGGCGGAAGTGCGCGTGTACTGGTTGCGCGACGGCATCCAGTCGAGCGCCGACGTGTTGCCGGACGCGCCCGATCCACTGTGTGGGGACACCTGGAATGCACCGCCAGCGGTAGACGCGACGCCAGAGCTTTTCCACTTCTTGCATGTCACCACCGCGGTGCGGAAGAACCAACCGCTTTGAGGGATTCGAGAATGCGCTTCGAACGACATTCAGTGATGACCAGCAAGCGCGATGTCCGCGGGTTCACGCTCGTTGAGTTGCTGGTCGCCATCATCGCCGGACTGCTGGTGGCGGCGGCGGCGATCTCCTTCTCCAAGCAATCCACCCGGTTCTTCTCCCAAGAGGCACGCATCGCGGCAGCGCAGATGTCCGTGCTCTCTGGCTTTCAGCGTCTCCAGGGCGACATCTCCCGTGCGTCGTACATGTCGACCCCGAACATGAAGCGAGACCTGGACAACGATCGTGTGTGCGCGCCGAACTACGCCAACTGGCCGGCCGCCTTGCGAACGCTCACGGGCCTTCAGGTCACGGCGGGCGGCTCGAACACCGTTCCCGCCAAGATGCCCGATGACAAGTACCCGGACACCATCCGCATCGCTGGCAGCTTGTCCTCCTCCGAGGTGTTTCCCGTTCGGACGATCGAAGCGCAGGGCGCAGGCCACGACGTCTACTTGCAGATCAACAACGGCGCGATGACGCGCTCCGGGTTCACGGAGGGCGCGGACCTCACCCCGGTGTTCAAACCGGGGCGCATCCTTCGGATCGTCGATCAGCAGCGCAAGCAGGAGTACGAAGTCATCACGGCAGCTTCCTTCCCGACCGGAGGACAACCGGTCATTCGCACGGGCGGACCGCTGCCCCTCAAGGGCGACCTCACCATCGGCGTGGAACGCTCTGCTCCTTGCGGAATCGAGGGGTTCGCCGTGGGCGTGCAGGCCAACGTCATCGACCTCGTCGAATACGGAATCGCCAACCTCGCCGACCATGCGCTCTACTCGTCCACGATCTATTCCGATGCCGGATACGCGCTGGGCGACGAGAGTCGAACCGAGTTGGTTCGTCGTGAGCTTCTGCTGAACGAAGACGACCCAGGGCCGATGGAGGACGACGACAGCACGGAGATCATTGCGGAGTATGCGGTGGATCTCCGTGTGGGCTTGTGGGCGACCAACCCCGGGGGCGGCCTGGTGTTCGTTCCTCCGTCGACGGCCGCGATTGCCACGCGGATGGCGGTCGATGCGAACTACATCCCGGGGGTGGGACCGAGCGGTCCGGAATCGGTCCGTTCGGTGGAGCTGCGTCTGGCGGTTCGCTCTCGCGAAATCGATCGCCGAGCGAACACGGACCAGACGGATCCGGTGCTCGATGGAGGGTTCATGTTCCGCTACGCGATTCCGAACAGCAGCGGGGGGTTTTCCCGCGTCCGGACTCTCCTTGCGGACGTGACGCTGCCCAACCAGGGAGGTGAGTCGTGGTGACGCGAAGGGATCTGCGCCTGCTCGCGATGCGGCTCTTTGGACGCCGAAGCCGTCTGTCGCGCGGTCGCCAACGCGGCGCCGCCATCTTCGTGGTGCTGATGGTGCTCACCATCCTGACCGCGATCGGCGTTTTCGCGGCCCGGGCGGCTGGGCTCAACCAACGCCTCTCCGGCTACTCGCGCCAGCAGACCCAAACCGGCTACATCGCCGAATACGGCACGCTCATGGTGGTGGACGAAGTAACAAGCGCCCGGGGCCAGGCCTACATCGACCAGATGAAGGCGGGCACGGAGAAATGCCGCGCCACGCGATTCGTCGATGCCGGCGCAGACCCGGTGGCTTGCTACCGACTCTCTAAGGGCGAGATGCAGAACACCATGAACAACGAGGGCTACAACGCCGTCCTCGTCGACCCGGGCGAGGGTCTCGGTGACTTCGAGGCGCCCTTGATGGCCGACTTCAACGTGGAAATGACCGACTTGTACAAGGGTCCGCCTGCGGCGGGGTCTGACCAAAGCGGCATCGTCGGCGGCTTCGGCTACATGCAGATGACACTCACAGGCAGCGGCCAGGTCCGCCCCACAGCCGCAGGCTCCACCGATCCCAATGCGGGTGTCTGTTCCACAGCTGCTGAACAAGGCGCCGCTCAATCGTCTGGCACCCGAACCTACCGCGCCGTCATCGAGACGCGCGTGCAATCGAATTGACCGGAATGAACGCACGATCCAAAGCCCCGAGGAGCATACGAGCCATGAAGCGCACCCCAGCACGGATTTTGACCTCGCTGGCCTTCGGTGCAGCAACGTTCTCGGTCGCCTGGACGGCTTCCGCCGAGGAGAGCACCCTACTGCCGCCAGACATTCTGCTGCTCATCGATACTTCGGGTTCCATGGGGCTCACGACGGTGCGAGATGCGACCGACCCCACGAAGTATGCGCCGCCCCAATGCGCGGCCTATCCTGCGAGCACCGTGGTGGACGTGAACGCCACGAGCTTCGCGACAGCCACGCCGGCCGGTGCCACGCCGCCGGATCGGTGGAGCATCTTGGTGAAGGTGCTGACGGGCACGGTCGAGGGGCACTCGTGTTCTTCGCAACCGCGCGCCCAGGCGGAGTTCAAGAGCGAATTCGGCCTCGGTACCACGTCGCCGGCGGCGAACACCGTCCCCTACGACGCGGGCTACTACCTGCCCTACAACCGCATCGTCGCTACGAACGGTACCGAGTTTTGCACGCCGGCTCCCTCTTGGGATGCGGACATCCGCCAACAATTGCTGGACAACGCGGTGAAGTGGCCGACGAACGCGGGCGGTGGTCCGATCTACTGGCGGGACATGGCCGGCGACTTCAGCACCATGCCCTATTGCTCCTTCCCGACGCAGGACGCGGACGGGCTCATCGATCTGAATCAGCAGTCCGCGCGCTTCGGCATCATGACCTTTGACCCGCAGCCCCACTGGCTGACCAGCACGACCAAGACGATCGGCACGGGCGTCGTGACCGGTAGCAACCCGCCGGAAGCCTCTTATCCGGGCGGTGTCGGGGACACGTGGAGTTACTTCCCCAATTGGAGGACGGACCCGAGCACGGGATACGGTGTCGGTTGGCCCGGTGGCTGCAACGAACAGGCAAGCGCGCTGATCGAAGTCGGAGCGCGCAACCCCGCGGCGCCACCCTGGGAAGGCCGATTGATCGACTTCGGCGATCCGACCGCGGGCACCGACGAGATCATGCGGAACAACGATCGGGTGCAACAAGCGCTGCTGTCCGTTCGTCCCTACGGTGCCACGCCCATCGCCGCCATGCTCGAAGACGCCAGGTACTTCCTGCTGCAGGACACCACCGAGCTCAAGGAAGGCAGCAACGGGTACTTCTGGGGCGGAGCCGTCGACGATTCCGCCAAGGACGCCGGCCGTTGCCGTAAGCGCTACGTGATTCTCATCACCGACGGCGGACCCAACCTCGACCTCCGACCGGACTGCGCCTACAACATCAACAACGTCCCGGGACAATGTCCCTATCCGAGGCCCGAGGAATCCGTTCAGGCGCTCGCAAACGTGGGCATTCCAACCTACGTGGTTGGCTTCTCCCTCACGACGGCGAGCGGAACGAACAGCTGTACCCAGCTTCTTCAGGGTACGGATCCCTGCGGCGCGTTGGCGAGCTGCTCGAGCGTGGCCTGCACCTCTGGCCAGTGTGCCTACGGCTACTGCATAAACAACCCCGATCAGGAAACGCTCGCCGCTTGCTGCACCATCAAGGGCATCGCCGACGTGGGCGGAACCACCGCGCGTTTTGCCGACAACGAGGCGTCTCTGAAAGCGGAGCTCACCGACATCATCAACCAGACCGACAAGGTCACCCAGACCGATACGTTGCCGGTGTTCGCCTCGGGCAGCGCGCTCTACACACCCAACCAAGATGGGTTCGCGGCCGCTGAATTCCTGACCTCTTTCACCCCCGCCCCGTACAGCATGTTGGAGGGCAACCTCTCCCGCAAACGCTACGTGTGCGAACCGGTCACCAACGGTCCTCCGGAGCCCGAGCTCAAGGACATGGACCCGCTCGTCGGTGACAGCTACGACGACAACATCGACCTCTTCAAGGCCGAGCGGAACGTCTTCACGGTCGTGGCCGAGCTAACAACCGACGGCAAGATCCTCTCGGATCGAACCGTTCGACCTTGGTACAACGAATCCACGGGCGACGGTTTGGGCAAGGTGGGTATCTCGGCGGGCAGCTCCACGACCAAGATGATTACGGGAGCGGCCTCGGGCTTTGCCACCTCGGTCGATGCGAAAGCGCTGCTGGGCTCCAGCACATGTACCACGAACTGCTGTTTCCGCACGCCAACCGACGCCGCGCCGACCTCGACCACATGTCGCACTCGGTTCTTGAACATGCAGCTCGGTTTGCCGTCAGGCGATCCCGACATCAACGCTGACATTCGGACGTCGGCGTTCGCAGCCATCGTCAAAGCCACGCCCATTCTCGCGGGCCCCCCGGACGACTACCTTCGGGACGAATCCTATCTGTACTTCCAGAACATCATGAGGACCCGCGAGGCGGTGCTCTATACGCCCACGGTGGATGGTCAGCTCCACGCGTTCGGCATCACGCGTCTCACCAATGAGCTCAACGAGCTCTGGACGTTCATGCCGCCGGCGGTGCTGCCCCGCATCGGAAGTCAGTTCCCGGATCGGTACGCCAGCACCACCCGTATGCTGTTGGATGGGCCGATCGTCGTGCGCGACGTTGCGGGCAAGGTCGATCCCGGCGAAAGCGGCCGGTTCCTCCAGCGGACCAAAGCAGACGCGAAGAACCCTTCGCCCACGACGACGCGGTGGCACACGATCTTGCTGGGTGCGTTTGGATCGTCGCCCGGTTACTACGCCATGGACGTCACGTGGCCGGATCCCGACAAGACGGCCCCGGCGGGCTACACAGCGGGGCCGCGTTTCCTGTGGCAACTCACGACGGACGCCGACGGCCACCCGTTGTTCGGGAACCGGGCCGCGCCGCCCACCATCACCACGCTCTTCTTCAAGATGCCGGGCGACCTCACGGTGGCCGAGCATGCTGTCGCCATCCTTCCGGGCGGCTACGGCGGCGAGCGTTCCAACACGCTGGACAACGTCACCTTCGACCCGGGCGAGGTGGACTCGGTGGACGACCGCCTTACGGTGCGGCCCCAGACGAACGACTACTCGCCTTCCACGGGCACGGCGGACGACATCTTGACGCTTGCCGGAGCGCGTTCGCTCACCATCGTTCGGTTGGACACCGGCGAGGTGGTTCGCACCTTCCGGCATGGGGTCACGGGAGCCGCGCCGGTTGCTGCCGACCAGCAGGCTCCTGCAGGGCTCTATGCGCAGAGTCGCATCACGAACGCGCCTTTCGACGCCCCGATGGTAGGACACGTGATCGCGTACCCGAACGGCGCCGGCGCGGTGTCGGATCGGGCCTATGCGGGTGACGCGGAAGGACGGCTCTGGCGGGTGGACCTGAGCTCCGCGGAGCCTGGTGACTGGTCCGTGGACCTGTTCCATGACGCCTATCCAGCCGCCGGACTCGACTTCACCGCACACGGCACGGGACCCATCGAGACGCCGCCCATTCTTTCCACGGACCCCGTTGGCCGCGTGACCATCGCCATCTCCACCGGCGATCAACGAACGCTCACGGAGACGGGCGAGTACAACGTCTGGTCTTTGACCGAGATCAGGGATGGCTCCACCGCCAAGGCGCGCGTGAATTGGTATCTCTCCTCGGACAACGCCAAGAATCCGGATGGGACTCCGACGCTCGCTCCCCTCTACCCGAAGACCGATGATCCTACCTACGTTGAGGAAGCCAATCACTTCGACCATGGAGAGCGGGTGACCGGCCCCATGATGCTGTTCGATTCGGTGCTGTACTTCACCACCTACTCGCCGGAGGACGCGGCGTGCACGCCGGGCTGGACCCACTTGTGGGCCGCGCACTACATCAACCCCAAGGTGGACAACAGTCCAAAGGATGGCCCCGCGCCGTACATGGAAAAGGACCCACCGGCCGACGGTTCGACGACTGGTCCAACCGGCGATCCCAAGATCCTCCTCAGGCCCATCGCATCAGGAGCGTCCTTCGGCCCCGGCGTCACGGCGAAACCTGCGTGCTACACCACGGAAGTGGTCGACGGAGACCCATTCATGGGCTTCGGTTCCCACACATCCGTCTCGAGCGTCACCCCGACGCAGTACCAGCTCGTCCTCCAGGGGACCGGAACGGGTACGGACACCCCGACCAACGTCTTCCGCCAGAACCTGTACCCGCCGCTCGGCGGCGGCAGGATCGACTCCTGGGCATCGATCTTGGACTGACATCTCATTGAGGCTACGCTTGCGCTCAGGCCTCACGCCCCCAACACCATGCCGAACCCACTTCCGAAAGCCACCGGCGCAATCGGCCTCCTGGCCTCGCTGTGCCTGCTCTCGAGCTGTCGGGAGGAAGTGCAAACCGCACCGCCTCCGCCCCCCAAGGCCTCCGCCGCCCACCCCGTCGATCGCCTCGCGCCCGGTGAGTTGAAGGAAGGCGACATCAACGCTTTCGGTCTCAAGGTCCCCCAGGGCCTCCTCCTGCACTTCCGCGGTCCCGATCGCGTGGAGGCCGACGGAGACATTCCCGCCGAACGCGTTGCCAACTACGTGCGAGTGCGAACCAAAGCGCAGTCGGTCGAGCTCGGCGCCGCCCGAACTGTCTTCGAGCAGGCCAAGGTACTCGGGGTCGAATCCGAGAGGCGACTGCGCATCGAGGTCGTCACCGTCCGCTACAGGACGCGACTCATCGTCAGGGACCTCAGCCCCCCACGCATCGATCCCTCGCTGACCCCCGAAGAACGCTGGAAGAAGCACGGCTTCGACAAAGACGGCAAGCTCATCGACCCCGACAAGACGATGTAACGGCCGAGACCGCTGCAAGCCCCCGGCTCCTGCTCGGGTGGCACGGCCAAGCAAGCCGTGTCCTCATTGGCGCTGTGGTGCTTGGCCGTGGGAGCCCCGCCATTCCCACGGCCAAACCGTCATAAACCGACGCTTCGAGGCTTGCTTGGCCGTGCCACCCGGCCGCGCCCCTCGACCCGCCCGCTCTCCGTCGATATTCAGTGATGACCGATCGCTCGGTTCACCGTTCCAACAACCCGGCACGCCCCTGGTCCAGACCCCGTGACAGAGCGGCGGCACAAGGGTAGAACCGTCGGCGTGAGCGATCCCGATTCCCTCCCCGCCCTCCGACGAACACCTCTGTACGACGAGCACAAGAAGCTCAAGGCTCGCATCGTCCCATTTGCGGGCTACGAGATGCCCGTCCAGTACGAGGGCATCTCCCAAGAGCACAAGGCCGTGCGAAACGACGTCGGCATCTTCGATGTCTCTCACATGGGAGAGCTGATGTTGACGGGCGAGTTCAGCGGCGCCGTGGTCGACTACTTGATCACCTCGGACGCTACGAAGCTCGTGGATGGACAGGCGATGTACACCTGCGCATGCAACGAACGAGGCACGATCCTCGACGACCTGTTGGTCTATCGACATGCTGCGGAAAAGTGGATGATCGTCTGCAACGCTTCGAACCACGACAAGATCGCCGCCCACGTCGCCAAGGCCGCGGAGAACCATTGCGAGTTCGAGGATCAGACGCTCGCCACCGCGCTCATCGCTGTGCAGGGGCCCAAGGCCTTCGACGTGTTGTCCCGTTTCGGGGGTGATGGCCCCAAGTGTGCCGAGCTCGGCTCTTTCCACCTCGGACAGTTCGACCTGCAGGGTGTGCCCTGCACCGTCGCCCGCACCGGCTACACGGGCGAGGACGGCGTCGAGGTCTTTTGTGCGAATGAGCACGCGGTCAAGCTCTGGACGCTTTTGCTCGAGCACGGGCAGGCGTCGGGGTTGAAGCCCGCCGGGCTCGGTTGTCGCGACACCCTGCGCCTCGAGGCACGCCTCTCGCTGTACGGCAATGACATCGATGAGACCACCAACCCCATCGAGGCCGGCCTCAGCTGGATCGTCAAGCTCGACGCCGGCGACTTCATCGGCCGCAACGCGTTGCTCGAAGTCAAGAAGCAGGGCCTCTCCCGAAAGATCGTCGGCTTCGAAATGGTGGGCCGAGGCATCGCCCGCCACGGCTATCCGCTGCTCGACCTCGACGGCAACTCCGTCGGCTCTTGCACGAGCGGATCGCCCTCCCCCACCCTCGGCAAGAACATTGGCCTGGGCTTCCTGCCCAAGAGCATGACCAAGGTGGGCACTCGGTTCCTCGTCGACTGCCGCGGCAAACACGTGGAAGCCGTGGTGGTCAAGACCCCCTTCTACAAGCGAGCCAGTTGATCGCGCCGTCCGCGCCATAAGGAGCAGTCATGAGTGATTTCCCCAGTGACCGTCGCTACACCGAGGACCACGAGTGGGCGAAGCTCGAGGGCGACACCGTCGCCATCGGTGTGAGCGCCTTCGCCGTCGAGCAGCTCGGCGACATCACCTTGGTGAGTGTCGACGCTGCGGTCGGCGACACGCTCGAGGCCGGCAAGGCCTTCGGCACCATCGAATCGGTCAAGACCTTGTCCGACCTGTTCGCGCCGGTCTCCGGAACCCTCGAGGCCATCAACGCCGACCTCGAAGATCAACCGGAGCTCATCAACGAAGACTGCTACGAAAAAGGCTGGATGGTCAAAATCAAGCCCGCCTCCCCCGACGAGCTCGAGAAGCTACTCGACGTCGCAGCCTACGAAGTGCATGTGAAGAGCTCCGCTCACTGACCGCAGGCCTACCCGCGTTCTCGAGGTTCCTGGATGCGCTACCTCCCCCATACGCAGCAAGAGATCGAGCACATGCTCGAGGTCATCGGCGTGCCGAGCGTCGACACCCTGTTCGACGCCATTCCCACCGAGTCGCGGCTGGGTCGTCCCCTCGCGATCGACAGCGGGCTCGATGAAGTTTCGCTGATGCGTCACCTCACGGACCTGGCGAACGCCAACCAGGGGGCGTCGATGCTCTCGTTCCAAGGCGCGGGCATCTACGATCACCACGTGCCGCCTGCGGTCGACCAGCTGCTCGGCCGCAGCGAGTTCTACACCGCATACACGCCCTATCAGCCGGAGGTTGCGCAGGGAACGCTGCAGACGATCTGGGAGTTCCAGACGATCGTCGCCGAGATTCTCGGGCATCCGGTGGCGAACGCCTCGATGTACGACGGCGCGAGTGCGGCGGCGGAAGCGGCCCTGATGGCCAGGCGCATCACCAAGCGGCCGAATATCGTCGTGTGTGACGGCGTGCACCCGGAGTACATCGAGACGATCGAAACCTACATGTCCGGGTTGGACGAGGGTGTGCCCAACGTCATCCGCACGCAGGTCGACGCCAACGGCGTAACCAGCCCCGACAGCGTGGGTAGTTTGCTCGACGGTCAGGTCGCGGCGCTCGTGGTGGGCTATCCGAACTTCTTCGGATGCGTCTCGGATATTCGGGCCTTGGCTGCGCGCGCTCATGAGGCCGGGGCGCTGCTCGTGACGGCGACCCAGGATCCCTACGCGCTCGCGTTGCTCGAGGCTCCCGGGAACCTAGACGTCGACATCGCGGTGGCGGAGGGCCAAGCCATCGCCATCCCGCCCAACTTCGGTGGTCCCGGTGTGGGGATGTTCGCGGCCCGCAACGAGCGCAAGTACCTGCACGAAATGCCCGGGCGTCTGGTCGGCGAGACCGTCGACGCCAACGGCAAGCGCGGTTACGTACTGACCCTCGCGACGCGGGAGCAACACATCCGCCGCGAGCGCGCGACGAGCAACATCTGTACGAACCAGGGACTGATCGCCCTTTCGCTCACCATCCGTATGTGCTTGCTCGGCAAGCAGGGGTTCGTGGATGTGGCGCGCCAATGCCTCGCCAAGGCGACGTACTTGCGCGAGCAGATCGCAAAGCTCGACGGATACTCGCTGGTGTACGCGAACACGCTCAGCTTCAACGAGTTCCTGGTGCGGGTACGGGGCGGCAACGCTGCGAAGTTGTTCGAGCAACTGACGCGAGAGGGCGTTCTCGCCGGGGTACCTGTGTCACGGTACCTGAAAGACCGCGACGACCAGTTGTTGATCGCGGTGACAGAAAAGCATCGGCGCGAGGATCTCGACCGACTCATCGCTGCGCTTCGGGCGAGCTGATCCCCGACCCGACAACCCGACGGACCGACGCTGGGTGGCACGGCCAAACAAGCCTGGACGCGTTTCGATGCGCCGGTTTGGCCGTGGGAATCTGCCTCACGCCCACGACCAAGCACCGCGTCACAACGAGCTTCAGTCTGCTTGGTGCCACCCGGAGTGGGTTTCCCTGGGCGCCATTGGGTCATATTCGACACAAATCGCCACATTTTCTCGAATCAACCTTCGCCATCCTTCGTTGCCCGCGTCCTGACCCGTCGGTATTCTCGCCTCGTTCGAAGACGTGCCGAATCGCGAGGATCCCAATGAAACGACCCACTGAGGCTTGCATGCATCGGACGACGCGGAACTGGCTGCCGTCCTACTGCGATCCGTGTTCGTTCCTGCCCATGGTGCAGGAGACACGGATGGTCTTCCGCCGCCCGCCTTACCTGTTCCAAGACTTCGTGGGCAAGGCCCTCGCCTTCCTCCAGAGCGACAACGTCAGGAAGATGGGCTTCGCGTTCGACCCCAAGAAGGCGCTGCCCTGCAAGTGGAAGTGCTCCGATGAGTCGCTCTTCGGTGTCGACCTCGCCATCTACGCCTACACAGGACAATACCCTTTCGACAAAGGTCTCATCGGTGGGTTGTTCAATGAAGCGTCGGTGAGCGCCGCCGTGCATCA
>Ga0180009_10006943_pt1 | contig 11723 bp, 15 predicted proteins | sample OS_PC_MetaG_FD_123537 | JGI IMG/M metagenome (GOLD analysis project Ga0180009, IMG submission 123537) | Groundwater microbial communities from the Aspo Hard Rock Laboratory (HRL) deep subsurface site, Sweden - OS_PC_MetaG | ecosystem: Environmental > Aquatic > Deep subsurface > Groundwater...
AGCGAAGGACACCTACGGTTTCCTACCGCTCTATCTTCCCTTAAGATAGTTCATTGCGCAAACTCGAAGAAATCGGGGTTCAATTCCCCGTGGGGATGTTTTGAAATTAAATTTATTTGATCCCTAACTCCGTTTTGATTGCATCCATATAAAAAAGTTTATCTAAAATATTCTTCTTTTTCTTTATTGTTTTTTCCTCTTTATCTTTCAATATATTTTCAAAGTCAGGGCTGTCTGAACTCGTAATTATATACCTTTTACCTTCGTCAAATCCATAAGGAACCTGCCCATAAGCAAAAAAATCCCCCGACCATTTTTGATTTTTAATTGTTGAACCAAATTGCAAGTATTCATTTAGATTCTTGGCTTTTCTTATAATATAAAAAACTTTTCCCATTACTCTTTATCTTTTATCCCGTAATTTGTAACATAATAAACTGCTTCCCCATCAGGCAAGCTTGGACTATCAATTAACTTTGCAACCCTTGAGCCCTGTTTTGCCCGCCTTAAGTACAATCTATAAGTTGAAGCGTGACCAACAATATGTCCTCCGATTGCAGTTGTGGGGTCTCCAAAAAGTTGAGCAGGATTTGCCATAACCTGATTTGTAACATAAACCGCCAAGTTGTTGTTCTCGGCCAGCCTCATAAGTTCATGCATATACCGGTTAAGCTTCTGCTGTCTGTCTGCCAATTGTCCTCTACCAATAAATTCTGCCCTAAAATGTGCAGTAAGTGAATCGATAACAACCAGCTTTATTGGTTCACCTGATTTTATAAGTTCTGCAACTTTTTCCAATAAAAGAATCTGATGGTCAGAATTAAAAGCTCTTGCAACCAAAATGTTCTTTAGGACCATCTCAGGATTTGCACCAATACCTTCGGCAATTTGCCTTATTCTCTCCGGTCGGAATGTTCCTTCCGTATCAATATAAACTGATTTTCCTCCGGCACCGCCCTGTTCAAAAGGAAGCTGGGCATTTACTGCAAGAGCAAGCCCAAGCTGGGTTTTTCCTGAACCATATGCCCCAAAAGCCTCTGTAATCGCACGTGATTCGATCCCCTTTCCACCCAGAAGTTCATCAAAATTTTTGCTTCCGGTCGTAATGTTTATGATGTTTGACCTTTTTTTTGCAAACTCCATTCCATCACTAAAACCAAGTTCAAGAATATTTCTTGCAGCCTGAATTGCTTTTCTCGCAACAGCTGTTGAAATGCCTGCGGTGTCAGAAAGAGTTGTCGGACTCATAACCGCAAGACCCATCATATCAAAAATTCCGGCATTTTCAAGCTTAGTCAATGCCGCAGGTCCGATTCCAGGTAAATCGGTAAGTTCAGGTGCCTTCTCTTCTTTTTTTTTCTTTGAAGATTTTTTGTCCTCATCAAGAATGGCCTCCTTAATATCTTCAATTTCTTTTTTTGTTGGCATATGAATCAAAAATTGTCCCCATTTATAAGCTTTATAATAATTTAGAATATATTTCAAAAAGGTGCTTAGTAAATACTAAAAATAGAAATTTTAATTTTCAAGTTCATCAACAAGCCTTTCAACATCAACCTCTTTAACAGAGTCCACAATTAATTCGGGGTTGTGAAAATATGAATTCATTCTTACATTTCCGCCAAACATAAATTCCTTTCCAAGAAGATTTTCTTTTTGCTGATTTATTAAATTTTCATCCTCGTACTCAGTAAGACCAACCCTCTGAACCATTTCATGAAACAAAACCGCCCGTGTGTTTTCAGTCCCGTCATCAAGCACAACATTCAAAATTGCTCTTTTTTCAGTTGGAATTCCTGAAGAAATCTCTTCTTCCGTTGCTTTTTTGCCCGTTTCAGGATTTGCGGTAAAGAACCTTGGAAGAAATGCCTGAACAACAAACGCCCTCGTGTTGACCTTGTCCCCCACATTAAATTCGCTTATGCTTTTTATTTTTACCGGTTTTTCTGCCTTTACTTCCTTAAATTCTTCCTCACTTAATTTTAATTCTGAAAAGCTGCCCATATGAACTTCCCCCTGCCTCATATTCCCTGAAGTGACTTCTATCGAAACCCCTTCTTTTATGTCCCCGTCTTCAATCATCTTTATATGATTTGTATCCCATAAAACGAGCTTGATGTTAGATGTCTCATCGGCAACAATCATATTCACGACCTTTCCTTCTTCCCCCGACTTTGCTGTAAAAATTCTCATTGGATAAATTGTGATAACTTTCCCTGTGAAATGAACTTTTCTCATCCCCGGCAAAAGCTCATCAATTTTGAGTTTTTCATTATCAAAAGAAATTCCCATCTCTGCTGCAATAACTTGAAGAGCCCCCTCACGACTTATTAATCCCGAAAGCTTTGACCTTTTTGCTTCAACCCTCCGGTCAATTTCCTCCTCTTCTATCCCAGAAAGCTTTGACAACTTGTCCAAAATTTTTTCATAACTTCCTTCCATGCCTGAAAAAAATCATCACTCTTTTTAAGCATTTTGTAAATTTTAAAATAACAATTAAAAAATGCCTGAAAAATTTAAAATTAAACAAACTTTTATAAACCCGTGAAAATTTTCTAAAAAATGACAGGAATAAATGGCGCAAAGTTCAAAATCATGCCCGACTCTCCGGATACAGACCTGAATAGAATAGAGGAAGAAGCAAGAAAGATTGTTCAAAACTTTGGCGGAACAAATAAAGAGTATTCAATTGAACCAATAGCCTTTGGATTAAAGGCACTAATTGTATTTTTCTTTTATCCTGACGACAAAAATACAGAAATACTTACCGAAGAATTTGAAAAAATAGAAAACGTTGCATCTGCTCAGTTGATAGACATGAGAAAGATTGCGTGAATTTTTTTGAATCCCCCTACATCTAAATACTTATATAATATTTATCCTTCCTAAAAAAAATGACAAAAACAATTAAAGATTTAGAGAATATAAAATTAAAATTAATTGACCATATTTCCCAAAACTATGAAAAAACAAAGGCAGAAGAACTAATAAATGGGATTCGGGCAATGAATAGTGATGAGTTTGTTGAATTCCTAAAAGAACAGGGCATTCTTAACAATCAAAAAGAATCATCAAAATGCATTTTCTGCTCGATAATTTTTGGGGAAATTCCTTCAACTAAAATAAGCGAAAATGACAAGGCAATTGCAATTTTAGACATAAACCCCGCTTCGCTCGGTCACTCACTGGTAATTCCAAAAGAGCATATTGAATCAAAGGAAAAAATTCCGGGAGAAGTTGGGAAACTTGCTCTTGAAATTCAAAAAAAAATTGAAGCCTCATTTAAACCAAAAAGGGTGGATATAATTTCTTCAAATATTATGGGTCATGAAATTTTAAACGTTCTTCCTGTCTACAACGATGAAACGCTTGAATCCGAAAGGAAAAAGCTTGGTGAAAGTGAACTAATAAAAATAAAGGAAAAGCTTGACAGAATAAAAACTCAGAAAGAAAAGGAAGAACCAAAAGAAGAAAAAGAAAAAAATGAGATTAACGAAAAAAACACATGGCTTCCAAAAAGAGTCCCTTAATTTTTAAATTCAAAAAAAATTAAAAAAAGAAAGAAAATTGCTTCTTAAAAGAACCAAAAAAAGCACAAAGCTTATTAAAAAAACAGGGGCAAAAACAATTCCGGTTCGGACAAGAACTTTCTTTTTGTGATGCTTTATCAAATTTATTTCTTCCTCACTAAGCCCATCCCAATTTGCTCTTATAGTTTTGTTTTTTATCTTGACATCTTTGTAAAGCCAGTCTCCGGGAGTGAGTTTTGAAACCGGAACTTCTTTTATCATACAGTATTCGTCTACGGATTTTAAAAAAATGTAAAGGTAAGGAATCAAAAAAAGAACTATTCCAAAATAAACAAGGTAACTCATGAAAAAACCAAGAGCAAGAAACAAAATACCAAAAGAGGAATAAATGATAAAAATTCTTTTGTTTTTTGAAAAAGTTTTCCCAAATCCCTTTTTGAATTGTTTAAAATTTTTAATGCTTATAAAAGTGCTTCCAATTATCCCATAAAACCCTCCCACGCCAAAAAATAAAAAGAAAAATAAGATAAACACCTCCACATTCTGCTCAAAAATCAAAAAAACAGGGAGAACAGCTCCAAGAGAAATCATCAGTTTGACATCTCCTCCCGCAAAAACTCTTCCATAATAAAAAAGGTTTCCAAGGATAAAGAAAACCCCCAGACCAATCAATCCCTGATAAAAAAAATCAAAATTCCCTTTTAAAAAATTCCCTGGATTCACCAATATAAAATAAATTACACAAATAAAGATTAAGGAATAAAAGAAAAATCTCAGAAGTTCCTCTCCTCTCGTTTTAAAGTAAGACCCATGGAAATTTAATACCAAAAAAAGACCCAATGCAAATAAAACTATCGCCCAAAAAAATCCATCCCCCGAACCCAAAAAAAGTGAATAAAAAAATCTGAATCCAAGGGCAAAAACTATAAGGCTAAAATTTAACCAATTGGGAATTTCTCTTGACTTAATATCCGAAAAAGTTGCAAATACAATCCAAATTAAAGCAAGCCCCAATAAAAAATCCACTTCAATCATCAATTAGTTTGGAAAAGAGAGTTTATAAAAATTAATTCTTTTTATTTTTATTGTCCTGAGATTTCTTTAGGTCAATTTCGCTGGTTCGACGCCTTCCTCCGGATTTGTAGGGATGCTTCTTCTTTTCCTTAAACTTGGATTTTTTCTTATTACGCTTTTCTTCATTAATTCTTGCCATAAGGAATAAAACAAAAAAAGGTTTAAAATTCTTGCTAAAATTCCCAAAATGAGGACTTAGTTAATTACACACCTTTCATCTGGTGCAAGGTTAGAAGCAAGGAAACTCACATCATACCTTACATTCCCGGTAGAAGTTGTTTTTGCTCCTCTTTTCCCATCGATAACAATATCCTCACAAGTCAATTCACAGCTTATAGTTGGGCAATCAGGAATCCTATATTTCTCAAAATTGCTTATTGACGAAAACACCGCACACGTTGATTTAACCTCCACCTTGTCTTCATTCGCCCTTAGTGTTCTCTCACCAGAACAATAACTATAAACGCTTGAAATGGAACAATATGAGCTACAATCCCGAATTACGTCATCAACATTGCTTGGGCTAACAAGGCTTTTAAAACCGCTCCACCCTGTAACAAATCCCCAGATAAGGATAACAAGAATTATCAATCCCAAAATTAAAAGAACAATTGTGCTCGTACTTAAACCCTGGCCTTTTTTGTTTTGCATCGTCTCTCTTAATTAATATGAGTAAAAAATATTTATAAAACTTCCTATGAAGGAACCTGATATTTTATGGAGAACAAAAGCACCTTTTTTTGGTTTATGAAAGGAATCCCCTCATCAATTGAAATATTTGAAAAAAAGTACCTTCTTCCAAAGTCCTCAGTAATGTTCCCTCCAAAAATAGAGTCTAAAGTTGCCTCATCCATTTCATGGTTCTTATAAAAAAGATATTCATCTGCCATGGAGTTTATGCTTTGCATAACATCCACACTCACAAAAGAATTGCTTGTTTTAAAATCAGCGATAAAAAATGTCAGAAGGGCAAATGCAAGAAGGGCAAAAATCCCAATTACAAGAAGAGTTATCGGAAGGTCTCCTTTTTTTGATTTAAATTTTATCATCTCCGGTTATACCTCAAAATTATTTCTTTCTTTGTTTCATTAAAATCAATTGCAAATCCTTCCTGAGACAAAAGTCTTTGAAATTCCCTATCTAAAATAATTTTCTTTGATTCTGATGGAAGTGTTACATATGTAAAAAGGGATTTTTTTAAAAAGGGGTCAGTTCCGATAAAATGCCCTGTTAAAGATAAACTAGGACGAAATTCACTTGAGATGCTTTTTGTGCTTGCAAGTAAAGACGCCCCAAAGATAAAAAATAAAACAAGAACAAGAATAATCACAGTTGCAATTATCCAAGTTAAAGTTTCTCCAACCTGCCCTCTTGAATTTATTTTATTATACATTTTCTTGCACCTTCCCTACAATTGACAAAATTTTCACAAGATAAACCGCACCCCCAGGAGCATTCATGAAAAATTCTTTTTCAACACAAGTTGCAAGTTTTGATCGGTCTGCAACTTTTTCTTCACAGTCAGGCTTCCAGTTCAAATTTCCCTCAGAAAGAACAAATGAACTCCTTCTTAAGTTTGTATCCGGAAAAAAATTAACCTCTACATAATATTCTGGTCTTACAAACTCTTTTCCAGGATCAAAGTTTAAAGTGCAAAAGCTTAGAAAATTATCTTTAAAGTCCTCCCTAAAAGTTCCCTGAGGAGTCAAAAGCAGGCTATTTGATTCGCCTCCAAAGTATACGCAGTCTGCAACTTTTTCCGCAAGAATTCTTGCTTCAACTTCTCTAACATCATAACCCTTACCGTAAAAAGTATTAACCATAAGGACAACTCCCACAGCAACAATTACCAAAATTGCAAACCAATAGACCGAAAGAATTTTGTCGCCGCGTTTATTTTGAAGTTTCATGCTCTTTTCCTGTTAAAATTTAAAACGTAAAATCCTTCATAACCCGGATTTTTATCCGGATAATAACTTACATTTATGTCATTAAAATAATGGTAACTTGACCCTCCTTTGTCACTTAGTTTGATTGTTACATAGCCGTCTGCAATTTTGAGAATTTCGGAAAAGTCAATTCCATTTTCATCGGAAACTTCTTTTGCTTTTTGAAGGTTTACATTTATTATTGTCCCATGTTTTGCTGAATCAACTAAAAGTGCAATTTCTTTTGAATAAGAACCTTCAATTAAAACCGCTCCTCCGGCCTGCTTTAACAAAAACAAAACCAAAATTGTTAAAAAAATTATATTTAGCACAAGAAAAATAACATTTTCGGCCAGAATCTCTCCTCTTTTTTTCATGAGATAAAAAAGAAAAAAGAATTAATAAAAGTTGCCCTGAACAAAATTCCCATTTTTAACTTGAAGTAGTAATTGTTTCACAGCCAAGATCATTGAACTGGCGGGAATTGACCTCAACCAAAGTTGAAGGAATAAACCTATTTCCCGAACTTCCCAAAATTACCGGCGCTAAAAAATACGTTGAAACCCCTCCAACCGTGAAAGCAAGAGCACCTACAACAAGGCCTGCCCCTCCTGTTGCAGCAATTGCAACAAATCCGATTGCTCCAAGGCCTGCCCAAGTCCATGCACTGGTCTTGCTCCACGCTCCAACCAGCGAATAATATTGATTTTGAAGGGTCACATTTCCAAAGTCCCCAGAATAAATCCTGTTCACATCATTAGTCCCAAGGAGGTAATAAAGGTATGTTTGATCCCCTGAATAAGTGTGTGTTGCCATGTAATTATAAAACTCCCTTTTATCAAATTCCTGTGTCCCTTCAAAAACCCGATTTCCAACAGAATCATCAAAGGCTATTTGACTGCATATTGAACAATATAGTGTTGGAAGGGTGTCTGAACCAACATAATTAACTTTTCCCTCACCAAACATCCACCAACACTCTGCAAGCTGTTCACTAAGAGCACCATATAATTCATCTTTGGTATTTACCCTTATAATATCCGGATTTGTCATCGCCTCACAACTTCCATCAGAACTCATACAAACATACCTTCTTTTACACTGAAGTGGAAAAGTATCTGCTGGTAAAATTGATTTTCCCCGGGTAACAACAGAATTGTGACAAATTTCCTGTTCGGTTTGTTTTCCAAGATTAATTCTTATAAGAAAAAAAACAATTACTGCAAAACTTACAATTAAAATTATTAGGATAACTATCTGTTGTGTTGTCAACTCCCCTTTTTTTGAAAATTCCATTTAAATCGCTCCCAGATTCTGAAACAAAGTATACAATCCTATTAAAGCTATTGAAAAAAGGAAAATCCACAAAAGATATTTAAAAAGGTCTTCAAAATTCATGCTTCAGAAATAACTATTGCCCCTCCATTTTTGCTAATCAAAATATTTGTTCCCCCATCAGATGCAGATTTTATCTCAAAATCCTGAAATTTACTAAGAGCAGGAATTGCAAGACACACCCCTTTTTTATCACACTCATTTAGCTGCCTATCTTTGGCTAACTGAATTCCAAAAACATTAATGTTATCATAAAATACCTCATCACAAATGCACAAACAATTTTCTCCCGCACATAAATTTGGTTTTCTTTCACTTCCCGTATATGAAAAAATGTTCCATCCCTCGGGGTTTATGTCCGTAATCCTTTCGCTTGTGATAACCCCTGAATTTAAGCGGGTAACAATGTCCTTCATCCGGTTTACCACTTCTGTCGCCTGAGCCTTTGCCTGTTCATTTGCATTGGCATAGTAAAGAGCAAAAAGAAGGTATATGAGAAAAGATATTGAAATCACCGCAAGAACTACCTTTAAAACTTCACTTGCAAGAAGCATCCCTTTTTTTCTCATAAAAGTGCCCTCCAAAAACTGGGGGGAGCCACTCCTCCAAGTCCTTCAAAAAACTCAAGAATATTATTTTTAAAAACAAAATAAAGCCCGGCTATCACTGCAATAACCACAAGGATTCCAAGAATTATTTTTACAATTTGCCCAACCGCTAACTCTGACATTTATCCTCCTCTAAAAATATTTTTAAATTGATCAAGAATAGAAATTCCTTTTCCTTTCAAAACAAAAATTGCAATCATTAAAACTACCAAAACAGCAACCGCAATTAAAATCCACGGGAGATATTCTGAAACAATGCCTTTTTTATTAAAAATCTTCCTCCCCCCCATAAGATTAATAAGAAAAAACTATTTAATAAAGGTTTCTTGAAAAAAATTATAAGGAAAACTAATCCAGAAATAAAAAGTAATTTATTCCTCCCAAAACTCATCTAGAAATAAGCAAAAAAACCAATTCAAAGATTTAGAAATTCAAACCAATCTTATTTATATTTATTTCTTTATGCCCAACATTTCCAAAATCCTGGCCCACAAATTTGAAAGATTCTTTTCATCCTCTTCTAAAGATGCAACATCATAACCTGTGAACCCTGGTTGAGGAAACGAAGTATTACCTACGACAGATTCAGTTAAGGCATAATATCTGTCCACTGCAGGAATAGTATTTCCAGAATTAATATACTCTGGGCCGTATGCGGGCCAAGGTTTTTCAATGGGCCACCACGAAGGCTTTCCTTCAAGGAACATCGAGTTTGGAATAGGTGTTGATTCTCCGCCTAAAGAACTCTCCCAATTAGTAAATGCTCCATCCAAGTAATTATAATTTCCATGAACTAATATCGTCGCAGCACCATCAGAATGAAGATTGATTACACCATCTTCTGTTGTTTGGCCCAACAATCCAAGTTCATTGCCAATAAGATTGTGATTATAATTGTTTCCAGATACATCAATATGGGAGAATCTGCCAAGATTTGTTACATGTCCATCCACACGAGGAATTCTATTCCTAAAGAAGGTGGTGGGACCGTTCGTACCATGCACATTATCTGTGGCAATTTTTTGGCCTTCATTTCCTTCAAACAAATTCATATTAGGATAATTCCCATGCGCTAATAAATCAGTAAATAACCAGTTAATAGTCTCATTGTAACTATTTGCCCCCCATGGATCTTTAGAGTAACTATAGGCAAATACATTCCCAGAACTACCATCTGAAAGAACCATTGAATGTCTTAAATAAGCAAAGATAGAATTAATTATTAAATTATCAGAGGATCTTCCTTCTATTGTCACCCCATAGCCTTGACCACCACTTCCTCTTACCCATGCATCACTAAAAACACTATCTCTTATTTCAGAGCCAAAAGTTTGGTCAACCATGTTCACATGTTGACTGTAAGCCATATTACTCCAAACATTTTTAACCCAACAATGAACAGCACCAGCCATATTTATATTTGATCCAGAACTACCTTCAACCTTGTCAATGAACAAATCTTCTATTCCAGCGAACTTATATCCAGGCTCTGCTTTTACTTTTGGATTTAAACTTGTTTTATAATTTAAATATGCCGGCCTGTTAAGAGTAATTGTATTAGTCGCAGAATTAATTGATTCTATAAGTGCAACCTGTCCCATAGACCTGTCCTGTGTCCAACTCGAACAACCACTATAGCCACATGCAAAGAGCTCCGGATCATTATCTTGTCTTATTTCTAAATATTCTCCAACTGAAATTCCACTAAGAGAACTAACCTTTATCTCAAATGAACCTTGAGCGACATTTTCTGTAACAGAAATGTCTGGGTCGGGCCTCCAGTCAGTCATTTCAATACATGTTCCAGAATCGCATATGATTTTAGTCTCAAACATTCCTGCACCCCTTAAAACTTTATACTGGGGAATATCTATCTCACTTGTGATTAAATATTCTCCTTGTGGCAAATATAATGCTTTTTGTTGTGCCATTGCATTCAAAGCACTCTGAATCGCTTGCGTATCGTCTGCAACTCCATTGCCTACAGCATTATATGGTGAGCCCATAACATCAATATTGCTATTTGGATAATTAGGTATCCCTCCTGGAATTCCTGGATTCCAATCAATACTTCTGTCCGAAGGCAAGAATCCAACTCCACTCTCACAATCCTCTGGACAATTATTTACATCCTCACCGGGTTCACATTGACCATTTCCACAAACAGGTACAGCGACGTTAACAGTCATGGTATCTTCGGAATTAAGTTCCCCATCGTCACCAAGTAATTTCAAAACGTATTCGCCATCCAATGAAAAAGTAGCCGTTGTTGAAGCAACATATGCATTATCAAAAGTAATTGTTCCTAGACCAGAAACTTTACTCCACTGAACATTTATTTCCCCGGGGGGATCAGGCAAACCATCGTCACTAACAACACCAGATAATTGAGCAGACTGAGAAATGTAAATGCTTCTATCAGGACCTGCATCAACTATTGGTGCCTGATTAACTGGAGGATTCAATTCAACACCCCAAATCTCAAATTCAAATAAACCAGCCCAATAATTCTCACTTTGAGTCTCAAAATTCATTCTAACATATTGAATCTGAATCGGAGTAAAGGAATCATTTGTCCATTGCTCCACTAAAGAAGCTTTAGAAGAAACAACAGTTGTCCATACTACACCATCCAGACTTCCTTCGACATTATACTGATAAATCCTGCCAAGATTCCATCTATAAGGAGAAAACTTAGTTTCATAAACTTCTTGAACTCCTCCCAAATCAAAAGTAATCGAAACATCCACATTCATAGTCCCTACATTGGCACTTTGATGGGCAGCCCACCTCGTCGACAAAGTATCATCATAAGAATTTTCTATTGGATTCTCAGTTTGATGAGTGTCTGCATTATCAACAGCAAAGATAACTCTTAGTTTCTCGGAAGTACTTACACAAATAGGATCATTAACACAATCAGAATCATCACAATCAATCAATTCATCACAATCATCATCAACATTATTATCACAAACTTCAGATACTCCTGGATTTATTGAAGGATTGTCGTCGTCACAATCTGTATTAGGTCCTCCACCTATACACCACCAGAATTCATCATATTCATCTTGATCTGTATCACAAATTCCTTCACAACCTTCATTTATTTCTCCATTACAATTATTATCAATTTCATCTCCACAAAGTTCAACCTGTCCAGGATTAACATTTGGATCATTATCATTACAATCATTACCAGTAGAACAACTAACCTCTTCCTTATCGTAGCCATCTGCATCATTATC
>Ga0180009_10006944_pt1 | contig 11720 bp, 12 predicted proteins | sample OS_PC_MetaG_FD_123537 | JGI IMG/M metagenome (GOLD analysis project Ga0180009, IMG submission 123537) | Groundwater microbial communities from the Aspo Hard Rock Laboratory (HRL) deep subsurface site, Sweden - OS_PC_MetaG | ecosystem: Environmental > Aquatic > Deep subsurface > Groundwater...
AAGATAATCAAAGAAGAATCAGTTGCTGCAGGAGTAAGAAGGATCAAGGCTATTTTGGAATGAGCTATTTTTAATAATTCTATGGAAAATCTTAACAGGACCTGAACTTTTGCGAATTATACATAAATGGTGTACAAGCATCCGAAGAAGTTTAGAGGACAAAACATTTAAATAGTATGGATATTATCCTATCCATATGGATAATAAAATAACCAAATGGTCAGTTTTAGAACCACTGCTTCAACAAGATAATTTGCATCTAAGAGAGATATCAAGGATATTAAAAAAACCCCATGCAAGTCTGAGAAAACATCTTAGCTCTTTCGAAAAAGAAGGCATAGTAAGAAAAGAAATTAAGGGGAGAATGACTTTTTACAGAATCAACTACTCAAATTCACTGATTATTGATTATCTTACGATAGTTGAGAAGGAAAGACTTGTCTATAAATGCAAAAGAGAACCCCTCATAAATGAATTGGTATCTTTTCTGCATCAATACTTAAAAGAAGAGAATAGAGCATTGATATTTGGCTCGTCCGTTAATGATTTTAAAAAAGCCAATGATATTGACTTGATCATTACTGGAAAAATAGATTTTGAAAAAAAGTTAATAGATTTTGAGAAGAAATTTAACCTAAAAGTCCATTTGATCAATGTGAAAGATTTAAATGAAATAAAAGAGGGGTTAAAAATTGAAGTAAAGAAAAAACATCTTATAATACAGGGAAGCGAAGAGGTGATAAAATGGCTAGTTTAGATTGGTGTAAAAGGCAAAAAGATGGTCCAAAATTTACTGAACCCAATGAGAATTTATGCAATGAATATTATAAAAGTGCTGAAGAAACATTAGCCTTCCTGAAAGATGCCGGAGGCCTAAAAACAAAATTAAATATGTAGCTTGCGACAACAAAATACTATTGTGAATATTTTGCAGTTTATGCTCTGCTTATGAAAATTGGCATAAAAAGTGAAATTCATGATTGCACAATAGAAATATGTGGTTTTTTGGAAAAAGAAGGGTTATTGCCTATTGGAACATATAAAAAATTAGAAGATGACAAAAGATTGAGAATTGATAACCAGTATTATCTTAAAAATATTGAAGTGAAAATAAATTTCGATGAGCTGGTGAATTTTATTCTAGATATAAAGAAAAGGATAAACATGTTAACTTTAGATGATATAAACAAAATAAGGAAAAAACCAGCATTATTCGAATAGAATAGATAAGATTATAAATATCAAAGATGAATTATCTGTATTAAAGAGAGGACTCTTGAGGGTTGCTGGAATGAATGAAAACCCGCAGGAGGTTTTTATAATGGAAGTAGAATTATTTGAAAAGCCCAAGAAAGATGCAGTGGTCATAGAGGGATTTCCTGGTTTTGGTCTTGTAAGCACAATAACGACAGAATTCTTGATAGATCATTTGAAGGCAAAGATGATTGGAAAAATAAAGACTGACAAGGTTCAGCCAATGATCGCAATTCACAAGGGAGAAGTAATAGAGCCTCTTGGAATTTTCTACAGCGCAAAGGAAAATGTGATCATTGTAAGAGCAATTACCCCTGTAAAAGACATAGAATGGGAATTAACACAATGTCTTATGGAATTTTACAAAAGCATAAAGGCAAAAGAAATGATATCAATAGAAGGAATCTCTAGTGATGGAAAGCCCCCAGAGCCAGAAGCATTTTATTATTCTAACCACAAAATAAGGAGCAATAAGTTTGAAAGCCTTAATATAAGAAAACTTGAAGAGGGAATTATTATGGGTGTGACTGCTTCATTGCTTTCAAAAATGCCTGAAACAACTTTTGTTTTTGCAGAAGCATATGCCGATCTTCCTGACTCAAGAGCCGCCGCAAAAGTAATAGAGGTTCTTGACCAATATCTTGGATTGAAAGTTGACTACAAGCCTCTTCTTAAGAAAGCCCAATCATTTGAAGGAAAAATAAAAGATATTCTTATGAAAGGTGTTTCTGCCAATAAGGAAAAGATTAAGAAAGAAAGTTATTTCGGCTAAATTAATTTCCCCACTTGCATCCAATTTTATTATCTATTGCCCACCTTTCTGCATCGATCATCACTTTTTTATATTTTTTATTTTCTTGAGAAGACCTGGCAACTGCAAGCCCTTCTTGTACTAATTTTATATTGATATTCTCTCCATCAAGAATAATATATCTCAAATATCGGCCATACATGTCTTGATCTTCTTCATCTGCTTCCAAATAGACCTCTTTATTCAAAACCAGCTCTTCTAACCTCTTCTTTGCTTGAGAATAGCAAGGATATCCCTTTTCATCAGTATCTATCCCAAGTAGCCTTACAGAATCTCCCCCCTCGATTATTACAGTATCCCCATCAATAACTTTGGTTACAAGTCTTATTTCCCCCATATTTGTAGGGTATCCAGTTAGATTATAATCATTAATTAGAAAAATAGCGCCCATTATGATCAATGTAACTACCGTTGCAAAAAAGAGGTTTTTGATATTTCTTTTTTTCATAGAATTAATTTACCCTTGAAATTATGCTATTAATGTTTGTTACGACATGCGCTATTGCCTCATCGTCAGAACATTGACTTTTTCCCTTATAGGTCAATGCTTCAGTTACAGCAGCAATCATTGCCTTTTTAGTTAATTGTAGATCTGCCATTTTTACCACCCCTTTTGATATAGAACATTTAGTTTCCAACTTTATAATATTTGTGGAGATTTTATTCAATATAAATTGCGGGCTTTCCTGGTTTGGCTTTTCCGGCCTTATTCTGTGGATCATATTTGGCTTTGTCATTTACTGCAAAAACCTTTACTTCCTTAGAAAGTTTCTTTCCTAATTTCTCAGTATCATAATTTTTAAGTTCGGGAGGGATTACATAAAGGAATATTTTCTCCCCCTCATTATTTGTTTTTTCTTTGATTATTCTCAAAATATTCTGTATGTCAGACAATGTGTTGCTAATAGCTTTCTCTTGCTGCTCAATTTTATCATTTATCTTCTTTTCATCAATGGCTGGCCATTTTTCAGATACAATTAAAGATTTTTTTCCAAGTTTGTGCCACATCTCCTCACAAACATGGGGCATTATTGGAGAGATCATAAGAACAAGCCTTTCTAGAATTTCTTTTGGGATTTGATCCTTTTCAGAAAGATAATTTACCATATCCATAAATTCGATTATGCCCTTATTGAATTCAAAATGATCATAGCTATGCCCCATGGTCTTCAGTAACTTATTTATTTTATGGTCCATGATTTCATCAGACCTTCCTCCGATTTTGTCAAACATTCTCATGAATCGATTTACCATTCTGAATGCTCCCTCAATCCCCTTGTCATCCCAGTCTATGTCTTTGTCAGGACCGGCAACAAATGAAAGGAATAATCGTGCAGTATCTATGCCATACTTTTTAGATATCTCTTCGGCAGTAATAGTATTGCCATGACTCTTGCTCATTCTCTCCCCGTCCTTGTGAACTATGCCTTGATTAAACAATTTAGAAAATGGCTCATCAATCTCAAGAAGCTTTAAATCTCTCATAAATTTTGTAAAGAATCTTGCATAAAGTAAATGGAGTACTGCGTGTTCAACCCCTCCTATATATTGGTCAACCGGCATCCAATGAGCAACTTTTTTCTTGTCAAATATTTCTTTTTTATTTTGATTATCGCAATATCTCAGATAATACCAGCTCGAATCAAAAAATCCTCCAATAGTATCTGTCTCCCTTTTTCCTTTTCCACTGCATTTTGGACATTTTACATTTACAAATTTTTCATTTGTTAATAATGGATTTCCCTTACCAGTAAACTTGACGTCCACCGGTAACTCGACAGGGAGATTCTTTTCTGGAACAGGAACTGCCCCACATTTTTCACAATAGATAATTGGAATTGGAGTCCCCCAATATCTCTGCCTTGAAATAAGCCAATCTCTGATTTTATATTCGGTTGAAAATCCTCCAACCTTTTTATCTTCTAATGATTTTGTTATATGTTCCTTGGCCTCTTCGCTGTTTAGATCATTGAAGGGTGCAGAATTTACAAGTATCCCCAATCCATCATATGCTTCTTTCATTTTGAGAACATCAATTTTTCTGTCATCAGGCTGAATAACCAGTTTTATCGGAATTTTGTATTTCTTTGCAAATTCAAAATCCCTTTGGTCATGTGCTGGAACCGCCATTACTACCCCTGTCCCATAATCCGCAATTACGAAGTTTGATGCATAAATTGGGATTTGTCCCCCAGTCAAAGGATGAATTGCATACTTCCCTGTGAAGAATCCTCCCTTCTCCTTGTCAACTTCAAGTTTTTGAGCAACCGAAGTACTTTTCAATAATTTTAGATATCCTTTTTCAGCCTTTGTCCCCTTGACAAGTTCAGCAACAAGAGGACTTTGCACAGCAGCAACGAGGAACATCACCCCAAACAATGTATCTGGCCGGGTTGTAAACACCTCTACGGTTTTATCAGAATTGTCTAATTTAAAAATAACTTTTGTTCCCTCGCTCTTTCCAATCCAATTTCGCTGCATCTCCTTAACCTTCGATGGCCATTCAATTTTATCCAATCCCTTCAAAAGCTCATCAGCGTATTCTGTGATTTTCAAGAACCATTGGTCTAGCTGTTTGATAGTGGTTTCAGACTCGCATCTCCAGCATTTTCCATCTATGACTTCTTCATTTGCAAGGACAGTATTGCATTTTTCACACCAGTTTACTGGAGCTTTCTTCCGATAGGCAATTCCCTTTTTTAGCATCTGCAAGAATAGCCATTGATTCCATTTGTAGTAATCCGGATAGCATGTTGCAAGTTCCCTATCCCAATCATAGCTTAACCCAAGATCCTTCATTAATCGCTTAATATTTTCAATTGCATTTTTGGTGTATTCTGCAGGATGAATCTTTGCTTTTATTGCAGCATTCTCCGCAGGCAAGCCAAAGGCATCAAACCCCATAGGATATAAAACACTAAAACCATTCATCCTCTTGAATCTTGCAATGGTGTCTCCGATAGAATAATTTCGAACATGCCCCATGTGAAGATAGGATGCGGAAGGATATGGAAACATCTCTAAACAGTAGAACTTTTCCTTGGCCTTGTCATCTGCAACGAATGCTTTATTCTTTTCCCACTCTGCCTGCCACTTTTTTTCTATAGCATTAAAATCAGTTTTCTGTTCCTCAGAAAAATCTCCCTCCACATCTTTCTTCACAACCTCTTTTTTTGTCCTCTTCATATCATCTCTTCGGAAGAAGTATTTAAATTACTTTTGGCCATCAGATTTTAGTGATTTTTCACCCAGATCTTTCTATTTTTGGAAAAAACAAAAAAGACCGATCCCATTAAGTGTAGCAATAGATATTATTAAAAAAGAAAGAATCCTCTCTGTAAATATTGAATCTTTTTCAGTCAGTGGAGGAAATAAGATATTCCCCCCAAACGAGAAAGATGGATCATTCTATTATTTTTTAGGATTAATTTTAGGAGATGGGTGCTTAATCCATTCCAAAAAAAAAGGTAATCGTAATACTTATCTTATCCAAGTTACATTTAGGGAAAAAGAATCTGCAGAAAGGATAAAAAAATGGGCTGGAAAATCATTTAACATCGTTCCCGCGATATATCCTGGAAGGGGTTGTTTCAATTTATGTATTTTTTCTAAACCCCTGGTAATTATCTTGCATAAAAAATATGAGATTCCTCTCGGACTAAAGTATGCCTCTATAAAAGTTCCTGAAATTATTAAGACTAGTTCAGATAAGCAGATTAAACTCTTTTTAAGAGGAGTTTTTGATAGTGACGGGAATATATATTTGCACCGTGGTAAAAAAAGTGTGCAATTAAGACAAAAATCTAATATCTTTCTAAAAGAATTAAGGGATCTCTTTTTTAAAATAGGGGTAGAATTTAGGGAGCCCTATTACGACATCGGCAATAATTCTTGGGTACTTTGGACTTCAAAAAAAGAGACTGTAGATAATTTTATAAAGAAAATAATGAGTGTTAATATATGCCCTCGTAGCTCAGCCTGGATAGAGCATTAGCCTTCTAAAATGAGTGGTTTATAGCCATAAAAGAGGAAAGCTAGGGGTCGCAGGTTCGAATCCTGTCGAGGGCGTTCATAAAAAAATGGTTAGAATTCTATATGGAGTTTCAGGAGAAGGAAGCGGACATGCTACCAGGAGCAAAGTTGTAATTGAACATCTTCAAAGAGAACATGAAGTTAAAGTGATTACATATGGGAGGGGATATTCCTTGCTTAAGGATCAATTTAATGCTGAAGAAGTATATGGGTTCAATCTAATTTATGGAAGAAAAATAAAAAAAGGAAAAACAGTTATGAATAATTTAACCAGGCTTATAAAAGAATTTCCTGAAACATTCAGAAACATAAGAAGAATTATGAAAACATTCAAGCCAGATATAATAATCTCTGACTTCGAACCTATTTCCAGCCTAATCTCTTTTTTCTCTGGAATCCCCTTGATATCGATAGATAATCAACATATGTTGACAAACTGCAAGATAGAATATCCTAAAAAATATAGAAATAATTTCTTCCTTTCAAACTTTATTGTAAAAGCCTATCTTGCCAGGGCAGACTATTTTCTTATCACAAGTTTTTACCATCCAGAAATAATTCAGAGCAAGAAGGAAAAAACATTTTTGTTTCCCCCAATACTTGGAAAAGGGGTATTGAAACTAAAACCAGGAAATGGAAATTTTATTCTAGCCTATCTTACCGGTAAGGAAGACAATGAAATATTTAATGAATTAAAGAAAATTAATGAAAAAGTAATAATCTATGGATTAAACAGAGATGAGAAACTTGGAAATATCCAATTAAAAAAATTCAGTGAAAAGTATTTTTTGAATGATTTGGCAAACTGCAAGTTTGTAATAGCAACTGCAGGACTAAGTTTGATTTCAGAAGCATTACATCTCAAAAAACCGCTATTAACAATTCCAATCGGGGACCATTTTGAACAGATTGCAAATGCATATTATCTTCAAAAACTAGGATATGGGGAATTTCATGAAAAATTGAATGAAGAAAAAGTATTATCTTTCAAACAAAGCATTAAGAATTATAAGAAAAAACTTGAAGAATATAAAAGAGAAGACAATTCCAAGATATTCAATAAGATTGATGATTTAATCGAAGAACTGAAAAATGATTAAAACACTGCATTTAAACCGATGAGTGTTTTGTCATGCTCAAGAATTGAAAACATGCTCAAAAGCTTTGCTTTTGGACACACCAAAAACTTCCAGTTTTTCAGTGATTCTTGGACACAGAAAATTTTCTTAATTTTCTTGTGCTAAAAAGCATAAGCTTTTTTAGCATTAAACTTTTATCTGTTTGAATTCATCTACTTTTTTTGAATGTGTATCCATTCTTCCGGCCGCCAAGCAAATCCAGCACGTATGTACTGAACCATCTGCCTCTTTCACAACACCGGTGCCATGACATTTTTCACAACTGCTATCCATCGATATCAAACATAAAAAGAACATTTAAACTTTTCTAGTTTACAAAGCAATATTCAGAATGGAAGTTAATGCCAACTTTATGATGTTGATTGTTGTTATTAGAAGGAAAGTAGATCATTAAGCTATTTAATTTTCTTAATTAAAGTTCTTTTTGAAAAGAAATTTAGGGTTGATAGTCAAGAAAACCGTTAGGTTTTCTTACTTATTCATAACGAAGAGCTTCAACAGGTTTTAACCTTGCGGCCCTTATGGCTGGAAGAATGCCGGATATGGCTCCAACTGTAAAAGAGAATAAGATGGAAAAGATTATCAGGCTTGCAGAAAATTTTATCTTAAGTATAGAATATCCCGCACTAGCAGCGATAAACTCCACAAACTTTCCAGCAATAACTCCAAGAGTAGTCCCTATTGCTCCTCCAACCAACCCAAGAACCCCTGCCTCTATCAAGAATATTGTGATTATGCTGCTGTTCTTTGCACCTATTGCTTTCATTATTCCTATTTCCCTTGTTCTTTCCATAACGGAAGTGTACATAGTGTTCATTATTCCAACTCCTCCAACAACAAGTGATATCGTTGCCAAACCTATCAAAACTGCTTGGACAATATTCAAAATCTTAGAAAATGAATTTATTGCCTGCTGAGTAGTTTGGACTGTGAAATCTTCTTCTCCCTTTTCAACATCCCTTTCTTTTCTCAGCTCTTTTCTCACTCTTTCTGCAATCTCATCAACTCTCGAAGCATCTGAAACCTGAGCAATAACAAACCCGTAATCTCTCTTTCCACCCATTAAATCAAGATAGGTGTCTATGGGGATGTAAACTTGTGAATCATCCTGCGGGCTTCCAATCTTCCCCATATGCCCTACAACTTTAAACTCTGTTCCCTCAATAATTATCTTATCCCTTATCTCAACAGGTTTTTCATAAAAATTTTCTTCATAAAGATAATATCCGACTATCGCAACATATTTGTCTCCTTCTTCCAGATTTCTCCCGTCCACAACATTAAAATTTGAATAACTTTGGAGAATTGTTTTGGATTCATCAGTTGGAAGTCCAATCAACCAAGTATATTTGGTTTCATCTTTGAAAGAGATTTTAGCAATTTTATAACTCATTCCAGAAACAAGTTTGATTCCCGGAGTTTTTCGAATAGTATCTAAATCCTTATCAAGTAATTTTGGTCCCCCTACTTGCCCTACTCCAAAAAATGAACCAGATCCCCCTGGAAATATCATTATTTTATCCACGCCCATGGCTTCAAATTGATCTTGAATTGTTCCCTTCAACCCCTGTCCCAATGAGATCAAAGTGACTATCATTGCAATCCCGATGAATATTCCAATCATTGTCAGAATGGATCTCAGCTTTCTCTGCTGGAATGTTCCAAAGGTGAATTTTAGATATTTTAACATGCTTAGAAATTCCTCCTAGAAAATTTTCGGTGTATCAAAAATATTTTATTTTTTAACATTTAATGCCCCCTTATGGCATCGATTGGTTTTAGTTTTGACGCCTGCATTGCTGGGAAAACCCCTGAAACTGACCCTATGATAAAAGAGAATGCAAGAACCCCTATGATGACCATGAATGAAATATGTGGAATCAATGCAATGCCATACAAATCTGCGATGAACTGCGCAACCTTTCCAATCAATAGGCCAAGAACTATTCCTATAGTCCCCCCTACAAGCCCTATGGTTCCAGATTCAACTAAAAATAGATCCCTTATCTGTGAACCCTTTGCACCCAGCGCTTTCATTATTCCTATTTCCCTTGTCCTTTCCATAACAGAAGTGTACATGGTATTCATTATCCCTATCCCTCCGACTATGAGGGAAACTGCTGCAATCCCGACAAGGATTATTTGGACAATTGAAAGAATTTGATTCAACATATCAACAGATTGCTCTGCAGTTTGAACTGTAAAATCTTCTTCTCCTTCTTCGACATCTCTTGACTTTCTAAGATCTTTCTTTATTTCCTCTGCAATCTTCCCAACATCTGCATTTTCAGATGTGACAACAAATATCATGCTCAATTTATCAGGCTCATTGAAAAGTTCTCTGGCAGAATCCATTGGAATTTTTATTATGCTATCATGGATTCCAGTTCCAGCTTTTTTCCTTACCCCCACAACTTCAAAATCTTGTTTTTCTATTTGGAAATTGTTCCCGACCCTCATGCTTTTGTCAAATAAGTCATCACCAAAATTATACCCTAAATCTGCATTATATTTGTCTCCATTCCTTACGCTCCTTCCAGAGTCTATTTGGAAAAAACTTATCTCATCAATAACTTTTCTGCTTTCAGAGTCTGTCGGGACTCCTGCAACGCTTTGATATTTTACTTGCCTATTGAAGTCTATTCTTGCAGTCTGCATCAAAATTCCCACAACTTCATTCACTCCCGAAACCTCTGAGATGGTTTTTACGTCCTTGTCAGAAAGTTTTGCAGTTGTTAATTCTGATCCTACAGGACCGAGACTGACTCCTCCGGCAGTAACCGTTATTCTGTTAGTCCCAAGTTTTTGAAATTGATCAGTTATAGAATCCTGCATTCCTTGTGTCAATGAAATTAAAGCGACTATTGCCATTATTCCTATGAAGATTCCAAGAATGGTAAGCATCCCTCTAAGTTTTCTTCTTTCAAAATTTTTTAGTACTAGAAAAAAATAATCTTTAATCATGCTAAGAAACCTCTGATTTCTGGCATCCTAAGAATTCTCTGAATTCTGGGATGGCCCAAAGCTCTGCTTTGGAGCATGACAAAAATTATCTTATAATTTTTAATCATTGAATAATCCTCCTAAAATGCAAAAAAAGCTCATTTCCAAAAGCTTTTCACTTTTTCAACAAGCACTTTTCTTTTTCTGTATGCAATAAATGCCACAACCACTATAACTATTAAGAATATCCAAGAAGTTATTCCGCTTCCCTGTCCCAACTCAGATTTGGATGCAAGAGAATAGGCAATATTCAAATGCTCACTGTGAATTTTATTATTTATGTCTTTATATTCAATTTCAATAGGGAAAACCATTTCATTACTTCCAACACTTACTCTAAATTCTGCAGTTTCAAAATCATCACTGTCAACATTTCCAATATAGATTGTATCTCCAGAAATAACATCTAACTTTTGTGTATCTAAAAGTTTTATGTTTAGAAACTTTATATCTGTGAGGCCCTTATTTACTATTTTGAACATTATGTTTCCAGTCTTTGTGCTTTTAGTGAGTTCGCTAGAATCCACATAAATTTCAAGATCTGGCTTGGAGTTTATTTCTATGGCAATTGTTCCCTCAAGAGAATATGCCATTCCAAGATCATCAGTAAATGTAACGGTCAATGGAACTTTGTAAATTCCGCCCTGGGCATCTGGCAAAGCAACAATGTTAAAAATTAGATCTTTCACTTCTCCTGCGGCAATTCTTCTTAATTTCTGCTCGCCCATTTCTTGATAGGGTGCAAGAGATACTGAAGAGAAATCAGGCTTTACAGAAACATCTTTCATGCTGCTATCGGCCATGTTTTCCAAAGTTATTAGAAGTTGTGCCTTGTTTCCTGGTTCAACAAATTCTGGAATTGTTTTAACATTTACAATATTCAATGAAGGGTATCTTGTCTGTATTTGAATATTAATCTCCTTTATCATCCATGCTCCAGATGCGGGATTGTCAGTGCATTCCACGATCAATTCATTTTCTCCGCTAACTGCCTCCCCATCAACTTTCAAAGAAAAATCAAATACTGCTGATTCCCCTGTTCCAAGAAGCCCATAGGATTTTTCAGAATCTCCTTGGTAAACTGAAAAAGGTGTTTGCGGGACAACTCTGCATGTGGCATCCTTAGCCCCAATAGATCCTATATTTTGAATTTTTATCCATAATTGGAATTGCTCATTTGGCTCAACAGGATAGGGTTCATACCTAAGAGAAGAGATTTGTATTGAAGAGGATAAGGTATTAGAGTAAGTATAATTCTGTTCATAAGCTGAAACTAAAGTCACAGCTAAAAAAACTAATGCAAAAAATAATGCTGCTCTTCTCAAACCTCTTTTTTTCATATTATTTAATATATAATCACCTGACTTTTTGATAAATATTAGTCACTACATGAATATTTGTTTATTCTAAGTCGATAAAATAAAAAATAAGTGAAAGATTTATATAGCCCGTAGTGTTTATATAAACACTACTATGACATT
>Ga0180009_10006945_pt1 | contig 11719 bp, 8 predicted proteins | sample OS_PC_MetaG_FD_123537 | JGI IMG/M metagenome (GOLD analysis project Ga0180009, IMG submission 123537) | Groundwater microbial communities from the Aspo Hard Rock Laboratory (HRL) deep subsurface site, Sweden - OS_PC_MetaG | ecosystem: Environmental > Aquatic > Deep subsurface > Groundwater...
GCTTCGGGCCCTACCATAGCAAATCGGCCGGCGTCCGCCGCCCGCGCGATCCGGAAAAGGCGGAGAGGACAATCCCCATGAAGATGACGCGAATTCTGCCGGCGCTTGCCGCTGTCGCCGCCGGTCTGCTGCTTGTCCTCGCGGCGACCGCCTATTTGTGGCGGAGCGACGCCCCGCAGCCCTTCATGATCGCGACGGCGAACCCCTATGCCACCGAGGCAGGCGCCTCGATCCTGCGGGCGGGCGGCAGCGCGACCGATGCGGCGATCGCGGTGCAGGCGGTGCTCTCGCTCGTCGAACCGGAATCCTCCGGTCTCGCGGGTGGCGCCTTCATGATGCATTTCGATCCGGCAAGCGGCGCGGTGGAGGCCTATGACGGGCGCGAAACGGCGCCGATGGGCGCAACGCCCGCGCTCTTCCTCGACGGAGAGGGCAAGCCCCTTCCCTTCCTCGAAGCGATGATCGGCGGCAGCTCCGTCGGCACGCCGGGCGTCGTGAAGATGCTCTGGCTCGCGCATGAGGAGCACGGGCGCCTCGAATGGGCCGAGCTCTTCAAACCCGCGATCCGGCTTGCCGAGGAAGGCTTTGCCGTGGCGCCGAAACTCGCCGAGGCGATTGCGCGCGACCCCGTTCTCATGAAGATGCCGGTGGCGCAGGATTACTTCTATCGCATGGACGCGAATGGTGAGCGCGTTCCCGCCGTGGAAGGCGATGTGCTGAAGAACCCGGCCTATGCAGCAACGCTGAAGCGCATCGCAAGCGACGGCTGGCGGGGCTTCTATGAGGGACCTGTCGCCGAAACGATCGTGGAAACGGTGCGGAACGCGCCGATGCGGCCGGGCACGCTGTCGCTCAACGACTTCGCTTCCTACGAGGCGAAGAAGCGGGATCCGATTTGCGCGCCTTATCGCCAATATCGTGTCTGCACCATGCCGCCGCCCACATCGGGCGGGCTGACCGCACTGCAGATACTCGGCATTCTGCAGAATTACGACCTCAAGGGCATGGGACCGATGACGCTCACATCGGTTCACTTCATCGCGGAGGCGGAGAAGCTCGCCTATGCGGATCGCGACAAGTATATCGGCGATCCGGATTTCGTGGATGTGCCGGTCGAGGCGATGCTCGATCCTGCCTATCTCAAGGGGCGCGCAGACGAGATCGACGCGAGCCTTTCGATGAAGAAGGCGAAGGCGGGCGAACTCGAAGACCGGCGCGCGATGAACCGGGGCCTCAACCATCCGGTCGACAAGCCCTCGACGAGCCATTTCAGCATTATCGACAGCGAGGGCAATGTCGTCTCCATGACGACTTCGGTCGAGGGACCGTTCGGCTCGCATCTGATGGCGGCCGGCATGATGCTCAACAACCAGCTTACCGATTTCTCCTTTGCGCCGGAGGAAGATGGAAAGCCCGTGGCGAATGCCGTTGCGCCGGGCAAGCGCCCGCGCTCTTCCATGACGCCCGCCATCGTCTTCAACGAAGAAGGAAATTTCCACGCCGCCATCGGCTCGCCCGGCGGCAGCCGCATCATCGGCTATGTAACGCAGACGTTGATTGCGCTGATCGACTGGGACATGGACATGAAGGCGGCGATCGGCCTGCCGCGCTTCGTCGACCGGAACGGGCCGCTTGAGATCGAGGCAGGCACGCCGCTCGAACAGATGGCCCCGGAACTGGGCCAGCTCGGGCACGAGGTGAAGGCCGTACCGCTGATGAGCGGGCTGCATGGCTTTGTCGTGACGCCGGAGGGGCTCGATGGCGGCGCCGACCCCCGGCGCGACGGCAATGTCGTGACCGGCGAGCGCTAGGCATTTCGCGCCGCCCGGGCGAGGCCGAGCAGCGCCGCGTCTTCGCGGCGGATTACATGGACGGGGATGCGCGAGAGCCAGGCGTTGAAGCGGCCCTTCGCCTCGAAGCGCGCGCGGAAGACATCCTCGCTGAAGAGGCCGGGTCCGCCGGCAAGCCATCCCGGCACGATGCCCCCGCCGATATAGATGCCGCCGCACGCGCCAATGGTGAGCGCGAGATCGCCCGCGACGGCCCCGAGCCAGCCGCAAAAGAGCTGCACCGTTTCCGAGGCGATATCGCAGGTGCCGCGCCGCGCGCGCGCCGCGATTCCAGACGGCGTGAGCGCGGGATCGGATGTTCTGCCGGAGAGAGAGGCAAGTGCGTCATAAAGCGTGACGAGGCCGGGGCCGGAAAGCACCCGCTCCGCCGAGACATGGCCGAAACGCGCCCGCAGATGCGCGATCACAGCCGCCTCGCGATCGTTGCCCGCGGCGAGGTCGACATGGCCGCCTTCGCCCGGCACGGCAATCTCACGGCCTGCATCGAAGACGAGCGAGGCAATGCCGAGCCCGGTTCCGGCGCCGATCAGACCGACCGGCTCTCCGGCGACAGGCATCCGCGCGGGGCCGACGGACGAGAGTTCCGACGCATCGAGCCCAGGAATGGAAAGCGCCAGCGCGGCAAAGTCGTTCATCAATTGCGGTCTCGCGACGCCCGTCACCGCGCTCAGCGTGCCGGTTGTCACATCCCAGGGGCAATTCGTCATGGCGATATGCGCCGCGGCGCCCTTGCCCTCGACCGGGCCTGCCGCACAAGCCGCAACGCCCGTAATGCGCGGATCACCGGCCTCATCGAGGAAGCGCCGGAGTGCCAGTTCGAGGGTCGGAAAATCCGCCGTCCGGTAGATCGTGGGCGGCGCCACGGATGTGTGGCCATCGCGGGTGCTCGCCAGAGCAAACCGCGCATTGGTGCCGCCGATGTCGGCGACAAGAAGAGAGCCTTCGTCCGCCCCGTTCATCTTCTGCTAGCTTCTCCCTGCCCCGGACTCTGCGGCACGTTCATGCGATACGTTCGAGAGCGCCTCCAGAAATTCGTCGCGCCAGTTTGCGACGTCCTCCTTCTCGAGGCGCGTCATCAAAGCGTCGAAGCGTTCGCGCCGTTCCTGCAGGCTCATGTATCGCGCGATCTGCAATGCATCCGCCACGCCCTTGATGTCGTAGGGGTTCACGATGATCGCCTCCTGCATCTGATAGGACGCGCCGGCGAAACGCGAGAGCACGAGCACGCCCGGATCTTCAGGGTCCTGGGCGGCCACATACTCCTTCGCAACGAGGTTCATGCCGTCGCGCAACGGCGTGATGAGTCCGATCTTGCTCGCGCGGTAGAGGCCCGCCAGCGAGCGACGCGCCATGGGCCTGTTCAGGTAGCGCAGCGGCGTCCAGTCGAACTCGCCATAGGCGCCGTTGATATGACCGGAAAGCCCGTCGAGCTCCTCGCGCATCTCGCGATACGCCTGCACCTCGCCGCGCGATGTGGCCGCGATCTGGAGGTAGGAGACCTGACGTTGTGTCTCGGGATAATCCTCAAGCAGACGCTCGTAAGCCCGGAACCGCTCCGCAATGCCTTTCGTGTAGTCGAGCCGGTCGACGCCGACGATCTGGGTACGGCCGTTGAGAGAACTTGTCGCCTTGTCATATTGTTTGCGCGCGTCCTTGTCCGTCGCGGCCATGCGCGCAAAGCCTGCCGTATCGATGCCGATGGGAAAGGCCCTCACGGTGACGGTTCGGCCGAAACAGTGCAGCTTGTCGCCTTCCGCCCGCCCCCGGGCCTCGCGAACGACGTAGTCGCGGAAGCGTTCGCAGTCGCGCTCCGTCTGAAATCCAAGCACATCATAAGCAAAGAGTCCGCGCACCATCGCATCGTGATGGGGCAGCGCGGCCAGCACTTCGCGCGCGGGAAAGGGAATGTGGAGGAAGAAGCCGATCGGCTGTTCGGCGCCCATGTGGCGCAGCTCATTGCCGAAAGCGAGAAAATGATAATCATGCACCCAGATCGTGTCGTCGGGCTTCAGCAGCGGATGAAGCACGCGCGCGAACTTCGCATTGACGCGCCGGTAGCCCTCGTAATAACGACGGTCGAAGGCGGTCAGGTCGATGCGGTAATGGAACAACGGCCAGAGGCAACGATTGGCGAAGCCGTTGTAATACTCTTCGTGCTCCTCGGCGCTGAGATCGACCGTCGCGAGCGTCAGGCTCCCCACATCCTCGATCTTCGTGTGGTCCTGACCGTGCTCGTCGACCTTGCCGCTCCATCCGTACCAGAGCCCGCCGCGCGCCTTCAGCGCATCGACTAGCGCGACGGCGAGGCCTCCTGCCCGCGCGGCGTCCTTCACGGGGCCAACGCGGTTGGAGACGACGACCAGACGGCTCATATCTGCTCTTCCCATTTTCGGCTCAAGCGCATTGCCGCATTGATTATGCCTACAAGAGAATAGGTTTGGGGAAAGTTCCCCCACAGCTCGCCCGTCGCCGGATCGGTATCTTCGGAGAGCAGGCCGAGGCTGTTTCGGCAGGCGAGAATGGATTCGAAGATGTCGCGGGCTTCGTCCGTTCGTCCGACACGCGCGAGGGCATCAATATACCAGAACGTGCAGATGTTGAATGCGTTCCGCGGCATGCCGAAGTCGTCTTCCGCAGCGTACCGGAACATATGGTTCCCGCGCAGGAGCGCCTTCTCAACGGCAGCGAGCGTCGACTGGAAACGTGGATCGGAAGGTTTCAGGAAGTTCACCTCCGTCATCAGCAGAAGTCCCGCGTCGAGACCGCTACCCTCGAAGCTGTCCGCAAAGGCACCCGTTTCCTCGTTCCACGCCCGCTTGCAGATCGCCGCATGTACTTCGCCGGCGAGCCGGCGCCAGTGGCGCGAACGTTCCTGGAGACCGAGATGTTCCGCAATACGCGCGAGCCTGTCGCAGGCGGCCCAGCACATGAGGCTCGACGAGGTGTGGACATGGGCGCGCGTGCGCAACTCCCACATGCCCGCATCCGGCTGATTGTACATGGCATAGGCGCGTTCACCGACCTTCTCGTAGCGCTCGAAATCCGCCTTTGCCGGTTGCTGCAGCAGACGCTCGTCGAAGAAGGACTGGGTGGCGGCGAGAATCACATTGCCATAAACATCGTGCTGAAAATGCTCATAGGCCTGGTTGCCCCGGCGCACGGGGCCCATGCCGCGATATCCCTTCAGCGTATCGACGAGGGACTCCGTCAGGTGCGTTTCAAGGCCGATGCCGTAAACGGGCTGCAGATGACCGTCTCGCGCCGTTCCGACGATGTTGCCGAGATAGCGGAGGTAATTCTCCATCGTCTCAACCTCGGCGAGCGAGTTAAGCGCTCGAACGACGAAGAAAGCATCGCGCAGCCAACAGAAGCGATAGTCCCAATTGCGCTCCGTGTTCGCGGCTTCGGGGACGCTCGTCGTGAGCGCGGCAACAATGGCCCCTGTTTCCTCGTAGCAGCAGAGCTTCAGCGTGATGGCTGCGCGGATCACCGCCTGCTGCCATTCGAGCGGCAGTGCGAGGCGGCGAACCCATTTCCGCCAGTAATCCTCGGTACGCTCCTCGAATTGTCGCGCTGTTTCCTCGATGCCCCCGGTGAGGGTTTCGTCCGGTCCGAGGATGAAGCTCATCGAACTCGTGAGATTGAATGCGGTCTCATCGAGAAGATAAGTCACGGGGGCATTCGTGGTGAGCCGAAGGGCGAGGCCGCTGCGAACGTAGCGGACGTGGTTGCTGCCGCGCGTGACTGCCGGTTCCTCCGCGCCATAATTGAACCCGGGACGCATGCGAAGGCGGATGCGCGGCGTACCTTCGATGGGGCGCACGCGGCGCACCATCGTCATGGGCTGGAAAATCCGCTCGCGCTGGGTGAAGCGCGGCGCGAAATCGGTAATCTCTATCGTATTGCCGTCGCAGTCGGTCACCTCCGTGACAAGTATCGCGGTGTTGTGACGGTAATACTGGCGGGTGGAGGCGGCACCTTCGAGTTCAATGCCCCAGTACCCGCGGGCGCCATCGCCCTCCTCGGCACCGTTGCCATTGAGCAGGCTGTAGAAAACCGGATCACCGTCGAAACGCGGCAGGCAGCACCAGACGATGCGGGCCCATTTGTCGATCAGCGCGCCATAAGTACCGTTTCCCACGACTCCCAGATCAAGCGACGACACACCTCCTCCTTCCTCAAGATGTCTCAGCCATCGCCGGCCAACGACGATGCCGTTCGTTTGAGCCACGCCACAAAGTCTTCGACGGAGGCCAGACGGTGGGCGGCCTTCGTTTCTCCATCACCGATCTTGATCGTAACGCCTTTGAGCGCATTGACGACCCTAAAGCCGTCCTCATCGGTCCGATCGTCGCCTGCGAAGACGGGTATGCGTCCCAGAAAGGGAGGCAGGGACATGAGTTTTTCGATCGCGCGCCCCTTGTTGATGTGACCCGGCTTTACCTCGAGCACCATCTTGCCTTCCATGAGCGCCAGCCCCGAAGTCCCGGCAAGCGCCTCGTTCATTGCTCCTCTGCATTCCGCTTCGCGCTCCGGCGCGCGCCTGTAGTGGAGCGCAAGCGCGCCCGGTTTCACTTCGAGGATCAGGCGGGGATCGTCGTGCACGAGCGGCGCAAGCCGTTCGGCGATCGTGCCGATCCCGGCGGACTCGTCCGGCAGATGAGGCACCAGCCCCTGCCGTTCGCGGAGTTCGAGCCCGTGCACGCCGGCGCCCGGCAGCGCCAGCCCCATCATTCTGTCGAGTTCACCGAGCGTCCGGCCTGAAATCAACGCCACGGCACCGCCCAGGCTGTCCATGAGGCTCAGCAGAATTTCAGGAAGTTCGGGATTGAGTGTGACGGTATCGGGCGTCGGGGCGAGTTCCGCCAGCGTGCCATCGAAATCGAGGAATAACGCCCAGTCGCCTCGCGGGGCGGGCAGCGCGCGCCCGTCGTCGTTCATGTCGTACCTTCCGCCTATGCCGGCTGCCCCGCGAAAAACTCTGCCTCGCCGCGGTCGCGCGGCGTTCCCGCGTCGTCGGGGATGCAGATGCGGAATGTCGTGCCGGAAGCATCGCTGCGCACGAGTTCGATATGACCGCCATGTATGCGCGCGAGTTCAGCGGCGATGGCGAGGCCAAGCCCCGTGCCGCCCGCGCGCGCGCTGCCGGAGAAGGGTTCGAAAAGATGCTCGCGCGCCCTGGGCGGCAGGCCGGGGCCGGTATCCGACATCTCGATATGTACGTGATCGGTGTCGCGATGCGCCGAGAGGCGAATGTCGCCGCCCCTTACCCTCTCGGCGCCTCCCTCGGTCAGCGCCTGAGCGGCGTTGCGCGCGAGATTGAGCAGCAGACGAAAGAGCTGGTCGGGGTCTGCATCGATAACGAGATCGGGGGGAACCTCATTGATCCAGCGGACGGGATCCGTCTCCGCCCACGCGGCTTCAGCCACCTCGTCCGCCAGCGCGGCGAGCCGGACCTTGCGGCGGTGCGGTACGGACTCCTCCGCGCGACCGAAGCGAAGCGACTTCGTGCAGAGATCGATTGCCCTGTCGATCGAGGCAATGAGGCGAGGGGCCAGATGCTGTACCGCCGGATCCTCGATCGCTCCCATGCGGTCGGAAATGAGCTGTGCGCTTGCCAGGATATTTCGCAAATCGTGATTGATCTTGCTCACCGCCGCACCGAGTGCGGCAAGATGCGCTTTCTGCGTGAGCGTTGCCCGGATTTCCTTCTGCATCTCCGAGAGTTCACGTTCCGCCACGCCGATTTCGTCCGCGCGGGCCGAAGGCGCGATGACACGGCGCGCATCTTCGGGATTGCGGCGAAAGGCGACCATGTTTCCGGTCAGGCGGCGCATCGGGCGGACGAGGACAAAATGCAGAACGAGATAGACGAGTCCCGCCGTAATGATGGAAATGAAGAGCGAGAGCAGAAAGATGTTCTTGCCGTACTGGACGACGGCGCGACAGAGCGGCGTTTCGTCGAACACGATCTCGATCGACTCACCCGCGCCGAAACGCGGCTGGCCGGTTACGAGGACGATGCGGCCCTCGCCCTCGAATATCGTCTCGAAGGCATCCATGACGAGGTCCATGGCCGTCGCTCCACGGAGATCGAAGCTCTTGTCGACCATGGGCGGCATGTCCTCGCTGAGGACAAGGCGGCGCGCGTCGTCGCGATGGAGCGCGACGGCGTAGACCTGCGCATTCCGGAGAAGTTCCTCCCGGAGCGCGGGCGACACCATATTGTCGGGGCGCGCCTCCAGCGCAAGCGATGCGATCTGCGCGGCCGCGAGGCGCTGCTCGAGCCAGTTCAACCGGAAGTTCGCAACCGACGGAACGAAGATCAGCACTTCGGCCAGCATGACAAAGAGGATGGTGAGCACCAGCAGGCGCCGCGAGAGAGATCCGCGCAGCGGCCGCAACAGACGCGTCAACCGTTCTCCGGCAATTCCGCTCGCCTTTTCTGCCGTTGCGTTCATTTGCGGATCGCGCTCCGATGCGTCTTGTCCGCCAATCCTATCCGAACAGGGAGAGAAAGCGCACAAGCATCCTTGTCTTGGGGCTAAAGAGGGTCGGCGTGTAGTAGGAGCCCGCCACCCGCTTGCTGATTTCCGAGAAGGTCGGATAGGGCACGATGACGCCTGCCATGGCGCTCAGCTTCAGTGCATTCGACTTGGCGAGGACCCACGGCAGGATAAGCTCGCCGGCATGCGGGCCGACGATGGTTGCGCCGAGTACGCGTGCATGGGTATCGGTAATGACCTTGATGACGCCTTCGGTCTCACGTTCGGCCTGGGCGCGATCGTTCTCCGCCATATGCCAGCGCAGCACATTGATCTTGGGATGACGCTCGCGTGCCTCCGCCTCCGTCTCGCCGACATGCGCGAGCTCGGGATCGGTATAGGTAACCCAGGGTACCGCGCTGTGGTCGGCGCGGGCGGGTACACGGAAGAGGGCATTCCGGATGACAATGCCCGCGTGATAACTCGCAACATGAGTGAACTGAAGTCCACCAGCCACGTCGCCAATGCCGAAAATGCGCTTGTTGGTCGTGCGCAACCGTTCATCGACCTTCAGACCGCGCGCGCTATATTCGACTCCGGCCTTCTCGAGATCGAGGCCTTCGACATTCGGACGGCGGCCGGTTGCGACGAGAAGATGCGATCCATCGATCCGCCGCGTCTCCTGCCCGAGGGAAATCTCGACGGCGATATTCTTTTCCTCGCCGGATACGGAAAGCACCTTTGCGCCTTCCAGTATCTCGACCCCATCGAGGCGAAGCCGGTTGAGGACGATGGCTGAAAGTTCCGTATCCTCGCGACCCAGCGCCCGCATCCCCTCGATCACCGTGACGCGCGCGCCGAGGCGGCGATGCGCCTGCGCCATCTCCATGCCGATGGGGCCGCCGCCGATGACGATGAGGTGGGCAGGGCATTCCTTGTTTTCGAAGAGATTCTCGTTCGTGAAGAAAGGCACTTTGTCGAGGCCGGGAATGGGCGGCGCCGATGCGCGCGACCCCGTGGCGATGACGAAACGCCGCGCGGTGATTTCCGTATCGCCCGCGAGGACGGTGCTGCCGTCGCGAAAGCGCGCATGGTCCTTGATGACGGTGACGCCGAGCCCTTCGAAGCGCGCCACGGAGTCGTTTGGAGCGATGGCGCCGATGACGCCGTGGACATGCGCGTGCACCTTCGCAAAATCGACCTTCGCTTCGGCCGGCGCGACGCCGAAAGGCTCGCCCGCGCCCATGCGATAGGCCTGCTTTGCCGCGGCAAGAAGCGCCTTGGACGGCACGCAGCCCGTGTTCAGGCAATCGCCGCCCATCGCATCACGCTCAATGAGCACGGTACGCGCACCCATTTGAGCGGCGCCTGCCGCAACAGACAGGCCGCCGGAGCCGGCGCCGATGATGCAGATATCAGCCTTTATCCTCTTGGCCATGGAATCCTCGAACGGTGTTACGGAAAGGGGATTATTCGGGTGACGGCGCGGACGCAAACCGGCGATAGACGACGGGCAACAGCGCAAGCAGCGCGAGCGCGAGGATCGGCCCCAGAATCTCCGGCTCGAAGATCAAGCCGAGGTCGGGGTCGCGCCCGGCATCGAAGATCGCGCCGAGCCCGTTGCCGAGACTTGCGAAAACGAAAGTCCCCGGAATGATGCCGAGAAAAGTCGTCACGACATAGGTCCTCAGCGGCACGCCCAGAAAGGCCGGAGCGAGATTGACGAGAAAGAAAGGAAAGATCGGCACGAGCCGCAAAACCAGCATGTAACTGAAAGCGTTCTTGCCGAAGCCATCCTCGAGCTTGCGAAGTTTCGGCCCCGCCTTTTCGCGCAGGGTCTCTCCCAGCGCCGTCTTCGCGGCCAGAAAGATCGCCGTCGCGCCTATGGTCGCCCCGAAAACGGTCAGCAGGCCGCCAAAGACCGTCCCGAAGAGAAAGCCGCCCGTGAGCGTTGCCACGAGCCCGCCCGGCAGGGAAAAGGCAACCATGACGATGTAGGCGAGCACATAGACGAACGCCGCCAGTGCCCAGTTCTCAGCCACCCAGGCGGAAAGCGCCTGGCGGTTGTCGCGCAGCGTGTCGAGCGTCACATAACGGTCAAGGCCAAGGGCAAAGAAGGCGCCGAGCCCCGCAGCCAGGATCAGGAGCGGAAGGAAACGGCGGAGCGCACCGAAGCGGCTGTTCTCAGGGTCGGTTTCCGTCATTTGCAGTCCTCCAGCTCTGCCGCTTCGTTGAGCGACCAGTCATACTCATAAGACGCGACGCCGGAGACGTTTTCCAGCGCCGCGGCGAGGTCGGGGCCGGCATATTTGCGAAGTTCGGCGAGGACACCTTCCTCCGTGCCACCAAAATCCTTCATGTACCACTTGAAAATACTGGACGCCGTGAGCCGCCGCCCCTCGACGCGGGCACCCCTCGGGCTATTCACATAGGCGCGGGCCGCTTCTTCAAGCATGGCATCGAGTTCATCCGCGGTATAGGGCCTGGACGCGAGATTCGGGCACCCCGCCGAAGCGCAGTTCACCGCGTAATGCACGCGGTTATCGTCAAAATCGGGCCGCAGGATGCCATGTTCGATGTCGTCGAGGGAGAGCTCCCGGCCGGCGACCGTCACGAGCTTCTTTCCCCATGGTCCGGTCGAGAAGAGGCCGGGCGATATGGCTATGTTGCGGATCGAGGCGACGGGATAGTGGTTGACGACCACCGCCACCGTCAGCGCATTGTAGAGGTTGACCCAGAAAGCGAAGGCCTCGTCGCGTGGGAGGGCGGCCGGGACCACTGCCTCCAGCGAGGCGATATAGGCCTGGAGCGCTTCGCGATCCTCGCTATTCGCCTGCAGCGCCCGGTAGTCGAAGCGGTTGGGAGCGCCGCCCTCGCCTTTCTCCAGATAGGCCTCGAGCAAACGGGCCCAAGGGGCGTGATCAGGCGTCAATGGAGCGGCTCCGGCAGCGGGGACGAAGAAAACGACAACGAACAAACAGAGTACAAACAGCCAGAGGCTGCGGATCGCCGGTGCGGCGACAGGAGCATTGTGCATGGTGCCGGGACATTACCCGCAATTGGCCGTCGCGAAAGGCCCCCTCACCCTTTTGTGAGACAAATTCAGGCCCGGTGATAGGCCCCGCGGCCGGCAAGCTCAAATGCCCGGCTACCGTTGACTTTCCGGCGGCTTATCGCTTATACACCCCGCCAGACAGCCGTCGGGCGGCAACGCCTGCGGCTCTTGTTTTTATTGGCATTGAGAGGCGGCCCAAAAGCCGCCCCCGGAGCCGGACCAGCCAGCGGATTGGCAGGCCCCGCGCTCGGCCCAGATCCGCCGGAGAAGAGACGTGAAACGGACCTATCAACCGAGCAAACTCGTCCGCAAGCGCCGCCACGGTTTCC
>Ga0180009_10006946_pt1 | contig 11717 bp, 15 predicted proteins | sample OS_PC_MetaG_FD_123537 | JGI IMG/M metagenome (GOLD analysis project Ga0180009, IMG submission 123537) | Groundwater microbial communities from the Aspo Hard Rock Laboratory (HRL) deep subsurface site, Sweden - OS_PC_MetaG | ecosystem: Environmental > Aquatic > Deep subsurface > Groundwater...
AGCGGTATATAAACTGATGAAAAATATGTTGTTGTTTGTCCTGCCTTTCTTTATAATGATTCTCTTTATGGGTGGTTTTCGCCTGAGCGGGGCCCACTGGATAAACGGAATATTAAAATATTTGGGATTGGTAGCTTTAATAACGGTTATTCGCAACACTAACCCCCGGGTTAGGATCGACCAGGCGATGCGATTTTTCTGGGGGCCGATGACCATACTGGCCATGATGGCGGTTTTCCTGGCTCTTAAAGGATTATGAGTATAACCTTAAAAGCACTTTTAAAGTCACCCTGGGTATTTCATCTTTCTACCGGAAGTTGTAATAATTGCGATATTGAGATACTTGATTGTTTGACTCCCCGGTTTGATGTGGAAAGATTCGGCATGCTTTTAGCCGGCAGTATACGGCATGCCGATGTGCTTTTAGTCACCGGTTCAGCTAATCGCAAATGCATTCCCCGGATCAAACAGGTTTACCAACAGATGCCAAAACCTTGTGTGGTGGTGGCGATCGGCGAATGCTCTTTATCCAGAGGTATGTTTATCCACAGTTATAACTGCCCTTTGCCGGTCGATAAGATTATTCCGGTAGACGTATATATTCCAGGCTGTCCGCCTAAGCCGGAAGCAATTATCGCCGGAGTGGTAAAATTAATAGAAAAACTTAGTGCTAAACCAGAAAAAAAATGAATCGAAGCGATATTTTAAAAGATATAGGTGAACGTTTTAAGGGGGAGATTCTGGAAGTTTTTGATAAATCTCCCAAGCGGGTCTACATCGAGATCAAACCCCAGGCTTTAGTGGTTATTGCTACCTATGTTTTTAAAAATCTGGGTGCCCGGTTTAATATTGCCAGCGGCCTGGATACCCATAAGCACATAGAGATTCTTTATCATTTCACTTTTGATGAAATCAATTTCCTGATTTCATTTCGGGTAAAACTTTTAAAGAACAAATTAGAGATAGATTCTTTAGCTCCGATATTCGAAGGAGCTAACTGGATAGAACGGGAAATCTGCGAAATGCTGGGGGTAAACTTCAAAGGCCATCCGGAGTTAAAGCGGCTGCTTTTGCCTGATGAATGGCCGCAAGGGGTTTATCCGTTGAGACGTGACTATAAAGAGTGGGACGATTCTTCAATTCGGGATCGAGGTTTATAATGGGAAAACGAACCATAGTGCCGATTGGCCCGTATCATCCTTTACAGGAGGAACCGGAATTTTTTACCCTGACGGTTGACGGGGAGACTGTGATCGATATTGATGTCCAAATCGGTTATAACCACCGGGGTATTGAAAAACTTTCTGAACGAAAAACTTTTGACCAGTCTACCTTTGCCGTAGAAAGAATTTGCGGTATCTGTTCAACCAGCCATCCTTATGCTTACACCCGGGCAATTGAAGATGTGATCGGTTTAGAAGTGCCGTTGCGAGCCAAATACATCCGCACGATTATTGCTGAAGGCGAACGCATTCATTCGCACCTTCTCTGGTTGGGTTTAGCCGGGCATTTTCTCGGTTACAATACAGTTTACATGTGGGCTTGGAAATTGCGCGAAGAAATACTTGATGTGATGGAAATACTTTCCGGTAATCGGAATAATTACGCCATGTTTAAACCCGGTGGCGTCAGGCGGGATATCAAGAAAGAAGATATTCCAGGGGTGATTAAAAAAATCGATTCAATCATCCCGACTTTAGAAATGCTTAAAAAAGCAGTCATTGATGACCCGGTTTTGCATGCCCGGACAAAAGGAGTAGGGGTTTTAACTAAAGAGGAGGCAATTAATTTTTGTGCCTTAGGGCCTACTGCTAGAGCTTCGGGGATCGCCAGGGATTTGAGGAAAGATTGCCCTTACGGAGCCTATGACCGTTTAAATTGGGATATCATTGTCACTGACAACGGAGATGTTTTCGACAAGGCGGTAGTAAGGATTTTAGAGACTTTTCAATCGATAGACATGGTTAAGCGCTGTCTTTTAAGCTTGCCGGATACTGAAATCGACGCTAATATTAAAAACATACCTCCCGGAGAAGGTATCGGCCAGATCGAAGCGCCAAGGGGTGAATGTTTTCACTATGTAAAAAGCGACGGGACTAACCGCCCGGCCCGCCATAAAATACGAGCCCCAACTTTTATGAATCTGCCGACCTATAAAGCGACTGTGGTCGGCGAGACGATTTCCGATGCAACTATAATCCTGGCGGCAATCGATCCTTGTTACTGTTGTACTGAAAGAATGGCTGTGGTTAATCAAAAGGGTAAAAAACTTTATAATGGTGAGGATTTAGTTAGGCTCTCACAAGCTAAAACCGAGAAAATTAAAAGTAGGGGCGGCAAATTTGCCGCCCGTACAAAAGGTATAAAATGAGTTTGTTTCAGGAATATTTCCGTTTTGACAATTTATCGATATTTGTGGGGATATTCGTCTGGTTTTTTTCTATCCTGGTGACTGTCTATTCTATGGGGTATATGCGTTCAGAAAAAAGGACCCCTCAGTACTACCTCTACATAGGCCTCACTCTAATCGCTTCTTTAGGCGCAGTTTTTGCCAACAACTTGATTTTATTTATGGTTTTTTGGGGATTTTTAGGGCTGCTGCTGTATCTTTTGATCGGTTTTGGCAAAAACGAGAATACGCCGGCTACGGCCAAGAAGGCTTTTATCTTAATCGGCGGAACTGATGTTTTAATGCTTTTAGGGATCAGTCTTGTCTGGAAACTCACCGGTTTGTTTGAAATGGATCTGATTTCGATACCCTTGACTTCTAAACTGGCAGTGATTGCTTATCTTTGCCTGGCAGCCGGAGCTTTTGCCAAAGCCGGAGCAATGCCTTTTCATACCTGGGTTCCTGATGCCGCTGAGGATTCACCAGCACCGGTTACAGCGTATTTACCGGCATCTTTGGATAAACTTTTGGGAATATATTTTTTAGCCCGGATTTCCCTGGAGATGTTCCGTCTTGATTCCGGGATGAATACCTTTTTAATGTTTATCGGCAGTCTCACTATTGTAGCGGCAGTGATGATGGCTCTCATCCAGCATGATTTTAAAAGGCTGCTTGGCTATCATGCCGTGAGCCAGGTCGGCTATATGGTTTTGGGAATCGGCACCGGCAACCCCATCGGTATTGCCGGCGGGCTTTTTCATATGTTAAATCACGCCATATATAAATCCTGTCTGTTTTTTTCGGCCGGGTCAGTTGAAAAGCAGGCTAAAACCACCAACCTTGATTCGTTGGGCGGATTAGCCAAATACATGCCGGTTACTTTCGTTACTTTTTTAATTGCTGCCTTTGCTATTTCGGGAATACCGCCATTTAATGGTTTTGTTTCTAAATGGATGGTCTATCAGGGAATTCTGGAAACTGCAAAAACCGGCGGCAAGCTTTGGGTAGTTTGGCTGATTTCAGCTATGTTTGGCAGTGCTTTGACTTTAGCTAGTTTTATGAAATTACTGCAGGCGGTATTTTTAGGCCAGCCGGCTCAAGGTCGGAAATTAGCGGCCAAGAAAGAAAACCGGGAGGTCGGGATTTTGATGTGGCTGCCGGGAGTCATTTTAGCCTTTTTATGTTTAATTTTCGGAATTTTTGCTTTGGCGGTTCCCCTTAAACATTTTATCTTTCCGGTTATTTTAGAACCGATACGATTTTTCGGATTTTGGAGTGCCGGTTTGGCAACGATTTTACTTATTATCAGCATAGTAATCGGTTTGTTGATTTATTTTCTGGGCCGGGTGGCTAAACTGCGGCAAACTGATCCTTTTATCGGCGGTGAAGACCTAAAAAATAATCCCCAGATGCGGATTTCGGGAACAGAATTTTACAATACTGTTCAGGAGATCGGCATTCTAAAAATTATTTACCGGTTAGCTGCGAAAAAAATCTTTGATATTTATGAAGTGAGCAGTAAGATCACCTTTGGTTTTAATCGCGCTCTAAGTTATTTGCACAACGGAGTTTTGTCTACTTATTTGGCCTGGTGTCTTTTAGGTATGGGTATACTTTTTTACCTTTTGTTACGATAGGCAATTAAAATGTATCCCGATAGTAATCGGGATTTCGCTGAATAAATAGAATTATCCCGGCAGTAGCCGGGATCTCGCTGGATAGTTAAATTAAGGTGCTCGAAATGCTGGAACTTTATCTTTTATTGATTTTCATGATTGTCGGGGCGATCGTAGCTGTCGAGCTTAAAGATCTGTTGTCATCGGTTATTGCCGTGGGCGCAGTGGGCTTGGGGCTTTCGATCACCTTTATCGTGCTCAAAGCTCCTGACGTGGCGATTACTCAATTGGTGGTTGAAATATTATGTTTGATTATTTTAATCCGCTCAACTTTGAAAAGGGATCTTCCCTTTTCAACCAGCGGACGCTGGTTCCTCAATACTATGATCGCCTTATCTTTCATCGGTATATTCCTCTTTGTTGCCTACAAAGCAATCGGGGATTTGCCGCCTTTTGGCTATCCAATAATGAAGGTGGCTAGTACTTATCTTAAGCAAGGCCTGGCTCAAACCGGTGCGACTAATATTGTGGCTTCGGTTATTTTGGATTACCGGGCCTATGATACTTTAGGTGAAGCTACGATCCTGTTTACTGCGGTGATCGGAGTCTTGGCTTTAGTCCGCCGGATCGGGCGTAAAAAATCTGTTGAACAGGAAGGTTCTGATGAGTAAAGAACACGATAGAGGAATGTCGGTAATAGTTAAGACGGTTACCCGCCTTACGGTAGGGCTAATACTTCTTTACGGAATTTACATCCTTTCACACGGACATGTTTCGCCGGGCGGTGGTTTTGCCGGAGGAGTCATCATCGCGCTTTCCTTTATTCATTTAATGTTGGCTTATGGAAAAGAGGCAGCTTTGAAAAGAATACCCAGCCAGGCGCTTTCCTTTTTTGAGGGTTTTGGGGCAATAATGTTTTTGGCTATCGCTCTTTTGGGGTTTACCGGCGGGTATTTCTTTTTAAATTTTCTTCCTAAGGGTGAACCGTTCAAACTGTTTTCAGCCGGGATCATCCCGCTTTGCAATATCGCCATCAGTTTAAAGGTCGGCGCCGGGCTTTTTGCGATATTCATAGCTTTGGTGCTCCTGAAATTTGAAGGAGAAAATAAATAATGACTCATACTTTGTATATACTTTGCCTGGCTCTTTTTTGCATAGGGCTTTATTGTATTTTGCGAAAACGTAATATTATCAAGATAATCATCGGGGTGATCATCTCTGAATATGCGGTAAATCTTTTATTTATACTGGTAGCTTACCGGATGCAGGGGCGCTCTCCGATCTATTCGCCAGACGCGGCTATTGAAAATATGGTTGATGCTTTACCGCAGGCAGTGGTACTTACCTCTATAGTCATCGGCTTGGCCACCACCGCTCTTTTGATTGCCATCGCCATGCGGATCTATGAAAAATATAAAACTTTCGATATCACCAAGATCAATGAATTGCGAGGATAAAAATGGGCGCTAATGTCATACCGTTATTTGTAGTAGTTTCTTTGTCGGGAGCCTTTTTGATTTCTTTGTTCGGCCGAAAACTTAAATGGTTTCCCGATTTGATCGGCAGTGCTTTTACGGCTTTGCTGTTGCTTTTGTCTTTATATGCCGTAAAGATAGTGGCTGAAGCTGGAACCCTGGTTTACAGCGCCGGATCATGGAAACCTCCGGTAGGAATTGTTTTTGTTTTGGACGGGTTGAGCAGTTTTATGCTGGTTACCGTAAACCTGGTTGCTTTTTGCGTGGCGATGTTTTCGATAAATTACATGGCTAAATATACCTCTAAATGGAAATTCTACACTTTGTTTTTATTGATGCTGGCCGGGATGAACGGAGTATTGATAACCGGCGACATTTTCAATCTTTTTGTTTTTCTGGAGATAGCCTCGGTCGCCAGTTATGCTTTAGTCGCTTTCGGCACTGAACGCCACGAGTTAGAAGCGGCATTCAAATACGCAGTGATGAGTACGGTGGGGTCGTTGTTTATCCTTTTGGGCATAGTATTTCTCTACAGCGCCACTTCGACTTTGAGTATGGCTGACATTGCTTTATCGCTTTCCCCGGGAAAACACTCCGGCATTTTAATGTTAGTGAGTATTTTATTTCTGATGGGTTTTGGCCTAAAAGCTGCTTTAGTGCCGTTTCATGCCTGGCTTCCTGATGCTCATCCTTCGGCACCGGCCCCGATATCAGCTATGCTTTCAGGAGTTTTAATAAAATCTTTGGGTATTTACAGCTTGTGCCGGATAATTTTTTGTGTTTTGGGAGTAAGCAGTCAGCTGTTATCGATTCTGATGGTTCTGGGAACTCTTTCAATGCTGATCGGGGTGTTTTTGGCCATCGGCCAGTGGGATCTAAAGCGCTTACTGGCATACCATTCGATAAGCCAGATCGGTTATGTTATCTTGGGGATCAGCTTAGGCACGCCTTTGGGGATAATCGGAGGTTTATTTCATCTTTTTAACCACTCGATTTTTAAATCTTTACTGTTTTTAAATTCGGGAGCGATTGAATACACTACCGGAACCCGGGATTTAAAAAAAATGGGGGGTTTGTCTGAAAAAATGCCGATTACTTCTACGACTGCCTTAACTGCTGCGATGTCGATTTCCGGTATTCCACCATTTAACGGTTTCTGGAGTAAACTCTTGATCATTATCGCCTGTGTTCAAGCCGCTAAATACTGGTATGGTTTTTGGGCAGTGTTAGCTAGCATTTTGACTTTAGCTTCGTTTACTAAAGTGATGAAATATGCTTTTTTCGGCAACTTAAAAAGCCAATGGGCTATGATCAAGGAAGTGCCAGTTTTTATGAAATTATCGATGATTATTTTAGCGGTTATCTGCGTTTTTGGCGGGCTTTTATTTTTTCCGGGCCTGCGCGAGCCGTTTTTACTTAAAGCTTCGGGAGTTTTACTTGACGCCAAGACTTATGCGTCAACTGTTATTAGGTTGGTACAATGAAAAGAAAGGCAGTCCTGTTCTTGGTAGCTTTTGTGGTCTGGTGCCTGCTTAACTGGCCGCCGGATTGGCAGCATTTGCTGGCCGGAGTTTTCGTAGCCGCTTTTTGCGCATTTATGACCGGTGACCTCTTTGTCACTCGTCCGCACATGCTTAAGCACCCGTTACGTTACTGGCATTTTTTATTTAGTTATCTTCCCCGGTTTTTCTGGGAATGCTTGAAAGCTAACGTCGATGTTGCCTGGAGAGTAGCGCACCCGAGATTACCGATAAATCCGGGAATCGTTAAGATAAAAACTTCGCTTAAAACCGATACCGCCCTCACTTTTTTAGCTAATTCAATAACGCTTACTCCGGGAACTTTAACTGTTGATATCGATAAAGACAAGGGTGTTTTATATGTGCACTGGATCGATGTGAAAGATAAAGATACCAAAAAGGCGACCCAGATCATTGCCGAGCGCTTTGAAAAGATATTGCGAAAGATATTCGAATAGGCAATCGTTTAAGATTAAAAAGGATTCTGTCATGAAAAATGAAGGAAAAAAAATTATCCGCTGGTTAGCCGGAGCGGTTAGCCTGACTGCTTTTCTGGTTTTGATCGTTATCCGGCCGCTGCCATTTTTATTCTACCAGGGCTTGCCGCATCTGGGATTTTTAGGCCGGGCGCTGTACATACTTTTGCTGGGTTGTTTTTTGGCGCTTTACCGGATCGCCCGGGGCCCTACCGGAGCCGACCGGATCGTAGCTATAGATATTTTAGGGATCATGATCGTCGGGCTATGTGCGGTTTTGACGATTACTACCGGCCGGTCCTGGTATTTAGATATCGGAATTGCCTGGGCGCTCCAGAGCTTTATCAGCACTTTGGCATTTTCTAAATACCTGGAGGGGAGAGGCTTTGATGAATGAACTAATCGGGTTAATATTCATTTCTTTAGGTTTAGCCTTTGATGTTTTTGGCTGTCTGGGTTTAGTCAGGCTTCCTGATGTCTATAACCGCCTGCAGGCCGCTACTAAATGTGTTACTTTAGGCACTGCCAGTATTCTTTTCGGAACATTTTTAATAGTCGGTTTCACTGCCGCCGGCTTTAAGGCTATTCTTTGTATGCTGTTTCTTCTCTTGACCTCGCCGGTAGCAGCTCATGCTATAGCCAGGGGCGCGCATCGCTCGGGAGTTAAGCTTTGGGAAAAAAGCGTCATTGACCGTTACAAGGAAGACAAAGAAGGGGAGGCGTAGATAATTGTTGTTAGCCACGGGTGGCTGGTAATCCCCAGTCGCTAATCTACGCCCTCTTCTTTAAAAATAAAATTATGAAATTACCGAAGATACGAGAATTAGTAGAAGCAATAAAGGCTTTAATCAAAGGTCCGTATACGTCTAAATTTCCCAAAGAAGTACACCGGCCGCACCCTAACTTTCGCGGCCAGCCGAAATTTGATGAAGAAAAATGCCTGGGCTGTTGTGCCTGTCAGGAAGTCTGTCCGGTTGAGGCGATCAATCACTTAGATGTTGTGGTTAATGTGAACCGTCCTAAACGGTACATGGTCCACTACACTGATACCTGTATTTTTTGTGGCCAATGTGAAGCCGCCTGTATCGCTGATCATCAGGGAATAAAGCTGTCGACTGACTGGGAGCTTTCCTTTTTTGACCGGAGTAAAGCTCAAGAACAGATAGAAAAGGAAATTCAGCTTTGCGAGATCTGTGGTGGAGTGATAGCCTGTCGCGACCATCTTAACTGGATTTCCCAAAAATTAGGCGAACTTACCTATTCTAGCCCTACGCTTTATCTTTCCCGTTTAAAAGAACTTGGTGTTATTGACGAGAACATTATTTCGGCGTTAAAAGACCAGGGGCGTTCTGACCGGGTTAAAATCCTCTGTGCCCGCTGCAGGCGTAAAACCACTTTGACAACCGAGAAATAACCGTAGGGGCGGGTTTAAAACCCGCCCCTACAATGACATCCCAAGAAATGCAAAATCAATTCAAAGATATTTTTAAGGGAAAGGTCATTATCGCCGGTGTAGGCAATATTTTACGCGCTGACGATGCTTTTGGCCCCCGTTTGATCGAAGCTATTGAGAAGAGGGTTAATGCAGTTTGTTTTGACCTGGGTACAGCACCGGAAAATTATATCGGTAAAATCGCCAAACAAGGACCGGACACGGTTCTGATAGTCGATGCTGTGGATTTAGGTAAAAACCCGGGAAGTTTTCAGCTGCTGCGGGGAAAAGATATTATAAATTCAGGATTTACCACTCACGATCTATCGCCGCGGATGTTTATTGATTTTTTGAAAAGCCAGACCAAAGCCGAAATCTACCTTTTAGGGGTTCAGCCGCAAACAACTGCTTTTGGTGAAGAAATGTCGGAAAAAATGACTGAAGCTTTAGAAAAAATAGCCGTATCAATCAAGGAGGCTTTAGGATGCACGAAACTCATATCATAAAACCGATAATCAAAGGGATCTGTGAACATGCCGAGCAAGAAGGCGCAAAGTCAGTATCCAAAATACATATAAAAATCGGCCAGCTTAACGGGATCAAGGAAGAGTCATTTAAGGAAACCTTTAAGGTTCTGGCTGAAAGCACTGCTTGTCAGGGAGCTGAATTGGAGCTAACCTTTTTCCCGGGCACAAATATACAAGTATTATCTTTTGACGTTGAGTGAAACCCGAACTTATGGAGCGGAGCGAACATAAGTTCGTTGGTTGAACTCAACCCCGCCCTTTTGGTAAGAAAGGATGCGCTGTATAATCAGCCAAAAGGGCGGGGTTAAATTCGTAGACGGCCTTCGGCCTATAATTTACGTTTACTTCGTTCCGTAAATTATCTACTCATTTAATGTGTTACGCCATACCAGGGAAAATCAAAGAGATTGACGGAAAGACCGTGGTGGTGGACTATTTCGGCCAGGAAAAACGGGCGATCAATGAGTTCTACGACTTGGGAGTAGGAGACTATGTTTCAGCTCAAGGCGGTTTTGTGATAAAAAAAGTTTCTCCGGCTGAAGCTGAGGAAACTCTTTTAGCCTGGAAAGAACTGTTTTTTGAACTCCAGGATATGGATTTACGGCTTTCCGGGATCAATCTTAACCAAAAAAATATCGATAAGGGTTTAAGGCTGATTTTAGATAAAGCTTTGGAAAATATCCCGCTGGTTAAAAAAGATTTGCTTTATTTGCTTAGCTTAGATCGACAGCAAGATAAGGAGCTTTTTTTTAAGGCCGCTAATTTCTTGCGTCAAAAATATCATCAAAATGCCTGCTGTGTTCACGGGATAATCGAGATTTCCAACTTTTGCAACCAATCCTGTCAATACTGCGGCATAGCCGCTTCCAACCGTAATCTTAGCCGCTACCGAATGTCGGTTACTGAAGTTGTTGAGGCGGCAGTTGAAGCAGTTGAAAAATACGGTTTTCAGGCTTTGATTCTACAAAGCGGTGAAGATTCAGACTACAAATTGGATGATTTAGTGGGAATAATCGAACAGGTTAAAAACCGCTGTCCGGTTTTGATCGGTGTGAGTTTTGGCGAAGTGGGGTTAGACGGCCTAGACCGGCTCTATAAAGCCGGAGCCAGGGCTTTATTAATGCGTTTTGAAAGTTCAAACCCGGAGATTTTTGCCAAAGTTCATCCCGGCAGGACACTGGACAGCCGCTTAGCTCATATTCGTAAAGCCAGAGACCTGGGATTTATTATTATGACCGGAAGCTTAATCGGTTTGCCCGGCCAGACCAGAGAGGATATTGTTAATGATATCTATTTAACCAAGGCTTTGGGTGCTGAAATGTATTCTTTTGGGCCATTTTTGCCTCATCCTGATACTCCTTTGGCAGGTTGCCTGCCTTCTAACCAAGAGGAAGTTTTAAAAACCTTGGCTTTAATCCGTTTTATCGATCCAGAAACCGCTAAGATCCTGGTAACCACTGCTTTTGAAACTTTATCTTCCCAAGCTCGAAGACTCGGCCTTTTATCCGGCGCTAATTCGGTAATGCTTAATGTAACGCCGCTCAAATACCGCAGGCATTATGCTATTTATCCTGATAAAGCTGATATTTATTCCGAGATCAATGATCAAATTCGGGAAACTATTGATTTGCTTAAGAGCCTGGGCCGGGCACCGACCGATTTAGGAATAAGCAGTGATTTAGTAAACAACCATGAAAAAAAATAACATCGGTAAAAATTTTTCGCTGGATAGCATAAGAAGATTGACCCTTTATCTTCGTAACTTAAGAAAGATTAAAAAACAGGGTATCGAGGTCATTTCATCGGACAAGATAACCCGCCTTTTGAATGTAACCCCGTCACAGTTTCGCAAAGACCTTTCTTACTTCGGAGAATTCGGAAAACGCGGGGTTGGCTACAATGTTGCTTTTTTAATTGAAGAGATCCAGAAGATAGTCGGCTCTCATATCGATTGGAATATTGCTTTGGTCGGTTTAGGCAAACTCGGGGGAGCTCTCCTGGGGTTTGAAGGGTTTTCTAAATTCAATATCAAAATCAAGGCGGTTTTTGACAGCGATAAGAAAAAAATCGGAAAAATAAAAAACGGTATCATGATAGAAGCAGTAGACTCACTAAGGGAATTGATTAAGAAAAATAAGATAAAAGTAGCTATAATCTCAACCCCGCCGGAAGTAGCTCAAAATATCGCTGAGCAGTTGATTGATTCGGGAGTGAAAGGAATACTCAACTTTGCTCCGGTAGTATTGAAAGTTCCGGATAATATATTCGTTTCTAACGTTGAC